>Ga0265298_10005574_pt1 | contig 15744 bp, 9 predicted proteins | sample AusTroGonzalo_MG_3_FD_193486 | JGI IMG/M metagenome (GOLD analysis project Ga0265298, IMG submission 193486) | Bovine rumen microbial communities from tropical cattle in Woodstock, Queensland, Australia - Gonzalo_01 | ecosystem: Host-associated > Mammals > Digestive system > Stomach > Rumen ... | reverse complement strand
ACGCGGTTCTACGGTACGGTCAACTGGGCCGATTCTTCCGCAATCTCATCCGATGCCGTACTTGAGACTCCTTATCTTGAAGGTGATCTGACTCTGAACGCCACGTTGCGTTTCGACCCTCTGGACCTTTCCCTGCGCGGCAATATGCTTGATCTTGATCTTCTGATGTCTGACGGAATGCTTTCTGCAGACGGTGAGATCAAGGATCTTTCCGTAAATGTCTCGGATTCGGTCAAGGTAACCGTGAATACGCTTCTGAACGCGTGGTACGGGCTGGAAGACAACGGTTTCGGGGTTTCCCTGCAGAATCTTGCGGTCAAGGTTCCGGATCTGTTATCAGCAACCCTTGATATCGATTTGACTGACCGCAGCATACTCATCCGGAACATCGGATTCGAAATCGGCAGAAGAAAGGAACAGTTCACCGGCAAGATCGACTTCACTTTCCGTGGGATAGACAGTCTGCTGAAACTCGAGACCGACGGACTTGAGGGAACTGTGGATCTTGCATCGTCCGACGGAGACATAACCGTAAAGGCGGCCGCCACCGGGAATCAGTTCTATCTTGACATGGATTATGCAAGCAGGACGGCAGACGGACTGAAGGCCTCGGTTTCTGCACTCGGACAGAGGCAGAACCCGATTCATGTGATGTCCAGCCTCAGCTGGGGTGCTGACGGCGTGAACAACGTCATCCTGAACGCCATGTACAATGATCTGACCGTTTCGGTATACGACTCATACGGAAATCTTGGCAGCCTGAATCTTGAGGACATAAAGCTGGACGTCGACCTGCAGACCATGACGGTTGACGGAGCTGTCCGGCTGGTCAACAGGATTCCCAAGCGGGCCGGAGGATACAGCGTCCAGAAGGCACTTCTGACTGCATCCGCAAAGGGAGATTCCATACCCGACAACCTGATGCAGGTGTTCGCCGGACGGGACTACAGCTTTGATTTCACGGTGAGCCTTTCGGATGTCGGACTTGAAGACGGATATGAACTGCAGGACCTTACCGTGGACATGGTCCTGAAGAACGGCGGCCTTTTCTTCAGCGGAAACATGGTAAACGGAAGCTTTGATCTAAAGACAGGCTATATCGACGTCAGCTTCGACAGGCAGCTTCTGTTCGGATTCAATGCAAGAGGGTACATCGGCGATGAGCTTGACATCCTTGTCTCCGACCTGACGTTCCCGCTTCCTGTCCTGAACCAGCTGATGAATTCGACGACGTTTGCCTTTACCGACGGAACGGTAGAGGGTGATGTGCTTGTCAGGGGAACACTGTCCAATCCCAGCCTGTACGGAATGGCTTACTGCAGGTCCTACGGCATGACTTTATTCTATCTTCCGGATCAGGTCATATCGGTCAAGAACGTCGCACTGTCGCTGCATGACCATGAGCTTACCGTATCCCGTACTCCGCTTTCCGGCTACAGTGAGTCGGACGGAAGATACTTCTACGGTGATGTGGGCGTTGAAATGGTCCTTCAGGGAACATCTGTGGAAAGCTTCGACATCGACATCAACATAAACGACAGCACTCCGGTATACTTCTGGCTTCCCATGTACTTCGGGACGGATGTCGAGGTCAAGGGCGATGTCTCAGGAAACGTCGTACTGTCCCTTGCCGGAAGCAGGTCTAAGCTTACTACCGACATACGTATCTCTTCCATGCTCATAGACTTCCGCTTTGATGAAGAGATGCCGGCATGGTTCTATGAAGAAGGCGACGGAATCGATCTTGACGTCACCATGACCACCGGAAAGGACGTCGAGTTCTATTATCCGGAGAAGGACAACTCGTTCATCAACTTCACTCTTGCCGAGGACAAGAGGGTGAGGCTGGTGACATCGGACGGATCCGTCAGGACTGACGGCGGCATATCACTCAAGACAGGACAGGTCTATTACTTCCACAACGACTTCATCATCAAGGAGGGAAGCCTGGACCTGACGGAGAAGAACATGATTCTGGACAGCGGTTCATCCATGCCGATTGCCCTGAGCCTCACTGCAGAGATCACCGACTACGACCAGGACGGAAACAAGGTCGTCATCAGCATGATCCTCCAGAATGCCACTCTGGACAACCTGAGCCCGCGTTTCACCAGTGTTCCGCTGAAATCAGAGAACGAGATACTTGCCATGCTGGGACAGAGCGTTCTTGCATCAGGTGCACTGGACCAGAATCTGTCACTCTCATCTCTGGCTACGTTCGCAGCCACCGCCACCGAGACACTGACAAGGGTAGGAATGCTTGAATCCAACAAGAATTACTCCATTGCCGGAACGGTCAGAAGCGCACTAGGTCTGGACATATTCTCGGCAAGATCCAACATCCTGTCCAACATCATCATCGATGCCCTGCCGGGAGAACTGGCCGGAAGAGGGGATATCAGCCTGCTTGCAAGATATCTTGACGGAACATCACTGTTTGCAGGCAAGTACATCGGTCTTGACTGGTTCATAAAGATCCGCCTGATGCTGAAGGCGGACAACCGGGTCAAGTTCCGCAGCAATGTGGGCAACTTCCTGTCCAAGGACCTGATTCTCGATACCGAGATAAGCCTTGACTGGGATACCGCGCTGGGTACGTGGAGCGTATTCACGAATCCGCGTGAGTTGTCTGTTTTCGATATTTTGGATACTATTGGATTCAGTGTAACCAAACAGATTCAGTTTTGATTATATAGATGACTTTATTTTCAAGGACTACGCATATGAAGAAGAAACTGGCATTGATCCTGATTCTGGCACTTGTCGTGCTGTTCGCAGCCGCGGCAGACGACTGGTACTACAACATGGATATTTCCGAGTTCAGACTACAGGGTCTGAAGAACGTCGCAGAGTCAGCAATCAACAACGCCCTTTACTCATACAGGCACAAGCCTTTCACCGACGAACTGTTCGCAGAGATCCAGGCGGCGCTATATGATGTCGACGGAATCGACTTCTTCACCGCTGACGCGGAGAAGAATGATGCAGGGGAACTTGTCATAGTATTCGAGTTCTATGAGATTCCCATGCTGTCGAAGATCACATTCGAAGGAAACAGCGCCATAAAGGCCAGGGAACTCAGGGAAGCCGTCAAGGCAGTATCCGCAGGTTCGTTCATCGACCCGGGCAAGCGTGCTCTCTTCGAGACTGCAAAGACCGAGATCGAAGCCCTCTATGTGTCCAAGGGATTCCTTGATGTTCCCGTGACATATGAAGTCACCGAGAATGACGAAGACAATACGTTCTCGGTCAACTTCTCCATCACCGAGGGTGTCCAGACCAGAATAGTGAAGTTCGTCTTCACCGGGAACGACCACTTTGACTATTCCACGCTCAAGAAGCAGGTCAAGTCAAAGGCCAAGTCACTGTTCAACAACGGATATCTGGACATGTCCAAGCTCCGCACCGATGTGTCCAACCTCATAGCTTATTACCAGACAAACGGTTACATTGACGTAATCGTCTCCGATCCCCAGATCGATTACCTGGAGCCCTCGAACGAGAAATACAGGGAAGCAGTGGTCACCTTCAACATCGTTGAAGGCCAGCAGTGGTTCTACGGCGGTATGGAAGTCACCGGAAACACGATCTTCTCGGATGAAGAGATCAAGAGCGTCCAGAAGATGAAGGTCGGTTCGGTCCTGAACCTCGAGACAGTACAGAACGAATACAGTTCAGTGGCCGACCTGTACTACAACCAGGGCTACATCTACAACGGAATGGACGTGAACAATGTCAGGGACGATACGGACATGACCGTAAAGTTCTATCTGAACATCACCGAAGGCCCGCAGGCTACCGTGGAGCAGATCATCATCTCCGGACTCGACAAGACAAAGGACTACGTCATGCGTCGTGAGCTCGAGATCAAGCCCGGTGACGTGTTCTCCAAGGAAAAGCTGATACTCAGCGCACAGAACCTCTACAACACGGGGCTTCTGTCCAACCTGGACTATGACCTGATGTACGGTCAGACGGAAAACGGCGTCATCCTCGACTTCAAGCTTGAGGAAGGAAGGACAAAGGACATCCAGTTCGGTGCTACATTCGGCGGAACCCTCAACCAGTTCCCTGTGTCCGGATTCATCACATGGACGGACCACAACCTGGGAGGAAGAGGGCAGGAGCTCGGCATCAACACCACGCTCTCTCCCGACACACAGTCAATCAACCTGAGCTTCGGAGACAACTGGTTCGGCAACTGGAGATGGTCCAACAGCTTCAGCTTCGGATTCTCGCACTCCAAATACACCGATGAACTGCAGCTGGGTGTCGGTGCACCGACATACTACAACGGCAGGAACAGCAGCGAGACATGGCCGCTCGGCTATACCAGCGCGGAGCAGTGGAGCCTTTCCGGAAACGAGTATCCTTCCACAAGAGACCTGATGAGCTACGATCTGCTGACGTTCTCACTGGGATACAATACCGGCTACACGTTCATCTTCACTCCCGGACGTCTGTCGCTGTATGCAGGCGCATCGGTCAGCCTGAACAAGGCATTCTACGATTCCAAGTACATGCCGTATGAGAAGCTGATCTACCAGTACGGACTTAAGTGGCAGTTCTCCAACAAGATCTCGTTCGGCGTACAGTGGGACGGAAGAGACTACGTAACCAACACCACCAAGGGTTATGTCCTGAGCACATCGGTAACATATGCCGGAGGTTTCCTGGGCGGTCTTTCCAACTACATCAAGCTTTCGACCAATGCCGCAGGCTATCTGAAGCTGTTCTCGTTCAACATCAACGAGGATACGGTCAAGAACATCATGCTTTGTGCATCCACATCTGCAAACTTCATGCTTCCGCAGTTCTACAACTACGACAAGCAGGGCCTGAAGTTCTGGGATCCCAAGCTCGGTGCCACGAAATACGAGATGCTTTACATCGACGGTATGACAATCGGAAGAGGTTTCGGAACCGTCATAGACCAGGCATTCCTGTGGGACAACATGCTGGAGCTAAGCTATGTGCTTGTCGACAATATCCTTCAGGCGGAGCTGTTCGTCAGCGCCACAGGCGTGAACTCGGAGCTGTCGCAGATCAAGAGCGGCATCAACTGGTACTTTGCTGCCGGCGGCGGACTCAAGCTCAAGATCTCCGGATTCCCGCTCGGATTGTACCTGGTCAAGAACGCGACCTACAAGTTCCCCAGCGTGACAAGCGTGGAGGGCGAGAGGACATTCAGCTGGGTGGGCGGAAACTACTTCCACGGATCCAGCGAGACAAGCGGAATGAGCCTGGTTCTTGCAATCTCCACCAGCTTGATTTAATCAGGGAGTTTTCCAGTGGCTGAAACTCCTCTGATGAAACAATACCGGGAAATGAAAAAAGAGCACTCTGACATGGTGCTCTTTTTCCGTGTCGGCGACTTCTACGAGATGTTCGACGACGATGCCCGTGAGGTTTCGGCCCTTCTGAATCTTACCCTGACACACAAGGGAGACGACCCGATGTGCGGGATCCCGTACCATGCGGCCCGCAACTACATCAAGCGTCTGCTGGATGCAGGAAAGAAGATAGCAATATGCGAGCAGATGGAGCTTTCCGAGAATTCCAAGTCACTTGCACGCAGGGAAGTGGTCAGGATAGTCACTCCGGCCACAGTCGTGGACGAGGACTATCTGGATGACAGGAGCTTCAACTACATAATCTGCTTCTTCCAGCAGTCCATGGCCTTCTGCGACGTATCCACCGGTGACTTCCATATCCGCGCTCTGGATTCAAGGAACCGAGTGCAGGCCGTGCGCACGGCGCTTGAGCAGCTTTCTCCGCGTGAGATTCTTGTCTGTGAGGACGAATACTTCCTGGACTACGACTTCAAGAGCGTCATAGACCAGTATCCTGCCATGGTTACCAAGCTTGCTCCGTGGTATTTCACACAGAAGGCATGCTGGAAGCTGCTGTGTGATCAGGCCAAGGTCAAGTCCCTTGCAGCATACGGGCTCAGGGACAATGACAGGCTGGTATGTCCGGCAGGAGCATTGATCCGTTATATTACCGAGACTTCAAAGACATCGGTCAGTCATCTTACGGATTACAGGGTGGATCACGAGGAAGCCTTCGTGAGCATGGACGAGAGCACACGCAGGAACCTTGAGCTGTTCAACAACCTTTATGACGGTTCAGTGCGCTATTCGCTGTTCGAGGCCGTAAACCGTACGCTGACCAGCGGCGGAAGCAGACTGCTCAAGAACTGGATTGCGTTCCCGCTGCATGACATCGACCAGATAAAGTTCAGGCAGGACTGGATAAGGTCCCTGGCTACGGATTCCGTCGAGCTTGCACGTGTGCGCGATGCTCTGGGCGGTGCCATGGACCTGAACCGTCTGGTGACAAGGGTCATGCTCAAGCGCTGCGTTCCCCATGACCTTGTAGGCATAAAGCAGACCATAGGAAGCTTCTTCAGCCTGATTTCGGCGAATACCGAACACTATATGTCCCTTCTCGAGACTTCGATGGACCAGGATGCCCTCAGCGCCTGCGCAGCCCTCATGCAGCGCATAGACCGCGCCGTCAACGATCAGTGTCTCGGGCAGTTCCAGGAAGGACAGGTGATCCTTCCCGGCTATGATGAGGACCTGGACCAGAAGCGTCAGCTCCGTGACCACAGCGATGTCATCCTGAAGGACTATCTGGAAAAGGCCAAGGCCGACAGCGGGCTGACCATACTCAAGCTTGGCTACAACAGGATTTTCGGCTACTATCTGGAGGTTCCCAAGGGACAGGTTGCAAAGGTTCCCGACTATTTCTACCGCAAGCAGACCCTGGTGAACGGCGAGCGTTTCACCACAGATGCCCTGATGCAGTACGAGAAGGAAATCATGCAGGCCAACGCGCTTGCGGAGGAACGTGAGCACAGGCTCTATGACGAGATTCTCTCCAACGTGCTTGAACTGGATGCCTACCTCAATTCCATAGGTCATTTCCTGAACTGTACGGATGTCTATCAGGGACTTGCAACTCTTGCAGTAGATTCGAATTATGTATGTCCTGAAATAACGGATGACGATGTCCTTGAAATCAGGGACGGAAGGCATCCAGTTGTGGAGCGTCAGATGGGTCCGGGCAAGTTTGTTGCAAACGGACTGGACATGAGTACGAGATTCTGCCTGATAACAGGCCCCAATATGGCCGGAAAATCCACATACCTGCGTCAGAACGCCCTGATGATCTTGCTTGCACATACCGGAAGCTTTGTTCCTGCCTCATATGCAAGGATCGGCCTGGTTGACAAGATATTCTGCCGCGTGGGTGCCACGGACAACCTTGCCAGAGGTGAGTCGACATTCCTTGTGGAGATGCAGGAGGCGGCATTCATCCTGCGCAGCTGCACGTCAAGATCGTTTGTCATAGTTGATGAAATCGGACGTGGAACAAGCACTCAGGACGGTATGTCAATTGCTTATGCCATAATGAGAAGCCTGATAGAGAAGGGAGCCAAGACTCTGTTTGCCACCCACTATCACGAGCTGACCATGCTGGACACTTCCGGAATACGCCTGCTTACTCTGGATGTGCGTGAGGACAAGGGAAGCGTCACGTTCCTGCGCAAGGTCAAGGACGGTGTTGCCAACTCAAGCTACGGCATCCATGTGGCAAAGATGGCGGGAGTTCCTGCCTCAGTGGTACGTGATGCACGTGCGTTCCAGAACAGACACTTTGCGGATTACACCATGAGCCAGGGAAGCCTGTTTACGTCCGATGCTCCCGTCGTATGCGATGATGAAACCAATGCCGTGGATTCGGAACTGGTCAGGAAACTCAGGGACCTGAACCTTGATGAATGCACGCCCATGCAGGCGCTGATCCTTCTGTCCAAGCTCAAGGAAGAGGCCGAGAACCTCTGACGGTCCCATGCCGAACCTTGTCTCCAGATGTCCGATATGCTCGAATCCCATCCTGAAGTCTGAGGTTGTCTGCAGTGACTGCAGCAAACAGCTTGATTCCGAATGCTTTGATTCCTTCATGGACCGCTGCCCCGTATGCTGCTATCCTCGGGTTGCCCCGGTCTACCGTTGCGGAATCTGCAGGGGAGAAGAAGGAAAAGCCTTCAGGATCTATCCAGTTGCCAGGTATGACGGGAAACTCTCGTACTCAATAATAGACGGACTCAAGTTCCACGGACTGAAGCAGTTTGCTCCGGTGGCTGCATTGTATCTCAACCGTGCGCTGGATAGCCTTGACCCTGCAGGTACTGCACTGATCGTACCTGTCCCGTGCAGCAGCGCAAGGCTGGAGGAATTCGGATTCGACCACATGATCGAGGTGTGCAAGGCGCTCAAGAGGCCGTATCTTCCGCTTCTGGCCAACAGGTCCTCCGGAGTCCAGCAGAAGACCCTGGACAAGGCACACAGACTGGAAAATGCAGAGGGAAAGTACCGCATCAATGATCAGATGAAGGATATTGAAAGTCTCAAGGAGCACAGGATCATAGTCGTTGACGACATAATCACCACAATGAGCACCATGAATTCTGCCCTGAAGTGTCTCAGGGACAATGGTTTCAAAGACATCTGCGGCGCCTCATGGCTTGCGGAGCTCTGAAGGCTGTCCTATACTTTTACAGGCTGATTCAAGGAGGATTCCCATGGAAAGACAGGATGCAGGTCTGGCATTTATGCTTCAGTATGAGAACATCGCCTGGTACGATGACGGCGAGGTAAGGATTCTAGACAGGAGGATATACCCTTCAAGGACAGAATTCGTGACCTGCAGGACCCATAAGGAGGTGGCTCTGGCCATCACCGACATGGTGACCCAGAGTGCCGGTCCCTTTACCGCAGCTCCCATGGGAATGGCACTTGCAGCATGGGAATGCAGGGATATGGCTCCCGGAAAGCAGATGGAATACCTGCGTGAGGCTTCCAGGACAATCAGCAATGCCCGTCCGACTACGATAAAGCGCATGAAGCTTGTCACCGAGGCCGTTCTTCCGGCCGCCGAGAAAGCACTCACGGAAGGCAAGAGGGTGGATCTGGCAATAAGAGACTATATTGTCGAGATGAACAATACCCGCTATGCCCGTATAGGAAAGTGTGCGGAATACCTTGTGGACATGTTCCCCGACAACGGAACCATCATGACCCAGTGCTTTGCCGAGACCATTCTGGGAATGATGCTCAAGGAATGCAGGAAGCGAAACAAGACCATCAGGCTATTCTGCCCTGAGACAAGGCCTTTCTTCCAGGGTGCACGCCTTACGGCAACAGTCAGCAGCCAGATGGGTTTCGAGACAACCGTCATAACCGACAACATGCCTGCGTTCGTGATGAAGAACGAGCATGTGGATGTCTTTACCTGTGCTGCAGATGCGATCTGCCTTGACGGCTACATAGTCAACAAGGTGGGAACCAGCCAGATAGCAATATGTGCGAAACATTTCGGTATTCCCGTGTTCATCTCCGGTGCTCCGGACAAGGGACATCCCACGTGGGATACCATAAAGATAGAGATGAGGAACCCTGATGAGACTCTTGAGGCCATGGGCGTGCGCACGGCCATAGAAGGTACGGGAGTCAAGGGCTATTATCCTGCCTTTGATATCACGCCGCCGTATCTGGTATCTGGTGTTGCAACCTGCAAGGGAATGTTCAGCCCGTACGACCTTCATCGCTACTTTGACGGCAGTGCGGAAGACAACATGCTGATAGTCTGATTTTGTTTATTCTTCGTATTGACACAAATTGCCTGCAAAGATATATTGCAAGAGGATTTTTAATGAAGATTTTTGAGGGATCGAAATTTTCGGTCCCTTTTTTATCGGCTTTTGAGGAATTATGCTGAAGAATGAGATCACGAGGGATCCGCTTTTCACGGACCTGAAGGATATCGTGGCGAACCTGGGAATGGTCCTCTGCTATGTGCGTAAAAGCATGCAGGGAAAGACAGTACAGGTGTTCGTAGACATCATGAAGCCCGAAGGCGAGACGGGAATCGATGAATGTGCACTGGTGCACAACACCATCCTGCCCAGGCTTGAGATGAAATACGGCCGCGATGACCTGTATCTTGAGGTCTCCACCCCCGGACTGCAGAGGAATCTCAGGGACATATATGAGTTTTCCGTGTTCAGGGGAAAGAGATGCCGTGTGTACAGCCAGAAGTACAGCTGCTGGGTCAACGGCATCATCACGGAGGCCGGCGATGACGGGCTCTCACTGTCCGACTATGAGGTGGAAGACACCAAGGAGAAGGGTGAGAGCATTGAACTTGGTTATGAAGACATCCAGAAGGCAAAGCTGGAGTATAAATGGGAGGATATGAAGAATGTCCGAGTTAAGTGACGCAATCAGAGCGATGGTCGAGGAGAAGGGTATCTCCAAGGAACTGGTGCTGGACACCATCAGGCAGACCCTTCTGGCTACCTACAGAAGGAAATTCGGAACGGACGACAACGCCGTTGTCACATTTGCTGATGACCTGTCATCAGTCGAGCTTGCATCCCGCAAGACCGTCGTGGACGAGGACAACTACTACGACGAGGTCAGGGAGATTCCCCTTGACGAGGCGCAGGAACTCAGTGACGAGGCCGAGATCGGCGACGAGCTTCTGATTCCCATCGATCCCAAGAGCTTTGACCGCATAAGCGTCCAGACAGGAAAGCAGAGAGCCCAGAGCGCCATCAGGGAGATCCAGAAGGACGAGCTGATGCAGGAGTTCAAGGGCAAGGTCGGAGAAATCATCAACGGTTATGTCCAGGGCGAGAAGGACGGAGATCTGATCATCGATCTCGGAAGGACTTCCGGTTATCTTCCCAGAAAGAACCAGAGCCCCAAGGAGTTCTACACAAAGGGCGACAAGATCCGCTGCTATGTGGAGTCCGTCAGACCTGACGAGAGGTCGGACAAGAACATCAGGGTCATCCTGAGCCGTGTCCATGAGGACTTCGTACGCAAGCTCTTCGAGATCTATGTTCCCGAGCTTGTTGCCAAGGATCCTTCCATCGAGATCATGAAGATCGTGCGCGAGGCCGGTTACAGAACCAAGGTCTCCGTTGCTCCCAGAAAGGTCGATGCCGATGCCGTAGGTACCTGTGTAGGTCTCAAGGGCAACAGGATCCAGGCCATCATGAAGGAACTGGACGACGAGCGCATCGATGTCATCAAGTGGGATCCGAATCCGCTTGAGTACATTGCAAATGCTCTTTCTCCCGCCAAGGTCCTCAAGGTCTACGTGATCGACCAGGTCAAGAAAGAGGCCGTTGCAATCGTCGACGAGAGCCAGCTTTCACTTGCAATCGGAAAGCAGGGCCTGAACGTCAGGCTGGTGAACAGGCTCTGTGACTGGGTTGTCAACGTCAAGACACAGGAGCAGTTCTCCGAGATGGATTACGTGCGTGAGGCAAGAGCCGTAGCCGATTCCGTGTTCATGGATGACGGCCTGCAGGTTGCTTCAGAGGCCGCCGAAGGCGAGGGCGAAGAAGAGATGATGCTCACCGATCTGCCGATCGACGAGGCTCTGATCGAGAAGCTCCACTACTATGACATCTGGACCGTCGAGGAGTTCATCAACCTCACGGATGCGGATTTCGCCAACATGCATGATGAATCCCATGACCTCAGTGCTGATGAGATTGCAAAGATCAACGAGGTCATCAGGGAGAACGTCGATATTATCGAGGACGAGGTTGAGGCCGAGGAGGGCGAGGAGACGTTCGCCTGTCCTGAGTGCGGATATCCTCTCACAATCGGCATGACGGAGTGCCCGCACTGCCACGTCGGAATCAGTTTCGAGTGATACGAGGAGTAGGTTTATTTGATGCCAGAAGACAACAAGCCAAAGGCTACATTAATCAAACAGAGCAGAAACGTTGAGCAGACAGCCGCGGTACAGGCAAAACCCGAGGTCGCACAGCCCGAGAAGAAGAAGGTTGTCGTGATCAAGAAGAAGCCTGTCGTGGTCGTCAAGACACAGACTCCGGCTCCGGCAGTCGAGCAGAAGGCTCCCGAGACACCTGCACCGCAGGTCGAGGAAAGGGAGACTGCCCCCGCTGTTGACGTCCAGGCTGCTCCGGCTCCGGCCGCTGCTCCCTCAGCTCCTGCAGCTCCTGCCGCACCTGTCAGTGCAGCATCGGAAACATACAGACGTCCGGTCATCGGCGGAGCTCCGGTACAGAAGAAAGTCATAAAGAAGTCCAACGTTCCGCAGAGCACCATCAACATGGGTCCCGTCATCATCTCAGGTGACAACCTGCCGCCGATCATGCCCAAGTCGGAATCAAGGCCTGCAGGCACTTCAAGACCCGTAGGTTCTGTCGGTGGCGTGACTTACGGCCGCGACGGACAGAGGATCCAGACCCGCCAGGGCGGATACCAGCGCCAGGGTCAGGGTGTTCCGGGACAGGGTGGTTTCAACCGCGGTCAGGGACTCCAGGGCTATACTCCGCGTTCTGCACAGCAGGGCGGACGTCAGGGCGGTTTCCAGCGCCAGGGCGGCTTCAACCGTGACGGTCAGAGACCCGGATTCGGTCAGAAGCCCGGTTTCGGTGCCAAGGGCCCGATGAAGAAGGGCGGTTTCTCCGCTCCGGCCGAGGCTCTTCCCGTGGACGGAAAGAACCGCAGGGTCTACAACAAGGGCAAGGACAAGGACCGCAGGGACGAAAGGACCGACGACGAGCTCGAGCTCAAGTCATACGGCAAGAAGAAGTCTTCGGATGCTTCCGCCGCAGTACCCAAGTCAATAGATATCCTTGCTTCCATCACGGTAAGTGATCTTGCAAGGAAGATGAACATAAAGGCTTCCGAGATCATCTCCAAGCTGTTCGGCATGGGAATGATGGTCAGTATGAACGAGAGCATCGACAGCGACACGGCAACGATCATTGCCGAGGAGTACGGATGTTCGGTCCATTTGGTCAACCTGTACGACGAGACGGTCATTGCGCGTGAGGAGGATGCCGAGGAGGATCTGATTCCCAGAGCTCCCATCGTCACGGTCATGGGTCACGTCGACCACGGTAAGACCAAGCTCCTTGATGCCATCAGGTCCGCAAACGTCACCGCCGGCGAGTTCGGCGGAATCACGCAGCATATCGGTGCCTACAAGGTCAACATCCCCGACAAGGGAGACATCGTCTTCCTGGATACCCCGGGTCATGCCGCATTCACCATGATGCGTGCCCGCGGAGCCCAGCTGACGGATATCGTAGTCCTTGTTGTCGCGGCAAACGACGGAGTCATGCCCCAGACACTCGAGGCCATTGACCATGCCAACGCCGCCAAGGTTCCCATCATTGTTGCCATCAACAAGATAGATCTTCCGGATGCAAAGCCGGAGCGTGTCATGCAGCAGCTTTCCGACAAGGGTCTCATCCCCGAGGCCTGGGGCGGACAGACGCTGTACTGCGAGATTTCCGCTTTGCAGAAGATCGGTATCGAGGATCTTCTGGACACCATCCTGCTTCAGGCTGAGATGATGGACCTCAGGGCCAATCCCAACTGCAGGGCAGAAGGTAAGGTCCTTGAGGCAAGGATAGACCAGGGCCGCGGTATCGTGGCTTCCGTGATTGTCCAGAGAGGAACACTCAAGCAGGGCGACTACTATGTTTCCGGTATCTATCCGGGACGTGTCAGGGCCATGTACGACGACAAGGGCAAGAAGATCCAGAGCGCCGGTCCTTCCACACCTGTTGAGGTCATCGGTCTTTCCGATGTCCCGTCTGCAGGTGATCCGTTCCAGGTCTGTGAGAACGAGAAGCAGGCCCGTCAGATCGGTACCAAGAGACAGGAGCTTGAGCGCCTGAACCAGGCAAGCAAGTTCAAGAAGGTCACGCTTGAGACACTCAACGCAGCAATCCAGGAAGGCGAGGTGCAGGAGCTCAACATCATCATCAAGGGTGATGTGCAGGGTTCTGTAGAAGCCATACAGAGCGCTTTGGAGAAGCTCTCCACGCCTGAAATCCGCGTGCGCGTCATCCGTGCCGCTGCTGGCGCCATCATCGAGGACGACATCAACCTGGCCTCGGCTTCCGAGAATCCGGCTCTTGTCATCGGCTTCAATGTCAGGCCAACACCCAAGGCACAGGCCCGTGCGGATGCAGAGAAGATCGAAATCCGCAAGTACAACATCATCTACAATGTCGTGGACGATGTCAAAGCAGCCATGGAGGGCATGCTCAGCCCGGAGCGCACCGAGGTGGATGTCGGTACCGCAGAGGTCAGACAGGTCTTCAAGGTGCCTAAGGTCGGTCTTGTTGCAGGTTGTTACGTCACCAGCGGAAGCGTCAAGCGCAACAATTTCTGCCGCGTGATCAGGGACAACATCCAGATCAACCACGAGCTGGTCAAGATCACGTCTCTCAAGAGATTCAAGGACGATGTGCGTGAGGTGGCCATGGGATTCGAGTGCGGTATCGGCATTGCCGATTTCCAGGACCTTCAGGTAGGCGATACGTTTGAGTTCGTCGAGATCCAGGAGAAGGCCCGCAAGCTCGAGGATACGGGAGAGTACATCTGATGGCAGATTACATCCAGAGCAGGAACGAAGCCCGCATAATGGAGGTGGTGAACACCCTCATTGTCAGCGGAGAGATCAAGAATCCCAAGCTGAGCCGTTTTGCAAGCGTGAACGACATTTCCCTGTCAAAGGACAATGCCTACGCAACGCTTTACGTATCATGCCTTGAGGACAGACAGCTTCAGAACTCCGTCACGGCTCTTCAGAGCGCTGCGGGCTTCATCCAGGCCCGCATCGCCAGGGTGCTCAAGACCAAGAACACTCCCAAGCTCAACTTCGTGGCAGACACCACCGAGCGTGACGCCGCAAGGATCGATGCCTTGTTGGAGAGCATCAGGCAGTGAGAATGGCCAGAAGCGCGATCATTCTTGTGGACAAGGGCGAGGGGATAACCTCGTTCGACTGTCTCGGACGGATAAAACGTACCGTAAACAGGAAGACCGGCCACTGCGGGACTCTTGATAAGTTCGCGCACGGGCTGATGATCGTGCTCTGCGGCAGCTATACACATCTGGTGCCGGCATTCATGGGTCTGGACAAGACCTACGAGGCCGTCATCGAATTCGGTAAAATGACAGATACTCTTGATCCGGAGGGAGAGGTTGTAGAGGCCTCTCCCGTGCCGTCTGAAGAGGTGGTCATGTCTGCGCTCAGAAGACTTGAAGGAGTCCAGTACCAGGTTCCGCCTGTCTACAGCGCAATACATGTGGACGGAAAGCGCAGCTATCAGATGGCACGCAGCGGTGACCGGGACATAGACCTCAAGCCGCGTCTCATAGACGTGAAATCCATTGAGATGCTGTCATGGGATGCGCCGTTTCTTACCGTGCGTCTTGATGTCTCCAAAGGTACTTACGTGCGTGCTTTTGCAAGGGATCTCGGGCATATGTGCCGTTCTTCGGCATATGTGAAATCCCTCTACAGGACAAAGATCGGCCCGTTCGATGTCCGTGATGCCGTGCGTCATGACAATCAGGCTGCGCTTGAGTCAGTGGATGAAGGCAGACAGTTTCTTGAGATGCTTCCCGGATGCATGAACGTGGAGGTCGACGATACGGAGGCATTCAAGGCCTCCAACGGCTATGTGAAGAATTCGGTGAGGGAAAGGATTCCGTCCGGCTGCAGCCTTGCAGTCCTGATGCACGGAGGAAATCCCGTCTGTGTCTATTCGGTAGGGGAAGGCAGGATAATCTGCCAGGTGCGTCATGATTCATAAGCAGTTTGCCGATTTTTCATTCAGGGTTGTTCCATGCGTCATCTGCATCGGCGTGTTCGACGGCATGC
>Ga0265298_10005573_pt1 | contig 15745 bp, 18 predicted proteins | sample AusTroGonzalo_MG_3_FD_193486 | JGI IMG/M metagenome (GOLD analysis project Ga0265298, IMG submission 193486) | Bovine rumen microbial communities from tropical cattle in Woodstock, Queensland, Australia - Gonzalo_01 | ecosystem: Host-associated > Mammals > Digestive system > Stomach > Rumen ... | reverse complement strand
GCTTCCAACCGAGTACAATCTTCATCGCACCGAGATTGGTGATCTTGTTTTCTCTGTCCGATCTTCGCGAAGGTGCTGTGAATGTACTTCTTTCTAAATACGGATACCGTGCTGCCCAGCACAATGCCAAGAGCCCAGTACGGCGCGATCTGCCGGATCTGAATGTCCAGATAGTACCAGAGATAGATGGCTTCTCTTTGAATCCAGTCCCAGATGGTTTATTTGTTTACCACTACAAGCTGATAGTAACGGCTGCCCAGACCGATCTCCTCTGCGTGATCCAGGGTATGCAGGCCGTTTCTGCTTTCGATCCGGCGTATCAGGGAGCTGCTGTCCGGCATGGTGTACACAAGATCAATAGCTGCCTGGTCGATCGCCAGCGGGTCGGTGGATGCAAGAATGCAGATATCATGCATATCCGGCTCGGCAGGATTGCCGTCGCAGTCGCAATCCACACTCAGGCGGTTCAGCACACTGATGTAAATAATGTTGTCTCCTATATAGTCGTTGACACCCTTGGCGGCGTCACCCATGGCTTCCAGGAAATCATCCTGCCTGCCGCCCCAGATGTTGGTGAGACTGGTGCCACCTGAGTGAATCCATCCTTTGCCCTGGGAAGAGCCAAAGCCGATGGAGATATTCTTGATCGCACCGCCAAAACCGGCCATGGCATGTCCCTTGAAGTGGGTCAGTACCAGGTAGCTGTCATAATTCACAAAGTGAGTACCGACGTAGTCCACCTGAATACGGGTGCCACCCTCAATGGGCAGTTCCATACTGCCCTCCTCATCCAGGATGTCCAGCTCCGCTACATCCAGCAGCCCGTTATCCTTTGCCTGCTGCCGGTGTATGGCGGTGGAAGAACGGTTTCCACCATAAGCTGTGTTACATTCGACGATCGTACCATTAACCTGGTGTACCAGATCAGCAATAAGCTCGGGCCGCAGATAGTTGCTTTGCGCACTTTCGCCGGTAGACATTTTTACGCCCACTTTACCGGGCAGGTCGACTCCCAGCGTCTCATAGATCAGCACCAGGCTTTCGGGCGTAATGTCGGAGATATAGTACACAATCGGAGCATCACTGTCCTCCGTCCGATATGCCAGTGTGTTCGTATCGATCTCAAAACCGCCGTTTGTGATCAGGCTGTCCGCGAATGCAGTACAGGAGAACAGCAGCATCAGGAAAATGAAAAGAGCCGTTATGCGTTTCATAAGCATATCCTCCTTGTGTTCGAATCTCCGGCGTATCACCAGTTTTCGTACCGTTCTTGCCGGTCAAGCTGTTTGATCTGCTCTATTTCAGACTCGGACAGTTCAAAATCAAAGATATCAAAATTTTCGGCGATATGATTCGGATTGGAGGAACCGGGAATTGCAACAAATCCGGCTTGCAGCTGCCAGCGAAGGATGATCTGCGCGGAGGACTTCCCGTATTTTTGAGCCAGAGAAACGATAACTTCATTATTGAAGCTTTCCGAAGTATGACCCCTGCCGCCGAACGGGTACCAGGATTCGATTACGATGCCATGTCGGCTCACATATTCCTGCAGCGCTGTATTCTGATAATACAGGTGATTTTCATTCTGAATGACGGCAGGCATGATTGTCGCAAAAGCCAGTACTTCGTCCACCTGTTCCGGTGTGTAGTAGTTGGAAATGCCGATGGAGCGGAGTTTTCCTTCCCGTACAGCATCCTCCATGGCTCTGTAAACTCCTTCATCATCATATCCGGGCTGATGAATCAGGAGAAGATCGATATAATCTACTCCCAGGTCTGAGAGCGCTTCGTTAATTATTTCGCCTGTCCGTTCATAGTTACCACCGTAGATTTTCGTGGTGATGAAGACTTCTTCACGAGTGACAATCCCATCGTCAATTGCTCGCTGCAGACCGCGCCCGACGCCGACCTCATTCCCGTAATACCGGGCGGTGTCAATCAGACGTATCCCGCACTGCAGCGCTGCATAAACCGAGGTCTCTGCTTCATCGTTATCCAATGTCCATGTCCCAAGACCGATGATGGGCATTTCATAACCGCTGTTCAGTTTCACCGTATGCGTCTCAAAGCTGAAACCGATGGGTTCCGGCTGTGCGGGAGGTGTCAGCGAAAAACGTATACTTACGCTGTCATTACCCAGGAAGGCTTTCAATTCCTCCTGCGTTTTGTTCTGCACTTTTCCAAGCATTGTGAAGTTCCAGGAATTCACATCATAATAGATGGTGATCTGGTTTCCCTGGTAGAGGATTACATCCCCCGGTTCGGTAGTGATCGGTTCGTCATTTCGGGGCAGGCTTGTGCCTAAAGGGCCAACCTTTTCAAAATTGCCATAGTCATGCATGTCAACCGTCACATCTTCGCTTTGCAGAAGAGCAATGAACGCATCTGATGATGAATTGCCGGAAGGCAGGATAGTCAGCGCTTCATCCCCGATATAGGCATAAATCATCTGCGGTTCCTCCGAAAGAGCTGATATTGGGTTCATCATGAAAAATACCATGGCAAGGCAAAGACAGAATGGGATGAACAGTTTTTTGTGTTTGATCACCGGTGTGTTCTCCTCTCTATAATCCCGATTTGGATGTCTTCTGTACCCATTTTTATTTCAACGTTTGATAAATTTCATCGGCAACGGGTTCCAGCCATTCCGTGCCGGCGTTTTCACCGGGAACCTCCAGGGCAAGATGGCTGAACCAGCTGTCCGGCGCTGCACCATGCCAGTGTTTGACGCCTTCCGGGATATTCACACAATCACCGGGCTTCATCTCAACCGGTTCTTTGCCCCATTCCTGATAGTATCCACGCCCGCCGACGCAGATCAGCAGCTGTCCGCCGCCTTTGTCGGCGTAATGAACATGCCAGTTGTTCCGGCAGCCCGGCTCAAAGGTGACGTTGTAAATCGGCACCTGAGTTGCGGATATCGGTGCAAGATAACTTTGTCCGATGAAATACTGCGCAAATCCGTCGTTCGGCTGGCCGATGGGGAAAAAGACGGTGCTCTGATACTTTTCCTTTTCTGTCAGTGTGGGTGTTTCTTCATTCCAGATCTCCTTTGCCAGGCGGAACACAGCCCAACCCTTGGGCCACCCCACATACATTGTTGCATGGGTGATGATTGCGGCAATCTCTTCTTTGGTGACACCATGGGCCTTCGCATTCTGCAGGTGATAGGTCATTGACGAATCCGTGATCCCGGAAGCCATGAGGGATACCACGGTAATGATACACCTGGTTTTTACGTCAATGGACTCTTCATTCCAGACTTCACCGAACAGCATATCGTCATTCAGATGCGCGAACATCGGGGCAAATTCACCCAGCTGATTACGGCCGGCAGTCTGTACGATCTTTTCTTTCATCTTGACCTTCTCCATTTCCGATCATCAACGTGTTATGATTGATTCTTCTTCAGATGTTTATCCAGAGTAAGGATCCAGCTGACAAGAACGGTCATTCCGATCACTACAGCCAGATAGATCCCGAACATTTCTTCACCGGTAAAAGTCAGGAGCGGCAGCCTTCGGGCCATTGTGATGCGAGGCCACAGATCGCTCAGCGTGAAACAGTATACTCCCGCAGCCACTAACAACGTCTGGATGATCCGATAAAGCCAGATCCCTTTCTGCACTTTGTTCTGCAGCCTGGTCAGCATTCCCTGCAGATGCATGCCCACATGGAAAGCCGAAAGCAGGAAGCACCAGCCGGAGGAAGCCACATGGATGCGCCGCCACCAGCCGGTCATACGGATGCCCACAAAGTCAAAGACCATGCCGGAAATCATAACAGAGCTGAGGATCATGAATATCATTGCGATCAGCAACAGAAAGTCGGAACCTGCCAGCAGAATGCGCCGGAAGCTGTATTTTCCCCTGAACAGCGTTTTGTACCAGTTGAGGTTCAGCAGGTGATGCAGGATAAACAGTGCCAGCTGCGAGATGCCGACCACTGCATGATACATCAGTCCCATTCCCGGCCGGTAGCTGAGCAGGTACAGGAACATCAGGAACATCAGTATATCGACAACGATCTTGATCTTCCGTTTCATTTTACTGCGATCCCGTTCAGCATCAGCCAGTCAGCAATCTCGCCCTCATCCCAACCGGAATAATTGAACTCATAAGCCAGTCCCACGTATGCGCCGGGAACGGTTTTGCACAGATCGGATACACTGTCTCCGAACATGGTACCGCCATGGCTGGAAAAGGAGACGATCGTTTTGCCTGTAAAGTCGTAGCTCTCCAGGAAAGAGAACACCGGCATGGGCATTGTTGCCCACCAGGTGGGATAGCCCAGCAGGATCAGGTCATACTGATCCATGTTCTCCACCTTTGTGGTAAGTTCCGGACGGATTCCCTGATTCAGGTCAATCTGGGAAACTTCATAGATATTACCCCCGTAGGGATTCACCATCTCTATCTCAACAGGTTCAAGCGCCAATAACTGCCCAATATACTCGGCTGCTTCCTGTGTATTACCGGAATAGGAGAAGTAAACCAGCAACGTTTTCGGGTCACTCGGAAGCGTGATGTCCAGATCATAGGTGGTGACGATCTGCTCATTGATTCCTTCCGCATTCCGGCAGATCCGAAAGCCCAGGTTCTGATCCGGATCGATGGGATTGGTAACCGAACGGTAGGCGCAGCGCAGATGTTTGCCAAAGTCGATATAGCTTCCGCCGCGGTTGACGCGCAGGTGACCGGAAGCAGCTCCTGCCGGATCGATGGTGTTCTCCAGGTCATATGCGCCATACCAGTCAAAGCACCACTCGGATACATTGCCCAGCATGTTATACAGGCCGAAAGCGTTCGGCGCCAATTCATTCACGTTGATAGTGCTTCCCCGGTAACGGCTGGTCACTACACTGCTGTCCCGGTGATTCACATAGTTTTCCTCGATCAGAAAGGGATAGCTGGCTTCAAAATTATACTGATCGCTGTGCACCTGGTTTCCGTTATAGAAGACCGTCTGCGTTCCGGCACGGGCAGCATATTCCCATTCCGCTTCTGTCAGAAGACGGTAGCCGTTTGCGGAACGGTCCCAGGTCACTGTGCTGTCATCCACTGTGTAAACTGCTGTCAGACCTGCCTCTTCACTCAGCTTGTTGCAGTAAGAAACCGCATCGAACCAGGTCACGTTTTCCACCGGCAGATCTGCTCCGGTAAAGTGACTGGGATTCGTACCCATGATGCGCTCGTAATCGCTCTGGCGGACCTCGAAGGGATCAACATAGAACGCGCTGATCGTTACCTCATGCTGCGTTTCGTCTTCCTGACGCTGGCGCTCGGTATCCGGGCTGCCCATCAGGAAGCTTCCTCCCGGAAGCAGAACGAGCGAATCCCCGTTGAAGGCTGTATTTTCCCCGAAAGCAGGAGAAAGCAGGGATAATGAAAGGATCAGTGTCAGCAGTACAGAAATCGTTTTTCTGCCCATTGTCGAATACTCCCTCCCGCTTATTTCGTTGCTTCATCCAGTGCGCTCAGTGCCCATTCACAGACCTGCTCTGCCGTGCTGTTGTTATCAATACGGGAAGCGTTTTTCCAGACCGCTGTATCTCCGGTCAGCTTTGCCAGGTTATCCGCACTGGAACCGGCTCCGCTGGACATGGATGTGCAGAACGGCACAATCGTCTTTCCGGAGAGGTCAATGTTTTCCAGCAGCGTATAAAGAATTTTCGGAGCCTGTCCGTGCCAAATGGGATAACCGATGAAAATCACGTCATACTGCTCCAGATTCTCCGGCAAGCTGACAATGGCGGGACGGGCAGAGGCGTCTGCCTGCTCCTTATCGCAGCGTCCGTCCGTATAGTAAGCCAGATCGGCTTCGGTATAAGGCTGCTCCGGAATGATCTCAAAGGAATCCGCTTCCATGGCGTCAGCGGCAGTCAAAGCAACCGCCTTCACGGTATCATTCGTGGAGAACCAGAGGATCAGTGTTTTCGCATTTTCATGTGCCGTTGCTTCAGGCACTTCCGTGATGCTCACAGTAGCAGAAGAAACAGCGTCCACCGCCAGGCCGGATACCGGCAGCAGCATCAGGGCAATCAGGAGAGCAAACATTTTTTTCATTTTCAGCACCTCATTTCATTATCATTCTCAAATCTTTTCGGCCCAGGTTTTCAGTTCTTCAGCAGAAGCATTTGCGGCGAAACGTTTTCCCGGCAATACTTCTGCTTTTGTGATCTCTGCTGCACGGGCGGGGGCTTCTTTGCCAATGTCACTGCCGCCGGAAGTGGCAAACAGCACGATCTTCTTCCCGGTAAAGTCATAAGCAGTCAGGAAGCTGTCGATAATAGATGGTTCACGATACCACCACACGGGATAGCCGACAAAGATTACCTCCGCTTCAGCAACCGGCGCGTCGGCGTCCCTCAGCGCGGGGCGGCAGTTTTTGTCCTTCATCTCTAAGGAAGAACGGGATTGCTTGTTTGTCCAGTCCAGATCGGCGCGGGTGTAAGGCTGCGCGGGTCTGATCTCATAGACAGGAGCTCCGATAACGTCCGCCAAACGGATGGCCAGTTTGGCGGTCACACCGCTGGCGGAAAAATAAGTGACAAGTGCTTTCATGCTGCCTTTCCTCCTTCATCAGATTTCTTCGGTTCCGGGCTTGCCCGAGTATCCTTTGAGCTTGCCGCCGAACACAGGGAAGAAACTGGAATCACCGTAATCCCTGATGCGTTCGATGTGTTTCAGTGTTTCCATATCCTCATCGGTGATTGCAAACTCAACTTCGCCGTTACTCTTCATATGGACGGGATTCGCAGTCTTAGGCAGGGTAATCATTCCCAGCTGCAGATCGTAGCGGATGCAGAGCTGCGGGATGCTGACCCCATACTTTTCAGCCATCACGCCGATGGCGGGGTTCTTCAGCGCCTCACCGTGGGCAACGGGTGAATAGGCTTCCATAACGATGCCCTTTCCCTGACAATAGCTGATCAGGTCAAGCGGGGTATTGGAAATGTGGCACAGCACCTGGTTGACCATGGGCTTGATTTCCGCAGTTTCCAACAGGCTGTCGATATCCTCTTCCAGGAAGTTGGATACGCCGATCGCCCGGAGTTTTCCAGCTTTCAGAGCATCTTCCAGTGCACGCCACGCAGCTCGGTTGCCTTCGATGTAGCGGTTGTCAGACTGATTGACTTCCACCCAGGGCTGTGGACTGTGGATGATCATCATATCCAGATAGTCGAAGCCCATCAGCTTAAGGGTTTCATCAATGGAAGCAGCTGCCGATTCGTAGGTCTTATACTCCGCCGCGACCTTGGATGTGACAAACAACTGATCCCTCGGAATGCTACAGGTGCGGATGCCCTCGCCGACACCGCGTTCATTGGCATAAGCCTGGGCGGTATCCACATGACGATAGCCCATGGAAACAGCGGCGCGCACGGCCTCTGCCGCTTTCTCATCGTCAATCAGCCAGGTACCCAGCGCCAGTTGCGGAACGATGACTCCATTTGAAAGTGTTACTGTTTTATTGAACATAATGGTTTCCTCCATTCACTGTTTTCGTTCAAGCCTTTTTTCTAAGCTGATAAACATTTTTTGTTGGTCTTATACGGTTTCGACTTTCAGTGTGACCCTGGGAGGCATCTGCCTGACAAGCGGCAGGTCTTCATCATGAATATGGCCGATGATCATCATATCCCCGTATTCATCTGACTGTTCCTCTCCGTCGTAAAGAAGCGCAAACCATCCGTCGCAGAGACTGATATCACCGTTTTTCCAGCCGCGCCGCGTTTCCAGCGGATCATACAAGCCGTTTGCAGCCGGGCAGCAGTAATCCATACCGGAATCAGAACCGCTGAATGTACAGGGCAGGCGCTTCTCAAAATCCTGCGCTGCGACTGTGCCATTCAGCACCGCATGGATCACAGTTGTTCCGTCCGTAATCTGTATTTCTTTCATTTCCGCTCCTTTCGCTTCACATGGGTTGACTTAATCGCCTCGTGTGTATAATAATGTGTGCAGACAGGCGAATCAATCTCCACTTTTTCGATTGAGACGATTACGCCACACATTCTGAAAAGTGGACATTAATTGTCTTTTCCGGGGAGGAAAATCAGATGCCGCTGGAAAGAAAAACCGATCTTCGCGTATTAAAAACGCAGAAGATCATCAAGGATACCTTCAAACAGATGATCTGCGAGATGGACGCTTCCAAGATCCAGGTAAAGGATCTCTGCGACCGGGCCATGATCCATCGGAAAACCTTCTATTTGCATTATACCTGCATTGAGGCGCTTTATGCGGATGTGCTGCAGGAACTGTCTGCGGGATACTATGCCATGATCGATTCCATTCCGGCTGACGCCCCTTTCTATGAAGTGAACAAGGTGTTCTTTACCTTCATGGCATCCCAGGAGCCTTATATGGAGAAAATCGTCTGCTCCGCAAGCTACCGGGAATTCTCGGATCATTTCTTTTTGTCTCTGACCAAGCATAACCGCGCCCGGCATAATCCCTATGCCGCTTATTCCGCTGAGGAGCAGAATATCATCAATACATTTCTCTGCGTGAATTCCGTGAACATCTATCGCCAGTGGGTGGAAGACGGAAAGAAGATACCGCTGGACCGGCTCATTGAGCTTTCGGGAAGGATGTTTATGTATGGGATTACCGACATCCTGAAAACCTGATAACCAGCTCAGAAGAGGCACTGAATTATGAAGAAACTGTATGTCACGGATCTTGACGGTACATTGCTGAACAGGCAGGATCGTATCAGCCCATTCAGCGTCCGGGTTATTAATGAACTGACAGACAAAGGGCTGCTGTTTACCTATGCGACAGCCCGATCCCTGGTATCCGCATCCAAAGTTACAGAAGGGCTGAGTACAGAGATTCCGGTGATTGCCTACAACGGCGCGTTTATTTTTCAACCTTCCACCGGGGAGATTCTGTCCAGTGAAGGATTTACGGATGAAGAAAGAAGCAATGTGAGAGAGAGAATGAAACAGTATCGGATCAGTCCCCTTGTTTATTCCTTTATCGGTGGAACTGAAAAAGTATCCTGGATTCCAGAGTATGAAAACGACGGGATTCGCAGGTATCTGAGCAACAGACAGGGAGACAGGCGATTCAGGGCTGTCCATGATCCGGATTCACTGTATCAGGGCAACATATTTTACTACACCTGCATCGGTGAAAAAGATGAACTGCAGCCGGTTTATGATCTGTTTTCCAATGACAGCCGTTTTCGATGCACATTGCAGCAGGAACTGTATCGCCCGGAATACTGGTGTGAGATTATGCCGGCTAAGGCATCCAAGGCGAACGCGATCCGGAAGCTGAAGGAAATGCGGGGGTGTAGTCGGGTGATTTCCTTCGGGGATGCCATAAACGATATCCCGATGTTTGAAATCTCAGATGAATGCTATGCGGTGGAGAATGCAGTGGACGAATTAAAAGCTGTTGCGACGGGTGTAATCGAAAGCAATGAAGAAGACGGAGTTGCAAAATGGCTGCTTGATCATGTTGAATTATAGTTTGAATCATTTTTTTCATCATATTGAGCGAAGGAGATAAACCATTCTGGAAAGTGCGGGATACTCCGTGGATTTTGTCCATAACGGAGAAGACGCGCTGGATTACGCACAGGCAGCTGAATATGACGGAATCATTCTGGACTGGATGATGCCTGCACCGGATGGCGTGGAAGTGCTGCGCCGTCTGCGGGCGAAAAGGAAGAAACAGGCATATGCAGAATGCGCTGGACGAATCCAGGTTTTTTACCGTTCATATATTCAGCAATGGAAATTTTTTTATTGCGGATGCATCCCGCTCTTCCGGAGAGACTGAAGAGGAAATGACAAAAATGATTCATGAAGCCCTGAATTCCGGAAATCAGACAGGGACAACCGGTCATTATATGTATCTGTTTACTGAAGGCGGAGAAAGAAACACAGGCGTTTTCCTGAATATCGAAACAAAACTGGACGCGGTGAACAACCTTCTCCTGCTTTCTGCAATCGCATGCGTCGGAGGAATTCTGATTGCATCATTGCTGGTCTTTCTTTTCAGCAAAAAAGCGATTCAGCCGCTGATCCGGAACGCGGTACAACAGAAACAGTTTATCACGGATGCCGGTCATGAGCTGAAAACCCCGCTGACGGTTATTTCCGCAAACATGGACGCACTGGAACTGAAAACAGAGCCCAACGAGTGGATTGACAGTACCAGGGAACAGCTGTCAGGTATGGGCAGCCTTGTAAACAATATGATTTATCTTTCACGGATGGATGAAGACGGAGCGGCGTTGGTACGGGAGGATGTCGATCTGTCTGAACTGGTGCAACAGGAAGCCGGGCCTTTTCAGAGCATGGCTGATTTTATGGGAAAGACGCTGGAGATCAACACTGAAGACGGAATCCGGATTCGGGGTGACCGACAGGCGCTTGGCAGGATGATAAACCAGCTGTGTGATAACGCAATCAAGTATTCTCCGGATGGCGATCTTATCAGGATCAGCCTGAGAAAATCCGGCAGAGAAATCCGTATGACGGAAGAAAACAGTATGAAAGAACCATTGTCCAAAGAGGCGCAGAGCCATTTGTTCGATCGCTTTTACAGGCCGGATGCCTCCAGAAGCCGCGCCAGCGGCGGATACGGAATCGGCCTGTCCATGGTCAAAGCGATTGTGGAAAAGCATGACGGACGGATCAAGGTTGAAACAGACGCAGAAAACCACATCCGGTTTATCATCTGCTTCAATTCCTGAACAGAAACTCATAACCAATAAAACAGATTACAGTTTCATTTAAGGTTCATGATTCAATATTGCAATACGAGGTGTCGTGCAGTCAGCAGGCGTAAGTCCGGACACTTCTGATATAAAAGAGCGGAGGAATTTTTATGAAACGTTTACTGGCTGTATTATTGGGTCTTTCTTTGATGATGGCAATGACCGGAACGGTCAGTCTGGCGGAAACTCGGACAGAGCCCGATGCTTCCGCCTATACCGGTTTGGTGGAAAACGCTACGATTGATGCGTCTGTCTGGCTGGATTACTCGGCGGGCATCGATGCCGGCGTATATAAGTGGGTTCTGAGCGAGGATGGCAGCTACTATACCCTGGCAGCTGTGGATGAAAACGGTGAGCCGATTACCGCGCAGGAAAGCGCGATCAATGTCGGCGCAAACAATGAGGAGCGCGGACAGGGAAAACCGGAAGGCGGCTTCCCGCAGGGAGACGGGCAAAAACCGGATGGAATGAAAGGCGGCCGGGGCGGCATGGGCGGTTTCGGAGGCGGAGGAACAGTCTACCAGGGCGTCTATATGAATGCCAATGTGACCAATCTGCAAAATCAGACCATGCTGGTCTATGTGCCTGCCGCCTACATGAGTGTGGATGAAACCGGAAAAGTGACCGGAATTAACCACGAAGCAATTATCGGAAATTATACAGCAGATTCCGCACCGATCGTTTACCTGAACGAGTGCGGCGGATGGAAATCGTCTTCTCCGCGCGCTGTCGACACTTCCTATATCGAACAGGGGTTTGTGTATGTTACAGCCGGCGCTCGCAGCCGTGATGCCGTGGATGAAAACGGCCTGCATACCGGAAAAGCCCCGACACAGGTGGTGGACCTGAAATCCGGCGTGATTGCTCTGCGTGCCAATCGGGATGTAATCCCCGGTAATACAGACAGGATTATCTCTATCGGAACTTCCGGCGGTGGACAGATGAGCAGCATTTTCGGCGCATCCGGCAATATGCCGGAATACTATGAATATCTGTATGCGACAGGTGCACTGGGCGTCACGAAGAACGAAGACGGAACCTACAGCAGCGCGTATCCGGATAACATTTACGCGGCGCAGGCCTATTGTCCCATTGCGGATATTGAAGACGCCGACCTGGCATATGCCTGGTGGTGGGCGGATCTGGCTGACCTGGGTGGTACCTATCGCGGAAGTATGACAGACTTTGAACGCCGACTGCAGGAACTGGAAGCGGAAGCTTTTATTAATTATCTAAACAGCCTGAACCTGAAGGACGCCGAAGGAAACCAGCTGACGCTGACCGGGCTGCGTTCCGGGAACTATTATGACGCGATCCTGAATAACATTTCAGACGCGCTGAATGCCATGGCCGCAACCGGCGAAGTGGATCCTACCACGGCCTATGCCGGAGCGGAATGGCTGACACAGAAAGAGGACGGGAGTTGGCAGGTCACGGACCTGGCCGGGTTCATGGTCGGCACAGGACTTGTGAATAACCGGAATAAAGCGGTTCCCGGTTTTGATACAATGGACAAGTCCGCCGAGAACGATGCTTTCGGCCTTCCGGAACAGAGCGCAGTCCATTATTCCCGCTCTGTGGCGCAGATCCTGTCCGACAACTATGAAGAGCTGTCGCAGCTGGACGGTTTCAATCAGGAGTATGTGGATAGCTACATTTCCGACGCACTGACCGGAGAGAACGCAGATTATATCGCGAACCAGGCCAATCTGCTGAATGCTACGGAAATTATGCTTGGAGCCGATGGATATACAGCTGTTGATCCCGCGCAGTACTGGCGCATCCGCAGCGGAACAGCTGACCAGCATACTTCTTTCAGCGTCGGCTATAACATCGGCCTTGCAGCACTGTCCCTGGGCATGAATGTGGATTATTACCTGGTCTGGAATATGGGTCATGGCAGCAATGAAGGGACTTCGACCGGTACGTTCATCGACTGGATCAATACGATTTGTGCTGAATGATAAGAGGCAGGCAGATGAACCGCTTAATATTGTTTCCGGGCTGAAGGCTTATTAAAGGTTTCTGCAGATAATACATGTGAGATATCGTGCAGCCATCAGGCGCAAGGTCGGATGCTTCCCGAATTCAGATTCAGGAATGTGCCCTATAAAGCGCCTGATGGTTGTTTTTTACCCCAAACACTTTTAACCTATGGCCTTTCTCCCTGTGCCCCGTTGATGATGGTAAGGCAACCGCACTTGCTGCTCTCTTCCGCCTATGATATGATTCTGGATGAGGAACTGATTCAGGAAGTGAAGCAAGATGAATATCATATGGTTGATGAGATCACGGGGAAGAGGAATCTGCCTGTTAATCTGTCTTCGAACAGGGAGGAGATGAAAAAGTAATGGATAAAAAAGAAAAAGCTGTAGAATTGAAACACGGCGGGTATAATTGTGCGCAGGCAGTTCTATGTGTATTCACTGAAGAAACGGGATTGTCTGAGGAATTCCTCAAACGAATCGGTGCCGGCTTCGGTGTGGGTATGGGCTGTATGGAAGCTACCTGCGGTGCGTTAGTAAGCGCGGAAATACTGATGGGACTGGAGGAGTACAAAGGCACACCGGTGCTCAGAAACGCAAGGGAAATGCATCAGAAATTCACCGAAAAATGCGGGGCGTCCATCTGCAAAGATCTGAAAGGCAGGGACACCGGTTCGGTCATCTGCGAATGCGATGATTGTGTAAGGTGTGCTGTGGAGTTGGCGGAGAAACTGTATGGAGGAAATTAAAAGCATCAATCCGGATCACATTTCCTGCTAAGCAGATACCGTGAAGCATTCTATCTCCTGAAGCGTCAAATGGAATGACGGCATCATCAGACTTATTCCATAACTGCAATCCCATAGGCAAACAGTCTCTTCAAATCCTTCCATGCCATGCTTCTTCGCCGCCCTCCCATGACCGCGGCTATTAACGTGGTACCGTCCTGCTGATATGCGCCAACATAACAGAAACCCGCAGAAGAAGTATACCCGCTTTTAACTCCCGCGGCGTTTGGAATATAGAATTCCGATTCGGGATCAAAGATCTCCCATTTCAAAGTCAGAACCAGAGGATCACGTTTGTTCGTAGCAGGAAGGGTGTATTTCAGGCAAGTAACGATTTTTCTGAAGAGCTCCTGTGTCAGGCCATATCTTGCTGCTGTTACAAGATCCCTGGCCGTGGTATAATGCCCTTCTGCAGAATAGCCGTGAGCGTTGACAAAGTGGGAGTTTTTCATTCCGAGTTCCGCTGCTTTACGGTTCATTTGTTCCGCGAAAGCTTCCGTGCTCCCGGCACATAGTGCGGCGACCGCATTCGCCGCATCGTTCCCTGAACGAATAATCATCGCATAGAGCAAATCCTGCATTGACATCGTTTCACCCGGCTCAACCGGAACGAGTGTACTGTCTTCCGGCACATCCTTAGCTTCATCCGGAATAACGACAGTCTCTTCCGGATTGCACAGGGAAAGCGCCGTAATCAGTGTAACAATCTTAGTAGTACTGGCCGGTTCCGCCTGCTCATCTGCTGCTTTTTCAAACAAGACATCGCCGGTTACTGCGTTAATCAGGCAGGCATGTTTCGCGTAGAGATATGTCTCCTTCAGCTTTTCCGGGTGATTGTCGTCAAAATAGATTGGGGCTTCAATACCATAAACGCTCAGATCACTCATCAGTAAGGCGTATTCCTCTGTTGACAACCTGCCATCCTTTTGAATGTTCGGAACCTGATCAGATAACATATTTTCAAACGCAAGGACTGCTGTTTCTGTATTTGCTCCGTATTTCCCATCTGCGCTATCTCGCAGCAGATTCAGATTGATGAGTTTCTCCTGTGCTTCCCGCACTCGACTGCCCCAGCTGCCTTTAAGCAGCGTACGCAGCAGAGTACTGTTTTCTTCCTTCATAATCAGTGCGGCGGTAACAGCATCCGGTTGGCCTGTTGATGATACTTCGAAACCGGCATCAGACAGTAAAGTCTGTGCCAGCAACAGGGCTGACTTTGTTTTCGTCCCTAAGATCCCATCCGCTGTTCCTATTTCATACCCCAGAGAAAGTAAACGTTGCTGCAACGATGTCAGGGCAACAACATTATCTGCCTTGACAGGCACTAAGAAGAGCATCAGGCAAAGCACAAGCAATAATATGAAGCGTCGTCTCACAACAATCACCTCCCTGGCACTGAAAACAGGAACGTTGTTCTATATTTTTATATGCGTAGGCTGACCAAAGACGCTGTATGATCATTCCATGAAATCCAGCTTTGGCGCATCCCCGGTTCTTTCAGGCTGATCCGCAAACCGATGGCCTTTGAAATAGTACTCCTCGTCATGTTCATTGATCTCCCGGTAAACATGACACGGGTTTCCAAAGGCCACTACATTTGTCGGAATATCCTTAGTGACCACACTGCCTGCGCCAATGACGGAATTATCCCCTATGGTCACTCCGGGAAGGATGATCACATTGGCTCCGATCCAGCATTTGTTTCCAATCTTAATCGGGAAAGAATACATCCCCTCCAGGCGATGTGCCGGGGAAACCGGATGACCGGTTGTGCAGATCGTGACGTTCGGCCCAAACAGGCAATCACTGCCGATCTCAATTTTCCAGTCGTCAATAAAAGTTGTCCCGGCATTGAAGTAACAGCCATCCCCAATGGAGATGTACTTGCCAACAGCAAGCTTCACGGGAGGCACAATCCAGACATTCTTCCCGCAGGAACCGAAGAGTTCATGCGTCAACGCCATTCTTTCCGCATTTGCGTCCGGAGGGAGGGCATTGAACTTTTTAACCAGTTCTTTGGCTTTCTCCTGAAGCGCCATGTTTTCCTCATCATCAACCCAAAGATAACCAGCCTTCATTCTTTCCTGCTCAGTCATCGGTGTGTTCTCCTCTCACGCCGTAATCTTGATTTGGCTGTCTTTTACGACAATCACACAGCTTTTATATTATACATGAATTGAGCTGTTTGAATAACTAGTTAGAATATTAAAAGCATTCAAAACAACGGTACCG
>Ga0265298_10005571_pt1 | contig 15752 bp, 16 predicted proteins | sample AusTroGonzalo_MG_3_FD_193486 | JGI IMG/M metagenome (GOLD analysis project Ga0265298, IMG submission 193486) | Bovine rumen microbial communities from tropical cattle in Woodstock, Queensland, Australia - Gonzalo_01 | ecosystem: Host-associated > Mammals > Digestive system > Stomach > Rumen ... | reverse complement strand
CAGCAGCTTACCGAAGGCCCGGTGATCCCCCAGGAGATCCTTGAGGTCTCCGGTCCGCAGGAGCTCGAGAAGTACCTCGTCAACGAAGTGCAGCAGGTCTACCGCCTCCAGGGCGTCGAGATCAACGACAAGCACATCGAGATCATCGTCCGCCAGATGCTCCGCAAGGTGCGCATCACGAACCCGGGCGACACGGACTTCCTCTGGGGCGAACAGGTCACCCGCCAGACGTTCCTTCGCGTGAACGAGGAGATGATGAACGAAGGCCGCCGTCCGGCGGAGGCCCAGCCCGCGCTCCTCGGCATCACCAAGGCCGCTCTCGAGACCGACTCGTTCATCTCGGCCGCGTCCTTCCAGGACACGACCCGCGTCCTCACCGAGGCCGCCACGATGGGCCGCGTCGACGAGCTCCGCGGCTTCAAGGAGAACGTCATCCTCGGACACCTCATCCCCGGCGGCACGGGCTTCCCGCTCCACCGCTACCTCAAGCTGGTGCCGCTCTGCGACACCATCAGCGACGAGGAGATGGACAAGCTCCGCGAGGAGCAGCGCAAGCGTCACGAGGAGCTCTACGGCATTCCCGCCTCGGGCATCCCCGGCGAGGAGGATGATGACGACGATCTCGGCGAGCCCGTGCTGATCGCGGATACAGGCGACAGCTCGGCCGACGGCGGCGATCTGCAGACGTCCGATGACATGGTCGACGCAGGAGGCGACGATCTTCTTGGCTGAGCGCCTCTCCAGAAAGGAGATTTCATTCCCGCCGCCCGGACGCACTCCACGCGAGGACACGGCGGCGGTGATGAAATTCTACAAGCTCCCCAAGGCGTTTCCGCCGCAGGTCCTGGCGGAGGCGAGGAAGATATCCTCCAAGGTCGACGCCTCCGGGCGTCTCGACCTCAGGAAGAGGTTCGTCTTCACGTGCGACCCGGCGACGGCGAAGGACTTCGACGACGCGCTTTCCCTTGAGGTGGACCGCCGAGGCAACAGGACCCTCGGCGTCCACATAGCGGACGTCTCGAATTTCGTCAGGCCGGGCAGCGCCCTCGACCGCGAGGCGTACAGGCGCTCGACCAGCGTCTACCTCGCCGATCGCGTCGTTCCGATGCTCCCCGAGGAGCTTTCGAACGGAGTCTGTTCGCTGATGCCCGGCGAGGATCGCCTGACCTTCAGCGTCTTCATGACGTTCGACAGGAACGGCGAGATGACGAAGCGCTCGTTCGCGAAGTCGGTTATACGTTCGCGCGCGCGCTTCACATACGAGCAGGTCATGACGATAATTTCCGGCGGGCCCAAGGCCGCCAGGGGCTCCAAGGACCTGAAGACCGTCTACGCCATCCACGAGCTCGCCCAGCAGCTCAGGGCGCGGCGCTTTTCCGAAGGGGCCCTCGACATCGAGATTCCTGAGGCCGAGGTTCTCCTTGACGCCGACGGCGAGATGATGGGTCTCATGACGCGGCCCTACGACGAATCGCACCAGATGGTGGAGGAGTGCATGGTCGCCGCGAACGAGGCTGTCGCGAAGGAGCTCTGGTCCAAGGGTGTCAGGATCCTCGCGCGCCTTCACGAGCCCCCGGACGACGAGAAGGTGTTTGCGCTGAGGGCTGAGCTCCGCGGGCTCGGCGTGAAGGTCGGGAACATCACCAACCCGAAGGTCTTCGCGCAGCTCCTGAGGACGATACGCGGCAATCCCCTCTACCCGACCATGGCCATGATGGTCCTGAGGTCCATGAAGCGGGCCGTCTACGACTCCGCGAACATCGGACACTTCGGGCTGTCCAAGAAGTACTACGCCCATTTCACCTCCCCGATCCGACGCTATCCCGACCTTACGCTCCACCGCCAGCTTTCGGCCTTTCTTGAAGGCGGCGTGAAGGCGGCGAAGGTTCCGGCGGACACGCTTGCGAAATGGGCCGCGCACACGACGGAGATGGAGGAGGTCGCGGCGGACGCGGAACGCGCCCTCGTCGAGATAAAGAAGTATCGCCTCCTGGAGGAGCAGCTTTCGTCCAGGCAGATTCTCGACTACGATGCGATCGTGTCGAAGTGCACGCCGTTCGGCTGCTTCGTGGAGATTCCCGAGATCGCCGTCTCGGGTCTCGTGCACGTGAGCCTGCTGTCGAAGAAGTTCGTCAAGTACAACGAAAGCGACGGTTCGCTTTCGGCTCCGGGCGGCGGGTGCTGGCGCCCGGGGACCATGCTCAAGGTCCATGTGGCGAAGGTGGACTTTGACCAGCGCCGTATAGATTTCGTCCCCTGCGGGCGGACGTCACGTTGAATTTTTCCAAAAAGAAGGAGAGTCGGCAAATGAAGACAGAAACGAAGAAATCAGACAAGTGCCAGGTCAGCCTGACGGTGACCCTCGACGCGGAAGAGGCCAAGGCCTGCGTCAAGGAGGTCGAGAAGGCATTCATGAGGGAGGTGCGCCTTCCCGGGTTCCGTCCCGGAAAGGTGCCCGTGGAGCTTATCCGCAAGAACTTCGCATCCGAGATGCAGCAGGAGTTCACGCGTGCGATGATTCGCAAGCACTATTCCGCCGCGGTCAAGGCAGAGTCCCTGGACGAGGTCGCGCTTGCCGACGTGAAGGACGCGTCGCTCACCGCCGAGGGCGGCTCGTTCACCGCTGTGGTCGAGGTGAAGCCCGAGTTCAAGCTTCCGGCGTACAAGGGCCTCAAGATCGCTCCGGCCGACGTCAAGGTCGAGGACTCGGAGGTTGACGCCCAGGTCGAGCGCCTTCGCGCCATGTATGCGAAGTTCGAGGACGCCAAGGAGGGCGAGGCCGCCGCAGACGGCGACTTCGTGCAGATCGACTACGCAGGAACCGTCGACGGAAAGCCGATTCTCGAGATCGCGCCCGAGGCGAAGATCGTCGCGAGCGGCCAGGGCTTCTGGACCCAGATCGAGGAGGGCCGCTTCCTCCCCGAGATCCTCGAGGCCGTGAAGGGCATGAAGGCCGGCGAGACGAAGGATGAGGTCAAGGCCAAGTTCGACGAGGGCGCCGCGCCCGAGCCGCTCAAGGGCAAGAAGGCCGTGTACTCCGTCACGCTCAAGTCCTTCCGCCGCCGCATCCTCCCGACCGACGCGGAGTTCGCGGAGAAGGCGAAGGTCGCCGGTCTCGACGAGCTCAGGAAGACGATCCGCGAATCGCTCGAGAAGCAGCGCATCGACCAGGAGGCCGCGCGCCGCGAGAACGAGGCCGTCGAGATGATCCTGAAGAAGGTCGATTTCGACGTTCCCGAGAGCCAGGTCAGGAATGCCGAGGACGGCTACCTCGCCCAGCTCGAGCAGCGCGCGCGCAGCGCCGGCATCACGGCCGACTACATCAAGGAGAACCAGGAGAAGATCCTTGCCGACGCCAGGGCCAACGCCCTCAACCAGGTCAGGCTCTGGTACATATTCGAGGCGATCGCCGAGGCGGAGAAGATCGAGGCGAAGGGCAACGAGCGCGGCAGGAAGGTTCTCGAGTTCATCCTCGCGAACGCCAAGTGACAGCCATGAACTCCTACATGATACCTTACGTCGTCGAGCAGACCGGCAAGGGGGAGCGCACGTATGACATATACTCGCGCCTCCTCCTCGACCGCATCGTGTTCATCTCGGGCGAGGTGAACGACGAGATGGCGAACGCCGTCTGCGCGCAGCTTCTCTTCCTGCAGTCGCAGGATCCGAAGAAGGACATCAACGTCTACATCAACTCCCCCGGCGGCAGCGTGACCGCAGGCCTCGCGATCTACGACACAATGCAGTTCGTGAAGTGCCCCGTCGCGACCTTCTGCATAGGCCAGGCCGCGTCGATGGGCGCGGTCCTCCTGACGGCCGGCGCGAAGGGCAAGCGCCACGCGCTCCCCAACGCCCGCATAATGATCCACCAGCCGTGGGGCGGCGCGGAGGGCAAGGCGAGCGACATCGAGATAACGGCCCGCGAGATACTCAGGCTCAAGGACGTCCTCAACGGAATCCTCGCGAAGCACTCCGGGCGCAAGCTCGCCGACGTCGTGAGCGACACGGACCGCGACCACTTCATGAGCGCCGAGGAGGCGGTCGAGTGGGGCCTGATAGACAAGGTGGTCTGATGAAGAGGAAGCAGGAGCTCTTTTGTTCGTTCTGCGGCCGCAGTTCGCAGGAGGTCGCCATCATCCCCGGCGCCGACGGCAACATCTGCGTCGACTGCGTGAAGCACGCCAACGACATGGTGTTGCGCGCGGAGAAGAGCGCGGGCGACATCCCGGACCTCCCGCCCACGCCCACGCCGCGCGCGATCAAGGAATTTCTCGACCAGTACGTCATCGGCCACGATGAGGTGAAGAAGGTGCTGGCCGTTGCGGTCCACAACCACTATCGCAGGCTCGAGGCCTCCGCGTCGGGAGCCTCCGACGACGGTGTGGAGATCGAGAAGTCGAACATACTTCTCATCGGACCGACCGGAACGGGGAAGACCCTGCTCGCCAGGACGCTCGCCAAAGTGCTCGGCGTCCCGTTCGCGATAGGCGACGCGACGGTGCTTACGCAGGCGGGCTATGTGGGCGAGGACGTGGAGAACCTCGTAAGGTACCTCCTCCAGAACGCGGACGGGAATGTCGAGCTCGCCAAGCGCGGCATCATCTATGTCGACGAGATCGACAAGATAGCCTCCAAGACGGACAACGTCTCCATCACGCGCGACGTCTCGGGCGAGGGCGTGCAGCAGGCGCTCCTCAAGATACTCGAGGGCACCATATGCCGCATCCCTCCGAAGGGCGGGCGCAAGCACCCCGACCAGGAGTACATAGAGGTCGACACCTCCAACATACTCTTCATCTGCGGCGGCGCCTTCGTCGGCCTCGACAAGATCGTCGGCGAGAGGACGGGCAAGCGCGCAATCGGCTTCGGCGCGGAGGAGGCCGGATCCGGCGAGGCCCAGGGCGGCTCCGGACAGGGGCCCCTCGACGTCAGGCCGGAGGATCTCGTCAAGTTCGGCCTTATACCGGAGTTCACCGGGCGCCTCCCCGTGATCACCTCGATGAAGGAGCTTTCGGAGGACGACCTTGTCCGCGTGCTGACGGAGCCGAAGAACTCGCTCGTCAGGCAGTACGCGAAGCTGCTCAGGATGGACGGCGTGGAGCTTTCGTTCGAGGACGGCGCCCTGAGGGAGCTCGCGAAGAAGGCGCTCGAGCGGAAGACGGGCGCGCGCGGGCTCAGGGCCGAGATGGAGCGTCTCATGACGGATGTCATGTACGAGGCCCCAGGCAACGCGAAGATGAAGAAGGTTGTCGTAACTCCAAAGATGATCCAGGAGAAACTCGGAAAATGACGCTTACTTTGCTGAAGGCCAAGCTGCACAGGATCCGCATAACGGAGGCCTGCCTCGATTACGAGGGATCGCTCACGCTCGATCCCGACGACATGGAGGCCGTCGGCATCCTTCCCTACGAGAAGATACTCTGCGCCGATGTCGAGAACGGAAACCGCTTCGAGACGTACGCGATAGAAGGTCGCCGCGGAAGCCACGTCTGCTGCCTGAACGGCGCCGCCGCGCACCAGGGCAAGGTCGGCGACAGGCTGATCGTCATGGCCTTCGCCCGGATGACCCTTGAGGAGGCCGCGGGCTGGCGGCCGAAGGTGAAGCACTTCCAACCAGGAGCAACGGTATGACTGTTCAAGAGCAAGCAGAGACGATAGCCAGGGCCCTCAAGGACCGCAAGGGCGACGATGTGAGGATATACGACGTGAGGGGCAAGTCGTCCCTCGCCGACTTCTTCGTCGTGGCGACCGGAACGGCCGCGCCGCACCTCAAGGCGCTTGTCGCCGAGTCGCAGTCCGTCATGAAGTCGGAGGGCATCGCGAGCTACCGCACGAGCGGCGATCCCGAGAGCGGATGGATCGTCGTCGACTACGTCGATGTCGTGGTGCACGTCTTCTCGCCCGAGGCCCGTGCGTACTACGCGCTCGAGAAGATCTGGGCCCAGTAGGAGAGAGGCCCCATGACCTCCACCGTCTACATAGCGAAGAGCGTCTATGGCGGCGACGGCCTCGGAAGGCTCGGCGACGGGCGCGTGGTCTTCGTGCCCGGCGCATTTGCGGGCGAGAACGTGAAGGCGGAAATCTTCGAGGAGAAGCGCACCTTCGTCAAGGCGCGTCTAGTCGAAGTCGTGGAGGCGAGCCCCGACAGGACCGGCACGGGGCCCGCGCCGATTCCGGGCATGGTATACTCCAACCTCTCATATGCGGCGGAGCTTGACGTGAAGGAGTCCCAGCTCAAGGAGGCCCTCGAGCGCGCGCGGCTCTCTCCGGCCCGCTTCGGACGGATCGCGTGCGACCAGAAGCCTTCGAACTACCGAAACAAGGTCGTCTACCATTTCGCGAAGCAGGCGTCCGGCTGGGCGCTCGGCTACAGGACCGAACCCAGCCATGAGATAGTCGACGTGAAGGACGATCCTCTCGCGCGTCCCGAGATTTGCGCGAAGCTTCCGGAGATCCGCCGCCATGTGATGACGCTCCTTACGCAGGGAGCACCGTCGGTCCGCCGCGACACGGAGCGCAAGGGCAGCGTCACCGTGCGCTGGACCCCCAGAAGCGGCGTGCAGTGGTGGATAGGCGAGCCGCCCAAGGGGATGGCCCTCAAGGAGGTCACCTGCGGCAAGGTGTTCGAGGTGCCGTCCGACGGGTTCTATCAGGTGAACCCTATGGCGGGGGAGGCGCTCGCGAGGGCCGTTGTCGACGATTACATGAGAGGCGTAGGCTACGCGCCGAACATCCTCGACCTGTACTGCGGCGTCGGGGTGTTCGGGCTGTGCTGCGCTGGTGCGGCCGCCGCGTCGGGCCCCAGGCTTGTCGGGGTGGAGTCGGGGCGCCAGGCGATAGACTTCGCCAAGAGGAACGCCGCCGCGCAGGGGGTGCAGGGGCTCTTCTTCGCAGAGGAGGTCGGCCGCAACCTCAGGCGCATAAAGATAGGCTCGCATTCCACGGTCATAGTGGACCCTCCCCGCGGCGGACTCGAGCAGCGCGTTCCGGAATGGCTAGCCTCTTCGCGAGCGCCGCGCATAATGTACGTGAGCTGCGACCCGGCCACGCTCGTCCGCGATCTTCGCGCCATCTGCCGCGGATACGACCTCGAGTCGGTCAGATGGGTGGACATGTTTCCGCGCACCGCAAGGTTCGAGACTCTCGCCGTGCTCAGGAAGCGCACATGACGGCGGCGGGCGACATCGACGCCGTACGCGAAGTCGCGCGGCTTGCGAAGGCCCGCAACGGGCGCGCGCTCCTGGTCGGCGGATGCGTGCGCGACGAACTCCTGGGGATGGGATCCAAGGACTTCGACATCGAGGTGTACGGCATAGCCCCGGACGAGCTCAAGATGGTCCTCTCGGAGTCTTTCGATCTCGATCTGGTCGGCGCATCCTTCGGAGTGGTGAAGCTGCACGGCTTCAATGTCGATGTCGCCGTTCCGCGACGCGAGACGAAGCTTGGACTCGGCCACAAGGCCTTCGGCATGGAGTACGACCCGGCGCTGCCCGTGAAGGAGGCCGCCGCGCGACGCGACTTCACCGTGAACGCGATCTACCGCGATCCGCTCACCGGCGAGATCGTGGACCCGTGGAACGGACGGGCCGACCTTTCCGCGGGAATCCTCCGGCACGTCTCCGATCACTTCAGCGAGGATCCGCTCAGGGTGCTTCGCGGCATGCAGTTCGTCGCCCGCTTCGGACTGAAGCCTGCGAAGGAGACGATCGACGTCTGCCGCGGCATGACGCCCGAGGGTCTGCCGTGCGAACGTCTTTTCGAGGAGTGGTCGAAGCTCCTGACAAGAGGCGTGCGGATTTCGGCGGGACTGGATTTCCTGAAGGAGACAGGGTGGGTGGGGCACTACCCGGAGCTTGCCGCGCTCATAGGATGCGAGCAGGCGCCGGAGTGGCATCCCGAGGGGGACGTATGGAACCATACGCTATGCTGTCTCGATTCCTTCGCCCGTCACAGGTCCGGCGATGACGACGACCTGATAGTCGGACTGGCCGTCCTCTGCCACGATTTCGGAAAGCCCGCCACGACGTCCTACGATCCGAAGGCGGGGCGCTTGAGGTCGCTCGGGCACGACGAAGCCGGCGTGAAGCCCACGATGTCGTTCTTGAGGCGCCTTACGAACGAGGAGCGCATACTTAAGGAGGTTCCCCCGCTTGTCCGCTGCCACATGAGGCCGTTTGCGATGTGGAAGTCGAAGGCGGGCGAAAGCGCGATAAGGCGACTTGCCGCGGAGGTCGTGCGGATCGACAGGCTCATAAGGGTCGCCGCGGCGGATGACGAGGGACGGCCGCCGTTCCCGAGCGACCCGACCGCGCTAGAGTGGCTTGCTGCCGAGTCGCAGAGGATGAAGGTCGCCGACTCGGCGCCGGCGCCGATCGTGAAGGGTCGCGACCTCATAGCGCTCGGGCTTAAGCCCGGAGTCGTGTTCGGAAGGATACTGAAGGACTGCTATGAAGCCCAGCTTGACGGCGCATTCGCCGATCATGAGGGCGGCATTGCATTCGCACGGAGCAGATTCTGAAAAACAAGGAGGAAACAAAATGGCTGAGTTGATTGTCGCCCTGGACGTCCAGACACGCGAAGAGGCGGTGGAGAAGGTGAAGCTGATCGGAGACCCGGTCGGATTCTACAAGATAGGGCTCGAGCTGTTCACGGCCGAGGGGCCGGACGTCGTCAAGGCGGTGAAGGACCTCGGAAAGAAGGTCTTTCTCGATCTCAAGCTTCATGACATACCTCGAACCGTCGAGCGCGCGGTGAGAAGCGGCGGCAAGCTTGGCGTCGACCTTATGACGATCCACTCGGTCGGCGGGAAGGCGATGATCCGCGCCGCCGCCGACGCGGCCGCGGAGTTCGGCGGGGACGGTCCGAAGATACTGGCGGTGACCGTGCTCACTTCGCTCGACCAGACCGATCTGGAGGATGTGGGCATCGTAGGCAGAACGCCCGCCGACCAGGTCGCCGCGATGGCGCGCTTCGCGACCGCGAACGGCGCGCACGGGCTCGTCTGCTCGCCGAGGGAGGTCGGGGCCCTTTCGAGGATGCTCAAGGCGGGAACGCTCTTCATCACCCCCGGCGTAAGGCCCGCAGGCGCAGCCGTAGGCGACCAGAAGCGCGTGGCGACGCCGGCTGAAGCCGTTCGCGACGGCTCCACCCACCTTGTCGTCGGCCGTCCTGTTCTCGCCGCGTCCGATCCGACCGCGGCCGCGCGCGCGATACTCGCCGAAATGGGCATGTGATATAATATCGCCATGTCACAGGAATGGAACATAAGGTCGAGAGGCCATGTCTGCACGATATGCGAAAAGCCTCTCCTGGACAAGACGCCGGTCGTAAGCGCCCTCAGGGAGACCGGCGGCGGGTATGAGCGCTGCGACTGCCATCCGGAGTGCTGGAAGGCGGCCGAGCGCGACTGGGAGCCATTCTCGCAATGGGATGGCGTCTACTTCGCGCCGGTCAAGGAGGAGAAGCGCGAGCCTCTCAAGAAGGAGGACGCGGGCGAGCTGATACGAAAGCTCATAACCCTCGACGATCCCGCGATGAAGAACGTGGTCTATGTGCTCGCCGTGATGCTCGAGCGCTCGAAGATACTTGTCGAGAGGGATGCGAAGCCGCAGCAGGACGGGACGATCCGCCGCGTATACGAAGATCGCAAGAACGGTGACACCTTTGTCATACTGGATCCGCGCATCCGCCTCGAGAACCTTGCCGAGGTGCAGTCGCAGGTGGTCGCGCTCCTCTCCGGCACAAAGACGCTAGGCGAGGTCGCCGTTGTCGCGGACGAAGGCGGCGAGGGCGTCCTGCCAGCGGGGAGTGCGGTAGCCGAGCAGGTTTAGCACGCTCTTCTTGAGCGCAGAGTTCCTCGGACGCGGCGCGGGCCGCGGAAACTCCGCCGTCGTGCAGGGGACGACTTCGCGCTTGAGTCCGAGAAGCCTGAAGAGCTCCACCGTCAGGTCGTACCATGTGCACTGGTCCTCGCACGTCCCGTGGACGATCCCGCTGACGTAAGGCCTGTCGAGGAGGAATTCGATTACGTCGGCCACGGCGTCGCAGCTCGTAGGGTTGCCGCGCTGGTCGTTCACGACCTTCAGGGGCGCGCCTTCCTGCGAACCGAGCTTCGCCATCGTATGCACGAAGCTTGGTCCGCCGGCCCCGTACAGCCATGCTATGCGGAGTATGACGGCATCCGGCAGGATCATCTGCACCATCTGCTCGCCGGCGAACTTCGACGCACCGTAGACCGTGCGCGGACGGGGAATGTCAGTCTCGCTCCAGGCCCAGGGCTCCTTCGGCGGATCGCCGCTGAAGACATAATCAGTGGATATCGCGATCAGCCTCGCGCCGCACGCCTTGCAGGCGATCGCCACATTGCGGGAGCCTTCCTCGTTGAGCCTGAAGGCGAGGTCGCGGTTCGACTCGCAGTCGTCGACCTTCGTCATCGCGGCGGCGTGGATCACGACATCTGGCATTTCGGCCATCGTCTTCGCGAGGAACGCGTCAGCGTCGGTGACGTCCCACTCGGGGAGGTCGGCGACCGCGATCTCATGCCGGGCGAGCCTCTTCCCGAGGGTGCGGCCCAGCATCCCGTTGCCGCCAGTGACGAGAATCTTCATCGCTCGATCTCCTCCTGGAACGCATGAACCACATTTGCGCCGAGAAGGATTATCTCCCAGCTCATGTACATCCAGGCGAGAAGTATCGGGAACACGGCGAAGGAGCCGTAGAGCGCTGACGATTTCGCGATGCCGACCTGGGCTATCGCACAAGCCTTCATCCAGCCGCCGTACAGGAACGCGGTTATCGCCCCTCCCCAGAACGCGGCCTTGAAGTTCACCTTGCAGTTGGGCATCAGATAGAAGAGAAGCGCAAAGTTCAGTGACGCGATGGTGAACGTGAATGCGACTCTCAGGAGCCACGAATCTATCAGCCAGACCAGTCCGTCGCCGACCCATTTGGTCAGCCATGTGGCACCTAGCGTGGCGACGATCACGTCCTTGACGACGCCCAGTATCGGTACGGACATCGCCAAGGTCACGAGAACTGGCAGGATTATCGAGATGAACATGTACATGTAGGCGCGCTTCCAGACGGGACGCGGTTTTGCCACGCCCCATATCTGGTTGAAGCTGACCTCCACCATGCCGAGCGAGCTTATGACCGTCCAGAGAAGGAACAGGAATCCTATCCATCCTAGCGTGCCGATGTCGAACTTGTCGATCCTGTCGAAGATGCCGTTTGATATCTCGCGGCACTGGGTGCCGAACTCAAGGGCGGCGATGCGCTTCTTCTCGAGCTCCTCCTCGCTGAGCACGTTCACGTCGGCAAGGGTATGTACCACATCGTCATCCTGGCCGTTCTCGATGTTGGCGATCATCTCGTCGATGTGGGTGTTGATCGCGCCTCTCGCGTAGTCGTCGACGCCGCACATCTTCGCGGCGAAAAGGAGGAGGCAGAGGCTCGGCACCAGCGCCAGCATGGCGAAGTAGGTGAGTCCTGCCGCGTGCATCGAGCAGTTGTTGCCGAGAAAGCCGCCGATGACATGGCGGCCCCATCCGTAGACCCGCTTAGCCTTTTCCTTCACAAAGCCCATTGAATGCCTCCTTCCCGAAATGCTACAGCAGAGGACCGGTCAGCATGCCGAGCACGACCCCGACCGCGTACACCGAGAGCACTATGCAGAAATTCTCCTTGAAGTTGCGGTTTGTCCTCAAGAGGACGAGGAGCCCGAGACCGGAACCGGTGAACGAGCTTGCCATCAGAGCGCCGCCGCTCATCGCCCCGCTTGCGTACAGCTCCGCGCCCGCCACTGAGACGGCGCAGTTCGGGATCAGCCCCAGGGCGCCCGCGGCGAGCTCCCCGAACACGGGTTTCGTAAGATGCAGCTTTTCGAGGCAGCCCTCGCCGAAGCAGTGCATCGCAAGTTCTATGGCGCCCGAGACCAGGACTATGAAAATGAATATTTCGGCCGTATGTATGAGGGCGGGGACAAGTATGCCCTTGCGGTCATGGCAGTGGCAGCGGCTGTGCTCGCAAAGTTCGCCTACCGAGACGTCACGGCGCTTGTTCTGGAATACGGCAAGGATGCCGTTGACGACGAAACCGACCGCAATCGCGGAGAGCACCTTGAGCCCGACGATCTTGGCCATCAGGGGAAACGGCACCTGCTTGGAGATCAGCACCGGTATGAGTTCGTCCGATGTGGAGAGAAATACGGCAATCAGGGTTCCGACCGTTATCACGCCACCGGCGTAGAACGAAGCCGCCGCCGCCGAGACGCCGCACTGAGGAATCGCTCCGGCGAGAGCGCCGGCCAGCGGACCCACAGAACGAGCACGCTCGAGCCAACGCTCGAGCGCGCCGCCCGCTTTCGCCTCTATTGTCTCCAGGACCAAATAAGTCCCGAAGAGGAACGGGAGGAGAAGCAGGGTTTCTTTGATGAAGTCTATCACGCCGGGGAGATAGCTTCACTCGGGCACTGCGCCGCGCAGGCGCCGCAGTCTACGCACTTGTCGGGATCGATCGAGAAGGGGGTTCCCTCAGCAATCGCCTCCGCCGGGCATGCGTCCTTGCAGCAGCCGCAGCTGACGCACTTGTCAGCAGCAATCTTGTGTGCCATGTTTGTCCTCCTTTGGTTAAGGTCTAGCCTGATGTTTTGCCGCGTGATATTATACCACATTGCCCCCAAAACCTCAAACGCCGGTCGCGGACGCGCGCGATCGGTGCGACAGCCGTGGTGGAATATGATATAATAGCGGACCTCATGAACTACGAAACGCTTACTGCAATCAGCCCGATCGACGGACGCTACGCCGGCAAGTGTCCGGAACTCAGGGATGTCTTTTCCGAATACGGCCTTGTGAAGCGCCGCATCCTCGTCGAGTGCGCATGGCTTGAGGCCCTCTGCGGCGCGAAGGAGATCAGGGAGTGCAAGGCGCTTTCCTCCGCCGAGCGCAAGGCCTTGAGGTCCATCGCCGCGAACGTAACCGTCGAGGATGCCGCCCGCGTCAAGGAGATCGAGAAGACCACGAACCACGACGTCAAGGCGGTGGAGTATTTCCTCAAGGAGAAGGTGAAGGGAACATCCCTCGAGTCCAGGAGCGAGTTCATACACTTCGCCTGCACGAGCGAGGACATCAACAACGTGTCCCACGCCCTCATGCTCCGCGACGGAAAGGCAGTCCTCAGGAAGGCGATGGACGAGATGACAGACATGGTCGCCGCCATGGCGAAATCGTACGCCAAGGTTCCCATGCTCGCCCATACCCACGGCCAGCCGGCATCCCCGACGACCGTAGGCAAGGAGCTCGCCGTCGTGGTCGCCCGCCTCCGCCGCCAGGCCGGCGAGATCGACCGTCTGGTCATGCCCGCGAAGATGAATGGCGCCGTCGGCAATTTCAACGCGCACCTTTCGGCGTATCCCTCTGTCGACTGGGAGGCTCTCTCTCGCAAGGTGATCGAATCGCTTGGCCTTCGCCAGAACAGGCTTACGACCCAGATCGAGTCGCACGACGGAATCGCCGAGCTGTTCGACGCGATCGAACGGTGGAACACCGTCCTTCTCGATTTCGACCGCGATGTGTGGACGTATGTCTCGATGGGATACTTCAAGCAGCGTACCATAAAGGGAGAAATCGGCTCGTCTACGATGCCCCACAAGGTGAACCCGATCGACTTCGAGAATTCCGAGGGCAACCTCGGCCTTGCGAACGCCGTCCTGGGATTCATGGCCAGAAAGCTCCCGGTTTCGCGCATGCAGCGCGACCTTACCGACTCCACGACCCTTCGCAACATGGGCGTGGGCTTCGGCTATACGCTTATCGCGATCCGCTCCACGATCAAGGGGCTAGGCAAGCTCGAGCTGAACGAGGCGCGTCTCGCGGAGGATCTCGACGGCAACTGGGAGGTTCTTGCGGAGCCTATCCAGACCGTCATGCGCAAGGTCGGCATGGATCGCCCCTACGAGCGGCTGAAGGAGCTTACGCGAGGACGCCGCGTCACCGCCGAGATCATGCGCGAATTCGTTGCGGCGCTTCCGCTTCCAAAGGCGGACAAGGAGCGGCTCATGAAGCTTACTCCCGCCACTTACGTCGGGCTCGCCGGGAAGCTTGCCGGAATCGTCTGACATGGAAGCGGATTTCACCATTCGCCGCGCGACGCTCGCCGACGCGGAGCGCATCTACGCGATGATCCACCTGAATCGCGACCAGCTCGTTCCGCGATCCATGGGCAATGTCGTGGAGACGATCGACCGCTTCTTTGTCGCCGAGGCAGAGGGCGAGATGGTCGGTTCGGCGACGTACCAGATCCATCCTGAGTTCGGCGACGCGAGCGCCGCGACCGTCGAGGTGCAGTCGCTATCGGTGAAGAGCGCGTTCAGGCGCCGCGGCATCGGCAAGGCTCTTGTGATGGCCATCATAGAGCGAGTCTCCGGCTTCGGACCGAGGGATGTCGTGGCGCTTACATTTGCGCCAGAGTTCTTCGGCGCCCTCGGCTTTGTCGAGATACCGAAGACGAAGGTAATGCACAAGCTGTACACTGGCTGCATAAACTGCACGAAGCACACCGATCCTTTCACATGCCCGGAAATCGCGATGATTTTTCACATAATGAAAAATACGCCCAAGTGAGTTTACATGTAGCGTAAAAATCCAATGAACCTGTGCGTCGTCCGGGTTGATTTCGCCGTTTGGCACGGATTTTGCTACAAAAACTTTTAACTTTCGATTCAAAAGAAAACAACAAGGAATAAATAAATGAGCAAATATGTAGATTCAGTGCTTGCCGACGTCAAGGCGAAGAATGCCAATGAACCTGAGTTCATCCAGGCTGTCGACGAGGTGCTGACGACGCTTGACCCGGTTCTCAAGGCGAATCCGCAGTATGAGAAGAATGCGATACTTGAGCGTATGGTCGAGCCTGAGCGCGTGGTGATGTTCCGCGTTCCGTGGGTGGACGACAAGGGAATCGTCCGCGTGAACCGCGGCTATCGCATTCAGATGAACAGCGCGATCGGTCCCTACAAGGGCGGTCTCCGCTTCGATCCGACCGTCAATCTCGGCGTCCTCAAGTTCCTCGCTTTCGAGCAGGTCTTCAAGAACTCCCTCACCACTCTTCCCATGGGCGGCGGCAAGGGCGGCAGCGACTTCAACCCGAAGCAGAGCCCCCACACCCCCGGCAAGCGCTGCAGCGACGCCGAAGTGATGCGCTTCTGCCAGAGCTTCATGACCGAGCTCTTCCGCCACATCGGCCCCGACACCGACGTTCCCGCCGGTGACATGAACGTGGGCGGCCGCGAAATCGGCTATCTCTTCGGGCAGTACAAGCGCCTCGCGAACGAGTGGACGGGCGTCCTGACGGGCAAGGGCCTCAGCTTCGGCGGCTCGCTTATCCGCCCCGAGGCGACGGGCTACGGCGACGTCTACTTCGCCGAGAACATGCTCGCGATGCGCGGCGAGACCTTCGAGGGCAAGCGTTGCGTGATCTCCGGCTCGGGCAACGTCGCCAGCTACGCGGCCGAGAAGCTGATGCAGCTCGGCGCGAAGGTCCTCACCCTCAGCGACCGCTCGGGCGCGATCCTCTGCGAGAGCGGCATCACCGAGAGGATGCTCAAGGACATCATGGTCCTCAAGAACGTGAAGCGCGGCGAGCTCGCCGACTTCGCGAAGAAGACGAAGGCCGTCAAGTTCTTCGCCGGCAAGAACAGCTGGCAGCTTACGGACAAGATCGACGCTGCGTTCCCCTGCGCCCGCCAGAACGAG
>Ga0265298_10005570_pt1 | contig 15753 bp, 11 predicted proteins | sample AusTroGonzalo_MG_3_FD_193486 | JGI IMG/M metagenome (GOLD analysis project Ga0265298, IMG submission 193486) | Bovine rumen microbial communities from tropical cattle in Woodstock, Queensland, Australia - Gonzalo_01 | ecosystem: Host-associated > Mammals > Digestive system > Stomach > Rumen ... | reverse complement strand
GGCCAGAGAATCCGCTTCGGACTCGATCGCATTCTCTAGGAAACGGTCTATCAGGATAGGACGATCCGGAGTCACACCCACGGCATTGGCCATGTATTGAGTCAAGGATTCTTTATCGTAAACGATTTCCATTCCGCGACCGCCCAGCACATAGCTGGGGCGCAGCATCAGCGGATAGCCGATCCGTTTGGCAACCTCGTAAGCTTCATCCAGAGTGCTGGCCATACCGGAAGCCGGCATCGGGATGCCCAGCTCATCCATCATCTTGCGGAAACGGTCACGATCTTCAGCCAGATCGATCATATCCGGAGAAGTACCCAGAATCTTGACACCGGCCGCCGCCAGCTGGTTCGCGATGTTCAGAGGAGTCTGTCCGCCGAATTGGACGATCACGCCCTCCGGTTTCTCAAACTCATAGATGCTCAAGACATCTTCCAGCGTAAGCGGTTCAAAATAAAGTTTGTCCGAAGTATCGTAGTCCGTGGAGACCGTCTCAGGGTTGCAGTTGACCATGATCGTCTCATACCCCATTTCGCGCAGCTGGAAGGCAGCATGGACACAGCAGTAGTCAAATTCAATACCCTGACCGATACGGTTCGGACCACCGCCCAGAACCATGATTTTCTTGCGATTGCTGGGTACGGCTTCGGATTTATCTGAATTATAAGTAGAATAATAGTAGGCGGCATTTTCTACACCACTCACATTGACCTTGTGCCAAACTTCTTTGACACCCAAAGCGATACGGCGGTTGCGAACCTGCTCTTCACGCAGTCCCAGGATCTTGGCCAGATACTTATCCGCAAAACCATCCTTCTTGGCCTGGATCAGCATTTCATCCGGCGGCAAAGCTCCCTTGTATTGCAGGATCTTCTCTTCCAGTTCAACCAGTTCCTTCATCTGCTGGATGAACCACGCCTTGATCTTGGTCAGATTGTGGAGCTGTTCCACAGTAGCACCCTTACGAAGCGCCTCATACATGATCCACTGACGCTCACTGGTCGGATAGGACAGCTTGGCCAGCAGTTCATTCAAGCTCAACTGGTTGTAATTCTTGGCAAAACCCAATCCCCAGCGATTGTTCTCCAGAGAACGGATCGCTTTCTGAAAAGCTTCCTTATAGTTTTTGCCGATGCTCATCACCTCGCCCACAGCCTTCATCTGTGTGCCCAGTTTATCTACAGCGCCTTTGAACTTCTCAAAAGCCCAGCGCGCAAACTTCACTACGACATAATCGCCATAAGGCTCGTATTTATCCAAAGTACCGGCTCTCCAGTACGGGATGTCAGATAAAGTCAAACCGCCTGCCAGCTTGGCGGAAACCAGAGCGATCGGGAAACCGGTTGCCTTGGAAGCCAAAGCGGAAGAACGGGATGTACGAGGATTGATTTCAATAATAACCACACGATCCGTTACCGGATCATGCGCAAATTGTACGTTTGTACCGCCAATGACCTGAATCTCATCCACGATCTTATAGGCATACTCTTGCAGACGTGCCTGCAGTTTCGGGTCGATCGTCATCATGGGAGCCGTACAGAAACTGTCACCGGTATGAACACCCATCGGATCCACGTTCTCAATAAAGCAGACTGTGATCATCTTGCCTTCAGCGTCACGAACGATCTCCAGCTCCAGCTCTTCCCAGCCCAGAACAGATTCCTCGATCAGGACCTGATTCACAATAGAAGCCGCCAAACCGCGTCCGGCCACCGTGCGGAGTTCCTCTACATTGTAAACAATGCCGCCGCCGGTACCACCCATCGTATAGGCAGGTCGGATCACCACCGGGTATCCCAGTTCTGCCGCGACTTTCTCGGCATCTTCTATTGAATTGACCGCCTGGCTTCTGGGAGTTTCGATCCCCAGCTTCTGCATGGTCTGTTTGAAAACGGTACGGTCTTCACCTTTTTCAATAGCTTCCGCCTCTACACCGATGATTTTGACACCATACTTCTTCAAAATTCCGGCTTGATTCAGCTGGGAACTCAGGTTCAATCCCGTTTGTCCGCCCAGGTTAGGCAGCAAAGCGTCAGGTCGTTCTTTGGCAATGATCTCTGTCAAAGTTGCCACATTCAATGGCTCGATGTAAGTCACATCCGCCATCGCAGGATCGGTCATGATCGTCGCAGGATTGGAATTGACCAGAACGATTTTATAGCCCAGCTCTCTCAGAGCCTTGCATGCTTGTGTTCCGGAATAGTCAAACTCGCAAGCCTGACCAATAATGATCGGACCAGACCCGATGATAAGTACCTTCTTGATGTCGTTTTTCTTTGGCATAAATACAATGTGAACTCTGCGCTTTATGGAACTCTTTACAAAATATATTGCGCCCATTGTGCGCACGTCACCGAGACTTGAATATCCCATATTTCCAAGCTTCCGTCCAGCAAAAAGGCAAATATTTAGAAAAAAAAGTTATTTTTATTATAAAATTTTCTACTAATACACCCCATCTATTCTCCATTGCATATCTTACTAGCCAAATCGAATAATTTCCGTTATAAATGCGTCAGACTTTTGTGAGTTATGAAAAAATACCTCCTTTTAGTTCTCGTATGTGCTTGCTCTGCTTCATCTTTGATCTTAGCTGAGAATACCAATGACATCTCCACTCCTTCCCGTTCTCTGGAGCAGTCTGCCAATCAAACACAGAAATTGACATCTATCATCAAACGAATAGATCAACTCATTCAGGCTCTGTATGATAAGGACAAAATCGCTCCCCTTTCCGAGAAAGATCTTCAAAGACTGGATCGTCTGCAGGAAGCACGAATGCTGGCCGAACTAAAACTCCAAGTCGGCAGCGGTGATGAAAAGCGTCTGGAAGAACTGTTGAGCGACACAAACATAGAAGCGCCATCAGAAATCACTCCGCAAAAGGAAAATAAGGTCGAAGAAATTATTCCTCAAACGAAAGAAGCGCCCAAAGAAACCATTTCTAATACTGACTTGGAAAGCATTCTCAAAGAACTTCGCAAAAATACTAAGGATCAGCAAGATGTAGATTTGGAAGCAATCCAGTCTCGCCTAAAACTGCAAGCCTCCGCGACAAACGAACAAAACGCGCTGAATATCCCCGAACATCTGGAAGAGGAATACCGCCAAATACTGAGCGAATATCAAACACGCATTGACACTCTTTCAAAACAAATTGATGAACTTCAGCAAAAAATCACTCTGGCTATTGATGAGGACTATCCCGAATACAGCGTCATCTATGAACACTCCCACAACCTGATGGAGCTAACCTACGAATGTGCTATTACTCAAATTGAACTCCGCCGTGATCTTCGTTCTATCCTAACACCGGAGCAAATGAAGCGCTGGCTGGCTCAGAATAAGAAAAACACCTCTTCTCCAACCAATTCCGAACAAACTGCAAAAACGGAAGCATCTGTCAAGACCGCTCCCAAGATCAACACCGATGTTCTCCCTGATGAAAATGCTTTTGAACCGGATGAAGACGGCATCGTCTATGTTCCTATGCGGTTAGTCCCCGTACAAACAAAAAACGGCCGAACCGTTTACCAGGCTCAGCCGTTGAAAAAACAACAATAAATTTAGAAAACCCTCGTCCAGAGTACTTTCAAATATCTGCTCTCCAGACAGTTTGAGTAGATAGGATGATCTCCGCCGGCACCTGTCACATCAAAAATCTGGAGCCGGCGATTGTTTCGGTGCGCCGCTTTGATCAGAATATCCTCAAAACGGTTCAGACTCAGCAGACCGGAACAGGAACAAGTGACCAGCATTCCTCCGGGATTCAGTAAACTGATTCCCAGTTTGTTCAAGTCTTCATACCGTCCCCAGCCTTCAAACTCTTCCTCTCGGCTCTCTACAAATTTAGGCGGATCCAACAGGACTACATCCCATTTTTCGTTATTCAGCTTCATCTGCCGCGCATAGGTATAGGCATCCGCGTGGACCCACTTGATCTTGTTCTGCCCATTGATATTGGCATGACGCTTGGCCTGTTCGATCGCGTTTTCATCCAAGTCCACTCCGGTAATGTCTGTGGCACCTCCCAGCACACCTGCCATCACGGAAAAACCTCCCGTATAACAGCAGAGATCCAAAATCCGTTTTCCCTTCACCAGCGAGGAAAACTTCAAGCGGTTCTCACGCTGATCGCAGAAGAAACCGGTCTTGTGTCCCTTGGAGAAATCCACCTCGAATTTCACCCCGTTTTCCAATATCTTCACACTGTTGTAACGCAGATTAGGTTTGGGAACATTCTTGATACCTTCATTGTGACGCACTTTTTCATCCACCTGAATAACTTCATACTGAGTTCCCAGGCGTTCATGCAGATAGGATAATATCTTATTCAAACGCTGAAAGATACCTAAACTGTGGACTTCCAGGCTCAGCACATCGGCATAGCGGTCCACGATCAAGCCGCTCAAGCCGTCACCATCAGAATTGATGACACGATAAGCGTTCGTCCGTTCCGGCAAATGCAGTATTTCATGACGAAGCTCAATAGCTTTGTCGATCGCCTGAGTCAAGACGTCATCGCCCGGTTGAACGTCTCCATGAGTATAGACGCGCAAAGGTACCTTCGCCTTGGGATTATAAAAAGCAGCTCCAAAAGGATTCCCTTCCCGGTCATAGACTTTGACCCAGTCACCGGGCTTTGCATCCTGCGAGACGGCTCCGATCATGGCCGGGAACACACAAGGACTGAAACTATACGTGCGCATCTGAGCCCACGGCGACTGCCAATTTTCGCTTCCTTCCGGTGCCGGATTATCCGAACGCAGATACCGGGGAGCCATCGGTTTTATCGGCTTGGGAAATGAACGGCGATCTCGTTCTTTCTTTTTCCAGAAACGCTGCTCATGAGGTTCGTCTGAAGACTTGTCAGCCCCTTCAGAAACGTTTTCCTCACTTTCAAAAGGCTCTGCATCCTGTTCATGATCCGGATGCCCGCCGAGGTTCTCATCTTCAAAATGAATGTCCCCGTTCCCAGTCTCCTCGTCTCCGGGAACGGTTTCGATAAAAGGGTCGTTAGATTCCCCTTTTTCAAATTCCTGTTCAGGTTCGCCGCGATCTTGATCTTCTACCGGTTCTTCTTCGTCAACCTCAAGTGCGGAGGCCAGAATAGCGTCAATCTCCGCCTGATGATCATCCGGTTCGATACCATACTTTTCTCTGTTGATCTGACGTTTCCGGAACGCGGTTACCATTCCGCCTTCTTCCGTATTTTCTATGTGATAGCGTTCACGGCCACGACGGGGACCATCTTTGCGAAAATCTCTTTTTCCTCTGAAAGGTCTGCGTGAATCGGAATCAGAAAACCGTGGTTTGCCAAAAGAACGACCTTTATTAAAAGGGCGATCCCCCTCAAAAGACCGTTTTTCAAAACCGTCCCGATCTTCATTGTGTTCGCCAAAAGACCGTTTAGGACGATCAAATGGACGATCCTCAGAACGATCTCTCCTAAAGCGACGTTTTTCTCCAAAACGCGGTTTATCATCAAAACGTGAACGACCAAAACGAACTTCGCCAAAAGAGCGTTTAGGACGATCCGAACGCTCAAAAGAACGTTCTTCATCAAAACGCGAACGTCTCTCCGGACGTGATCTCCTTTCTCCACGAGATTGATGAGAGGAACGGCGTTCCGTTTTGTCAGACTTATTCCAAAAAGAATTCATTTAAATCAAAAAAATACTTATTATCTAGTTTCTATCCTTTATCGGGGTATATTCACTTAGCGGACTTCCCACATAGATCTGTCTCGGACGATAGATGCGTCCCTTCAGATCTTCCCGGACTTCCTTATAATTCGCGATCCAACCCGGCATACGGCCAATAGCAAAAATGACCGTGAACATCTCCAGCGGAATCCCTATGGCACGCATAATGATGCCGCTGTAGAAATCCACGTTCGGATACAGTTTGCGTTCAATGAAATAAGGATCATTCAATGCTTTGTCTTCCAAACGCTGAGCGATATCCAGCAAAGGATCATCCACATGCAAATTCCTCAGCAGATCATTGCAGGTCTGTTTGATGATCTTTGCGCGGGGATCGTAATTCTTATAAACACGATGACCAAATCCCATCAGGCGTTTGCCTTCCTGACGATTCTTCACAGCTTCCATAAAGGCTGTGCCATCATCGCCGGATTTATAGATATTTTGCAGCATCTCGATCACAGCTTGATTCGCACCGCCATGACGAGGCCCCCACAAGGCACAGACACCTGCTGCCGCGCTGGCAAATAAATTCGCGTGGCTGGAAGCCACCATTCTCACCGTGGAAGTAGAGCAGTTCTGTTCATGATCTGCGTGAAGGATAAAGATCATATCCAAAGCGCGTATCGCCTCCGGATCCATTTCATAATCCTGATACGGTTCTGAGAACATCATGTGAAGGAAGTTCGCGGTATAGCGGTAAAACGGTTTTGGATAGATAATAGGCAGACCACGTGATTTCCGATAGGAAAACGCCGCAATAGTCCTGACCTGTGCAATCAAGCGAGCCGCCTGAATTTCAAAACTTTCTTCGCTATAAGAATGGACCAGTTCCGGATAGAAACAGCCTGCCGCGTTGATCATTGCCGAGAGGATCGCCATCGGATGAGCAGTCGAAGGAAATCCTTCAAAGTGGACTTTCATATCTTCATGGATCATCTCATTGCGGGTCAGCAAATCGGAGAATCGGCGAAGCTCCGTACCATTGGGCAGTTTGTTCATAATGAGCAAATAAGCCACTTCCACAAAAGACGCTTTCTCCGCCAACTCCTCAATAGGAATACCGCGATAGCGAAGTATCCCCTTTTCTCCATCTATATAAGTGATGGCACTTTTGCATGAACCCGTATTGGCATACCCTTCATCATAAGCAATACACCCGGTTTTGGCACGCAAGGTGGAAATATCGATACCTTTCTCATTCTCCGTTCCTGTTATATACGGAAACTCATAAGACTTTCCATCTATGTCTATTTTCGCCATCTTACTCATAGCGCGATCATTTTCTCACAAAACACCTATTATGAAACCAAAAAAAATTGATACGACTCCATCTTTGCTGTCATAATCCACTCCGTGATTGAAATCATCGAAGGAATCACTATCAATCCTGCGGCCATTCTTCTGGGGATACTTATCGGTATCTTCTATCCGAAAGATATTCCCCAAAAGACACAAAACTGGATCCATACCCTGCTGGCCGCGTTCATACTTTATATCGCAGGACGGATCGTTATCTACGAAGCCCTTGCGAGCTTCTCGCATTTTCTTATCTCCGGCATCTTCTGCTGGCTTTGCCTGATCCTTGGCGCAGCTCTCTTTCGCAGAAGTCCGTTTCCTCAAAAAATATCAGCTCTCGCTCACACAGCGAAAACCCGCTTTATCTCACAGGCGAAAAAACACGGCACTTGGGAGACCACACTGCTGATCGGAACAGCATTCTTCAGTCTGACACCTTTGAGCTTTGCCGCTTCCGCTTTGTTCGGATGCTATGCCGATCCCCGGCTTTTTATCGCCAAAGGTGTGATGGATCTTCTGGGAGTCTTTGTTTTTACACGAACACTTAAGATAAAAGCCATTGCGGTCATTTTTCCAGTCATTATCCTTCAATTCATACTGGTGCAACTGTTTGGATGCATCGCCAGTACTCATATCACTACCGGTATGACCACTGTTGGACTGGTCATCATCTATCTCTGCCTGCACAGCTCACTTATACTTCTGGGCTGGAACAAGACAGGAACGCTTTTTTCCTATGTGCCGGCGCTCTTTCTGGCTTTAATCGTGGACGCAATCTGGTAGAACAAACTACCACTCCAGCAAAACTGCACCCCAGCTGAAACCAGAGCCGAAAGCCACCAGCAAGACAATATCACCGCGGTGGATCCTTCCAGAAGTAACAGCTTCATCCAAGGCGATCCCCACCGAAGCGGAGGATGTGTTGCCATATTTGGCCACATTCAGAAAAACCTGATCATCCCTCAGTCCCAGTCTTTCAGCCGCTGCCTTGATGATCCTCAAATTGGCTTGATGTGGAATAGCCAGAGTCAATTTCTCTACAAGGCAATTCGCTTTTTCAAAGACCTTGCGTGCACAGTCCACCATATAAGTCACCGCGTACCGGAAAGTTTCCTTGCCTCTCATCGCCATGTAATGCTGTCGCGCATCCAAAACCTCATGCGTCGGACGCAGCCGGCTGCCGCCTGCGGGAACTTGAAGCATTTCCGCTCTGCTGCCATCCAATCCCAACTCTGTCGCCAGAATCCTTCCAGTATCCTGGTTTGCTCTCTGCAAAATCACCGCTCCGGCTCCATCGCCAAAGAGGATGCACGTGTTGCGATCCTGCATATCAACCATTCCGGAAAGTTTCTCAGCACCGATCACTAAAATGTTTTTGAACCCGGTAGCAATAAAGCGCCTTCCCACTTCGATACCGTAAATAAGACCGGCGCAAGCAGATTCCAAATCAAAGCCGATTGCATTGACAGCTCCCAGATTGTTCTGCACACGAGCTGCCGTCGAGGGGAAAATATTATCGGGAGAAACTGAAGCAACAATGATCAAATCAACATCTTCCGCAGTAATCCCTGCGTTCTTTATCGCTTTGCGGGCAGCCGCTGTTGCCATATCAGACGTAAATTCATTCTCCGCAGCAAAACGTCTTTCCCTGATACCGGTGCGCTCCACGATCCACGCATCGCTGGTATCCACTATTTTTTCAAAATCCGCGTTTGTGACAACACGCTCCGGGACATAAGAGCCTGTCCCGGCTACTCTGCACAAATGCAGAGTTTTTTCTTGGATTTCTGGATTCTCCATTTTTGATCAGATAGCTAAAACTACTTCAAACAAAATAGTTTTAGTCCGTTATTTCTTTTTCAGACACAAGGGATGCCGCCGATGCTATTTCATCAATAATGATTTGATTGATATTCTGATTCGCAGCATTTACACCCAGGCGGATGGCATTATAGATGGCTTTTTCTCTGGCGGATCCGTGTGACTTCATCACTACACCGTTCAATCCCAGAATCGGCGCACCACCTGTACTCTCCGGGTCTAATCGGTTCTTGATAGATTTAAAGGCACCCTGAGCCAGCATTGCTCCAATCACTCGTGTCGGACTGCGTGATATCTCATGCTGAATCCATTTCAGCAGATGACCTCCGAAACTTTCGCAGGTCTTCAGGACAACATTTCCCATAAAACCATCACAAACAACAACATCTACACGATTCTCAAACAAATCATGTCCTTCAACGTTGCCGATAAAATTGATGATCCCCGCCTCATGCACTTTCGACAGTAAATTGAAAGCTCCATGAGTCAGTTCATTCCCTTTTACATCCTCAGTCCCAATGTTCAACACGCCCACACGAGGTCTTGCGTAACCCAGGACTTCACGGGAATAAACGCTGCCCATAATGCCGTACTGCATCAAATGCGATGGCCGGCTGTCAATAAAACCGCCCGCGTCCAGCAGCACAAAAGAATTATCCCGCGCAGGTATAACTGCTGCAATGGCAGGCCGTTCCACTCCTTTCAGAGGGCGCAAACGAATATGCGCTGCGGCCACAACTCCGCCGGTATTCCCCGCGGAGATCAATACCTGAGCTTCACCCTTTTTGACCAGTTCCGTAGCACGCGCGATGGAACAATCTTTTTTGTGCCTCAGACCATCCACCGGTTTGTCTGTCATAGAAAGCACTTGTGACGCATGACAGATCTCGATACGAGAATCATTACAGTCACAAGCCTTTAATTCTTTTTCCAACTCCTTTTGGTCACCCACTAAATAGAGTTTGGAAATAGAATATACAGACCCCAGAGCCCGCTGAACACCACGAACCACCACTGATGGTCCGTTATCGCTGCCCATTGCATCTACAGCAACCCGCATAATAAAAGAGACGAGCGGGATGCGATTTGATTATCCTTCGCACTCCCGCACTTCGACCAAGACTTTGCCTCTAGCCTACAGGAGAGACGGTAACAACCTGGCGTCCTTTATAATACCCACATGAAGGACATACCCTGTGGGAAAGGTAAGGAGCCGCGCACTGCGGACATACACCCAATTCTGGGAGTTTTAAAACGCTATTGTAAGCGCGACGCATGCGCTGACGGCTATGAGACGGTTTCCTTTTTGGTACAGCCATATACTTTTCCTATTCCAACTTCAACTTATCCAATTCATTCCACGCCGATGAAGATTCTTGTAATTCGGCGTCAGAACCCAATTTTTGATAATCAACACGGTGCGACGGATCATTGGGTAACCGGTCACATCCTTTCTCACACAGCGGATGCTGCGGATAGGCCAAGAGAGTATCTTCTCTGACGCGGTAAGTCAAGTCTATGCAATCATCTTTTACTTCAACTTTATCCTCACCTTCCAAAGCCAAAAGGTCATCAAACCGAATATTCAAGGGCATTTTGAACGCTTTCAGACAGCGAACACAAATACAATCCAGAGCTGTTTTGAGAATACCACGAACCAGTATATCATCTCCTTGGCGATTGATTATGAGATGGTAATGAAGATTTTCCTTAATATCCACACATTCATCATCATGGGGCATTTCCAATTCCTCCGGGGTCAATTCCCCTTCCAGGATCATATCCTCATCCTTCAAATCTTTCAGTCGGATCAAAATTCCCATATTTTAACCTTTTTTTGCGATTGATGGTTCTATTTTTCTGCTTTCAGCAGTTTTTTGATCAATTTTGCTTTTACATGTGGCGGAACAAATGAATCCACATTCCCGCCTAAACGGGTGATCTCCTTGACCAGACGGGAACTGATAAACGTATGATCCTCAGATGGAACCAGGAAAAATGTCTCAATGTTCTCATTCAGTCTCCGGTTCATCATGGCCATCTGGAATTCATATTCAAAATCACTCACGGCTCGCAAACCGCGGACGATCACATTCGCTCCCCGTTTGCGGACATATTCGATCAGCAGTCCATTCAGTGTATCCACTTCCACATTAGGACAATCTATCATTGCTTTCTCTACCAGTTCCTTTCTTTCCGCGAGGGTGAAACAGGGAGACTTCGACTCATTGTTTGCGATCGTAACAATGACTTTGTCAAAAATCCGCGCTGCACGGCGAATCACATCGATATGCCCATTATGGATCGGGTCAAAACTACCCGGATAAACTGCAATCGTCATAAACAGTAAAATTCTTCTGAGCGGATCTGGCCCGCTGCAAACATCAAGCTAACCTTTTACAGGCTTCTTGACAATCCATTTCAACGGATGAGCCCCCTGAAAAAGCCCTGTTTTTTCTCAAAACACCAAAAAAATTTCCCTATCTGAAAAAGTTTCTTGTGAAAACGATCGTGAAAAAGCTAGAATTTCCTCAGCTATTGAAACAGATTGTTATGAGCAAATTGAATCGCAGAGACTTTTTAAAGACCTCCTTGCTGGGAGTCAGTGCGCTGGCAATGCCCTCTTGGATCAATAACCTTCACGCACAGACACCGATAGACAATCCCATCGGAGCAAATAGTGATATCCGCGTAGCCGTGATTGGTCTGCGCAGCCGTGGTAATGACCACATCAATGAGCTGCTGAGGTGCGAAGGCGTGCGCATCGTGGCTTTGTGCGATGTAGATACCAAGATCCTGAATCAACGTGTCGCTCAACTGGATCAAAAAGGTATCAAGGTCAAAAAATACGTTGATATGAGGGATGTCTTCGATGATCCGGAAGTAGATGCCGTCTCTATGGCGACTCCTAACCACTGGCATTCGCTGGGCACTATCTGGGCCTGTCAGGCAGGCAAAGATGTCTATGTGGAGAAACCTGTTTCCCATAACGTGAACGAAGGCAGACGCATGGTCGAAGCTGCCCGCAAATATGAACGCATCGTCCAAACCGGTACCCAATGCCGTTCCAGTGTGGGACTGCAGGAAGCCATTGCATGGATCCAGGCCGGTAATCTGGGTAAAATCAAGGTAGCTCGCGGACTTTGCTACAAACGCCGCGACACGATTGGGAATGTCCACCTGGCTCAGCCTATTCCTTCTCATATCGACTACAATCTCTGGTGCGGTCCGGCTCCGATGCCTCCTCTGACACGTAAACAACTGCATTATGACTGGCACTGGGTCTGGGCTACCGGATGCGGAGACCTGGGCAACCAGGGCATCCATCAGATGGATATCGCCCGCTGGGCTTTGGGTGTGAAAACTCTCTCTCGCCGGGTTTGGAGCGCCGGCGGCCGCTACGGCTACATTGATAATGGAGAAACTCCTAACACTCAACTGATTTACCATGATTATGGAAAAAAATCCCTGATCTTTGAAGTCCGCGGTCTGCCGACTTCCTCCACAGACGGCAAAATGGACAACCTCAAAGGTGCCAGCATCGGTGTGATCATTGAATGCGAAGGTGGCTACATGGTCAATCCCAGCTACACTAGCGCAACAGCCTATGACAACGATGGCAACGAAATCAAAAAGTTCAACGGCGGCGGCAATCACCATGCCAACTGGCTGGACGCGGTTCGCAGCCGCAAGGTCAGCGATCTGAACTCCGATATCATAGAAGGGCATATCTCCAGTGCTCTTTGCCACACCGGCAACATCTCCTATCGTTTAGGCCGGCTGGCTTCTGCAAAACAGGTGGAAGAAGTGCTGAACAGTCTGCCCAACATGGCCGAAGCCGGTCAGCGTGTCTGGGAACACCTGCAGGCCAACAATATAGACCTGAACCGGGAAAAAACTTATCTGGGACCTGTCTTGGATATGTACGAAGGTATGGAATTATTTGTCGGCAATGATAAAGCTAACGCAATGATGACTCGGGATTACCGCTATCCGTTCGTAGTACCGGACTACATCTAAAACCATTCTTTCAAAATATTGAAAAAGCGCGGCTCAAATGAGTCGCGCTTTTGTATTTATCTCTATTTCAATGAATTACTGCTCTAAGCGGTAAAACTTCATTTTTTCAGTGAACTTCATCACGAAAGGTGACTCTGCGTTCTCGACCAGTGTCCAGATCACAGTATCATCACTTTCATAAAGTGTTCCTTTAGTGTAGGTCAATACCATACCGGAACCATCACTCAGCATCTCAAAGCCGATAGGCGGCAGAACTTCCTTCACCGTAAGAACGCCATTCTCGAATATATACTCATAATCATATTCGTAATCCTCATCAACCAGTGTGCCTTTTGTGATGATGATCGGATACGTTCCGGCCGGACTGTCCCAAACGGCAGGTGTGCTGATGTCCGGTTCACCGTCCACCCACACTTCATTGCCGTCTAAGTCGGTAATGGTGTAGGTCAATTCCGGATTCACCAGACCGTAAATGCGGGCCAGATCATCCGCTCTGACGATCAGCTTCTGCAGGAATTTCTCCACAGTCAGCAACGCGTTCGCACTCATCGTACTGCCGATATCGTTGCTGACCAGCACCGAGTAATCGCCGGAATCATCTAATGCCGCGGACTCGATTACATAGCTTGAGCCGGTCGCGCCGGGAATGGCCTTGCCGTCTTTGTACCATTGATAAGCAAAATCCGAATCAATAGTCAGCCAGGCTCCCGCGCTGGTTTCCGTATCTAAACGGTTGATGACCTTCACCGTATAAAGTCCGATGTCGTTTCGTTCAACAGATTCGATCGTATATTCCGGGCCTGTCGCGCCAAAGATCGCCTTACCGTCCTTGTACCATTGATATCCTAAATCCATACTCCCGTAAGGAAGTCCCCCTTCCAGGGTCAGGATGGCCGGACTGCTGATTTCTTCACCTGTGCGGCAGGCTACCTTCACGGTATAAGCACCGACATCGCTCTGTTCGGCAGAAGCGATCGTATAGGTCGGCTCAGTCGCGCCAAATATTTTCTTGCCGTCCTTGTACCATTGATAGGTCATATCCAGCTCGCTGTAATCCAGCAGATCTGTTACGACCAGCGCGGCTTCATCGCTGAGTGTTTCTCCCCAACGGTTGATGACTTCCACGGCATAAGAGGCGACATCGCTCTGACCAACAGATTCGATCGTATAGTCAGGCTGTGTCGCACCAAATATCTTCTTGCCGTTCTTGTACCATTGATAGGACAGATCCTTCTTTTCGTAGGGTACCGCGTCTTCCACTGTCAGCTCGGCTCCCATGCTGATCTCTTCACCTACCCGGTTAATGACCTTCACAGTATAAGTTCCGATATCCGACTCATCGGCTGACTCGATCGTATATTCCGGACCGGTCGCGCCAAAGATCGCCTTGCCGTTCTTGTACCATTGATAGATCAGGCCGTCACCTTCCTCACTGTTCGCGGCCGCGAACAGTGCGGGAACAAAGAAGAAACTCACCGACAGCAGCATCGCAAAGATCCCGGCTGTTTTTATTGAATTTCTATTCATTCATCTTCCTCCTGCTGAGACTTGAGGGCACTACTTCTGTCCCCCGCGTCTCTTTGACAAGCCGTTAGCTTATCTTTACAGTTGCGGTTTATAGAATTCTGTTTCGTCTATTCCTCCGGCTCCGGCAGTACCGGGACTGTCGGTTTGCGGACTTTGTATTCATTCGGGACTAACGCTACGCGGAAACCTCCATTTCCATAAGCTCCAGTTCTGGAGAATGATCTGCGGAACGCGCTGCGGCAAGTTCTGGCATATTCCCAACTAAAACGAGAGGTTGAATCAAAACATCCGCCACGGCCGACGCAGCTGCCATCTTCAGCAACATAATAAGGATCTGTCGCGGTGGCTATACCTAAATGCTCAACCCAGTAATCCAGGCACATCTCTTCCGCGTTGCCCACCATGTCATAGAATCCCCAGCAGTTCGCCTCTTTCAGACCGACCGGATGGAGGAAAACTTCGTTTCCGCCGTACCAGGCCAATGCGTCCACATTAGGACAGATAGTCATGCTAGTCAACTCAGCACCGCTGTATAACGGAGTCTGGGTACCCGCGCGGCAGGCATATTCCCACTGGGCTTCCGTCGGCAGTGTATATTTATAGAACTTGGACAGTCTGCCGGCAGCTTGTTCCATTTCGGTCAGCTTCGCGCAGAAATCCAGAGCTTCACGCCACGTGACATAGATGATCGGCTTATTGTCCCCCACATAAGGATTGGTCATGCCCTCACTATCAGTCTCCCTGAAAGCCTTAGGATAACCACCCATCACAGCCTTGTACTGACCTTGAGTGAGTTCATATTTGCCCAGCCAAAATCCCTGGGTCAGGATCACTTTGTGCAGATCTTCCCGATCATCACGCCCCATTTCATCTTCAGGGCTTCCCATCGTAAAGGAACCGGGAGCGCAATAGATCATATCCAAAGTGGTACCATCCGGGAAACCCACCGTGAAATCTTCACGGGAGTCTGTGGTTTCCACCGCATTGACAGAAAAAGTCACACGGGCCCCCGCCTTGACATTCACGCTCTTGGGCTGATCCACGATCACCGGCGCTACAACTTCATCGTCAGCCATCACCGTGGCCGCGGCAACTAAACTCATCACCACAGAGGCGATGACCATCTTTTTGGTTTTACTAAATTTCATAACCAATTTATGAACAATTGTTTAAATCAATTCTGTCAAAATTGCGGCAATATACCACAAAAGACAAATGTAATGTAGCACATAACCGGAAAATTTGCAATAACACTCTGAAAGAAACTTATTTTCAAATAGTTTCAGATCAGGAATAAAACACACCCTCACATGGATTCTATTTGCGAAACCAGTTCTTGATTTTCGGTAAAATAAGCGTTAGAATATCTCTTGTTCCTGTG
>Ga0265298_10005569_pt1 | contig 15754 bp, 8 predicted proteins | sample AusTroGonzalo_MG_3_FD_193486 | JGI IMG/M metagenome (GOLD analysis project Ga0265298, IMG submission 193486) | Bovine rumen microbial communities from tropical cattle in Woodstock, Queensland, Australia - Gonzalo_01 | ecosystem: Host-associated > Mammals > Digestive system > Stomach > Rumen ... | reverse complement strand
ATTGGGTCAAAGACAATTCAGGCAAGCTTTATGAATATGCCTTCACTTATGACGACTGTTATAAGCTATTCGCTAATTATGACATGTACGTATATTGCTACATCCAGCATGTCTATGCTGTCAAAGGCGAAGACGGCAACTACTACATGGTGAAGACCGGGAAGCGCAAAGTCTGGGTCGAAGACCTGAAACCCGGCAAGGTCGACGTCAACGTCTACAGCCCGGAAAAGAATATCCTGAAGGCGAGCACCCTGAACGTCTACGCCGGCATGGCGGAGGGCAAGGCGAGCAGCGCCACGGCCGCAAGCAACGGCGCGAAGGCTTTCGGCATCGTCACGGTGGGCGACCTGAACGCCTCCGCCCATACGGGCGAAAGCATCTCCGCGATGCTGGAGGGCGTGACCGCGACGATTACCGGAGAGGCCAATATCAAGGCGGCTTCCAATACCAAAGCCATCGCCACGGGCTATGAACCCGGCGGATGGTCGGCTGTGGGCGGCACAAAGTCCGACGCGAAGAGCGGCGTGGGAACCCAGGACGAGAAGGAAACCGTGGCCGTGGTGATCGGCACGGGCGCCACGCTGAAGGCGCAGAAAGTCAACCTGACCGCGCTGAACAACGGCGAAGCCGAATCCTCCATTGAAAAAGGAAGACAGAACAGCATTCTGGCGGCCATAACCAAGGGAAGCCTGCCCACCGAATCCTGGTATGACACGCTGATCACCGTCGGCGAGAACGCTCACCTCGAGTCCACGGACGGCGACGTGAACCTGTACACCGCGGACTCGAGCGATTCGACCTCCACGGTGAAGTCCAGCGGCTTCTCCATCGGCGCGAACTACAACTCCATGAAGGGTGAGAACGAGATTCACCAGGAAAACAACATCGACATCGTGGACGGCGCCACGATCACCGCCAATTACGGAAACGTGCTGATCCAGGCCTGGCAGTGCACGAGGGCTACCGCCGATACGAGATACGATGGCACGGGCGGGGTGGTTGCTTCCAGCACCATGAAGGCCGACAACATCGTGAAGCGGGTGGTCCGCGCCAATATCGGCGAGAACGCGAAGATTACCGCCGACGGATCCAATTACAACAATTCGCACGGCAACGTGGCCATCATGGCGGTTTCGGGCACCGGAAACGCCAACGATGATTACCTGAGAGGCAGATATGACAATATTTTCACCAGAGCGATCGTGGAATGCAGCGGCTTTGTGGGCCTGAGCGACGCGAAAGCCCATGCGGACATCGACAGCACTTCCGAGATTGTGATGGGGAGCGGCGCGGAGATCGACGCCAAGCGGAAGGTGAAGCTGGAAGCGCTGAGCACCAGCAATATGGGATCCGCGAAATACAGCAAAGACCTGCTCGAGATGGAAATACCGGCTTTTACGCTGAACGGCGTCCTTACCAAGGCGGAAGCCTTGGGCAAGGGCGGCATTCCGCTGCCCAACGCCGTGGCGAAGGCCACGCTGAACTACTATACCTTCATCAACATCAACATGGGCGATAAAGAGGAAGAAGGCAAGGCAGAGATCGCTTCCATCCTGATCCCCAAGTTCATGAGAAAGCAGGAACAGATCACCCCCTCCGTCAAGACCACAAAGATCACCAGCCGAGAGGACGAGATCATCCTCAAGGCCAGCAACGAGCGGCTGTACATCTATAACTACGCAGACGCCACCGGCAAGGGCGCGGCAGGCGTCTCCAACGCCAACGCCTGGATCGACACCATCCTGTCCAACGCGGTCTGGATCGACAACGCCGCGCTGAGCGCGTACAAAAACCTGGTGATTACCGCGGATAACGGCGGAATTCTCCCGAAGTACATTGAGGTCGAAGGCAACAAGTCTCTGGAAGCAATGCTCAGAAAAACAACCTACAACCAGGCCCTGCAGCCGCATCTGGAAGCCTGGTCCAGATCCAAGCTGAAAGCCGTCGGCAAGGCCAAGGCGCACGCCCGCGTCACCGGATCGCAGATCAACCAGATCCGCTCCTACAACGTCAACAAGGTTTCGCTGAGCAGCACTACCGGGCAGGTGATCCATCTGGCCTCCGAGCCCATGGCATCCGTGCGGTCCAAGGTGGAAGCCAACGCCAAGGTGCCGAAGATCTTCGGCATCAAGCTGGGCAAGACGAAGACGAAGGAAGAACTGATCTGGTATTACTACGACCGCTGCGACTTCTGCGGCACGGGCAGGGAATACGACGTGAAGCCCACGGAGCAGATGTCGCTCAAGAAGCGGTACAAGGAGGCCTATGAACGGGCCTTGCTGCCGATCAGCGATATTCAGCGGATGGTGGACAAGGTCGGCGCGATTACCCGCGCGCATTACGGCATCTTTGACGACCAGACGGTGGCTTCCATCTATGTGCTTGACATCCAGAAGATCCTGAAACGGGATATCCGCCTGGACGCGGAGAAGATCGCCGGCTACAAGCTGTGGACAAATAACGATACGGATCACACGACCTATCTGCTGCCGAACGCGACGCAGATGCATGTGAGGGCCGGGAAGCTGGAATTCGTGACGGAGATCCTGCGGGGCGACGCGCTGGGCGACGGGACCGAACGCCTCATTTCCATCTATACCGCGGTCACGTCCGGCGCTTACGCCAGGGGAATCATCCCCATCGGCAGCACAGGCACGCTGAACTTCCTGACGGGCATGCTGACGCTTCCGTCCCTAGCGGACTATGAGCTGTACCTGCACGAAGTATCCTCCGGGTGGCTGCTGAAACAGTTCGGAAACGGCATGATGAGACGGGCGGCCGCAGCTCAGGAAAGCCTGAACGCCTGCGCGCTGGAGGACGGCGAACTGCCGGAGATGGAATATACAGACGCGCTGACCCCGGACGGGGAGAAGAACGGCTGGCTGATCTACTGGCTGGGGAACACGCCCGAAACCGCAGCGGACGCGGACGAAACGCTGGTCTATCTGCTGGTGAACAGCGGGACCGACGAGATTGACGCCTACCGGACCAGCGTGAACATGCTGGCCGCCGGGGACAGGCCGATCGACGTTTCCCTGTACATCTACCGCGACGCGAAGGCGGACCGGAATGAAGAAGAACTGTACGACGTCTTCTTCTTCGACACGCCGGAAGGCGAAATGAGCCTGGTGAAGGTGTTTACCAACACCCCCGGAGAGGAAATGCAGATGCCCAGAACACTGCAGATCAAGCTGCGGAAATTCCGGGTCAAGGATTCCGAGGAGACCGCCTTCAGCCTGTATGACCAGCTCCTGATCCTGTCGAGAGCAGAAAAGGGCAATGCCAGCGCGCTGGGCGGCTTCTACACGGCGCGGTTTGACAGCGACCGCTTTGAGAGCAGATACGTCCTGATTACGGGTCTTTCCGACGGGAACCCGGTGGTGATTGTGAAGAAGAATCAGCCGGTCTGGGGCGAACGGACCGGCGAAGATACCGCGGAAACCCCTGACGGGGTCTGCTACAAGCTGATCGACGGGATCTGGTGTGAAGTGGATCATGTGTAAACCCGGGGGAGGAAGAACGTGAAGAAAAGCCTGCTGCTGCTTCTGGCGGTTCTGTGCCTGGCGGCCTTCGCGGCAAACGCGGCAGCCGAAGACCCGGACCAGCCGGAATGGACCGTGATGTTTTACATGTGCGGATCCGACCTGGAATCCAGATACAAATACGCCACCGACAACATGGTCGAGATCGTTACGACGCACGATCTTTACGCCACCTACTCGAAGATGGCGGAGGAATACCATTTTGAAACGGGGGACGCGGTATCCTCCTCCGACCGGAAGGTCCAGGTCGTGCTGCAGACGGGCGGATGCAAAGCCTGGCACAACAACGAGGGCGAAACCAGGACGACCGATCAGGAGATCCGGACGGATGTGATGCAGCGATGGTCCTACGATCCGTATGAGCTGACGGACTCGCCCCTGATTCATTTTCAGCAGGAGCTCCCGCTCCAAAGCATGGCGGACCCGGAAACGCTGACGGATTTCATCCGCTGGAGCAAAGCAAATTATCCGGCAAAGAAATATATGCTGGTGCTGTGGGACCACGGCGGCGGAAGCCGGACGGGCATCTTCGTGGACGAACTGTTTGACAACGATATCATGTACCTGTACGAACTGGAGCAGGCGCTGAAGGACGGCGGCGGGGACCTGGAGGCCGTGCTGTTCGACGCCTGCATGATGGCAAACATCGAGACCGCGTGCGCGATCAAGGACAGCGCGCGGTGGATGATCGCCTCGGAAGAAGTGGTTACGGGCGAGGGAACGGCGATCAATTTCTGGCTGAAGGAACTGTGCAACCGGCCGGAAATGGACGGCATGAAACTGGGGCGGATCATCTGTGATTCCGCCCAGGAAAAGTGCGCCGATCTCGGCGACGAACAGGGAGCGCAGCTGCTGACCTGGTCCGTGATTGACCTGAAGGAGATCGACGAGGTTGCGGGTTATATGGAAGAACTCTTCCGCACCACCGCCACCATCTATACGGAAGCGCCGGAACTGACAGCGCTGTATATGAAACAGAACAGCAGTTCCGAGCGGTACGGGTCCGCGGAAGACAAGATGATCGACCTGAGCAGCCTGATCTATCGGGCGCCGATCATGCAGAACGCCGGACTGGAGATGCGCAACCGCATGCTGGACGCCATTGAAAAAGCCGTGGTCTACTGCGTGCGCGGATCCGGACGGGCCAGGTCAAGAGGATTATCCTTCTGCCTTGCCGTGGAGATGAACGAAGCGGAACTGGACATCTATATGCGGAACTGCCCCAGCCCCCACTATCTGTCGATTCTGGACGCCATCACTTCCTGGACGGCCCCTGATTCCCTGTATGAAACGGTGGAACGCCTGCCGGAGATCAGCGAGCTGGAAGCTTACAGCATTGTGCTGGAGAGACGCATGGGCATGGACGGGACACCGGGCGTCGCGCTGGTGAGCAGCGACCTGAACGTGCTGCTCATCACCTGCAATTTCTACGGAACCAACGATCAGACGGGCAATATCATCCGCCTGGGCTATGTGCCGACAGAAGAATTTCCCACGGCGGACGGCAGAACGCAGATGAACATCCCGGAGCCGTGGAGCTGGCCTTTTGTGGAGGAAGACGTCTGCTGCGTCAATATGATCGAGTATATTTACGGAGAAATCCTGTATGAGATCCCGGTGCAGATCGGCACGGACAAGTGGGTCTTCCGGTGCGGGTATACCCCGGAGAAAGGGTACGAGATCTACGGCGTGTGGGCCGGATTCGACTCCACCACGATGCTTTTCAGCCGGAACGTCACCTCCCTGTCAAAGCTGGCCGGGCAGGACTATTGCCTGCTATATCCGATTTTTGACCCGGAACACCCGAACCAAGGCGGCGCGAACGAGCGGAGCGAACCCCGCCGCATGCCGCGGGCCCTGAGCATCGAGACAGAGCCGCTGCCGCCGGGGACCTATTATATTCAGTATACCGTGGTGGATATGTTCATGCGGAAACATCCGATCCAGGAAGTCAAGGTGACCTGGGACGGCGAGAAGATGAGGCTGGCGGACGACGCCGAATGGGAAGGGACCGTCAGGCTGAACTGATCCGTCCGGCGCAGAAACAGCCGCCGGACTGGCGAAAAAAAACCGAAGAATGATTATTTGTTCCGGATCTTCAGGATTACCCGGTTCGGATATTCCTCCGAATCGGACACCGTATACCGGATCTCCGGGATCATGCTTTTCAGCACTTTGACGGAAAGATCGTCCTCGTGCCCTGTGACGTCATAGGCGGGGCCGTTATAATCAATGACCATATCCGCCTGCTCTCTTTCGTGAGAATACTCAACGACCACCAGCGCTTTCGGGATTCCGGAAGGCGAGACCGACAGCTGATGAAGCACTTCCTCGAAGGCCAGCTGGATCCGGACGGCAAGCCTCGACCCGACCTGATTTTTGGCGCAATACCGGCGGATTTCGCCGGCCAAGGCCGTATAATCATGATGATCGGCGTCGATTTCCAGACGCAGAACCTTCAGGTGCCGGATGAAGCGGCGGGTGTTTTCCCGCTTCGGATGATCAAAGATTTCCTCCGGCGTCCCGTCTTCATAAATTCCGCCTTCATCCATATAGAATACCCGGTTGCAGATCGCACGGGCGAAGGCCATTTCATGGGTGACGATCATCAGCGTCTTGCCCGTTCCGGCCAGCTCCCGGATAACGGCCTGCACTTCGCCGACCATCGTGGGATCCAGCGCGCTGGTGGGCTCATCGAACAGGATGACTTCCGGATCCATCGCCAGGGTCCGGGCGATGGCGACCCGCTGCTTCTGGCCGCCGGAGAGTTCGTCCGGGTAATTCAGCGCCTTGTCTTCCAGGCCGACCATCTTCAGCAGGGCCATTCCGTTGTCATAGGCTTCCTGTTTCGTTTTGCCCAGCAGCTCCATGGGCGGCTTCATGACGTTTTCGATGACCGTCATATGCCCGAAGAGGTTGAAGGACTGGAACACCATGCCCATTTTCCGGCGGATCTGATTCAGATCGCATTTCGGATCCGTGATCTCCGTGTCATCCAGCCAGACCCTTCCGGAAGTGGGCTTTTCCAGCTGGTTGATGCAGCGCAGGAGCGTGCTCTTGCCCGTGCCGGAGGGCCCGATGACGGAGATCACATCCCCGTCGCGGATCTCCGCGTTCACATCCCGAAGCGGCGTCGCGTTCGGGTATTCTTTTTTCAGATGCTCGATCTTAATCATCGGTCTTCACCCCTTTCAGGATCTTCTCCGGTTTCCGGCGTTTGGGATTGATATTGAAACTGAGCCGACTGACCAGGAAGCCGAGCAGGCCCTCCAGGAGGAAGTAGATCACCGTGATGGCGATGAGCGGGAAGAAGGCTTCATAGGTCCGGCTCCGCACGATATCGCCCATCTTGGTCAGGTCCTGGACGGCGATATATCCCACGATGGAGGTGGCCTTGATCAGGCCGATGATCTCGCCTTTGTAGGAGGGCATGATATGGGGCAGGGCCTGAGGGAGGATGATTTTGAAGAAGGTGCGGCGGTTGGTATAGCCAAGGGCACAGGCCGCTTCATACTGGCCGGGTTCCACCGCACCGACGCCCATTTTCAGCAGCCCGAAGACGGCGGCCCCGAAGGTCAGCGTAAAGGCGATGACCGAGACCGTGACGCCGCTGAGGGAGGCACTGCCGAAAATAATGTAGTACAGGATCATCAGGAGCACGACCAGGGGCATTCCCTGAACCAGCCAGACGCAGAAACGGGTGACGGTGTTTGCGACCCGGTTTCCGTTCCGGCACAGCATATAGACGGTGAAGCCCAGGAGGGTTCCGCACAGGATGGACAGGAAGGTGATGAGCAGCGTGGTCAGGACGCCGCGCAGGAAGAGCTTCCAGCGGTCTTCCCGGATGAAGGTCTTGTTGAAGCTTTCTTTGACGGTGTCCAGGAAACCGCCGCCTTCGAGGGAAGTCAGTTCCGATTTCAGCACGGCCAGCATGGTGCCGCCGACATAATAGGGATCCGAGAAATAAACGCTTTCCTTTCTTTCCTCCGTAATGGTGATGCCGGCAGCGGCGAAGTCCGCTTTCCCGGCCTGGATCGCGGGAAGGATGCCGTCGAAATTCAGTCCCTGGAGTGAAAGCCCGTAGCCGTTATCCTCGCAGAACTGCGCGGCCAGATCAATTTCCAGGCCGACCAGATCTTCGCCGCGGTAGTAGTCCATCGGAGGGAAGGCGCCTTCCGTGACCATGGTCAGGATGCCTTTCGGAGCGGGAAACGACGCGTAATCCGGCACGGTTTTTTCTTCCTCGGGCCCGCGGGTCCATTTGGAAACCACCTGCTCCAGTTCGCCGCTTTCTTTCATCCCGGCGATCCAGGCATTGAGTTCCTCCCGCAGCTTTTCGCCCTTCTCCGTTTTCGGCAGGACAAAACCGAACTCGAAGCTGTCCAGCCGGCTGTCGAGAAGCGCCAGTTTATTGTTTTCCGACATCATCAGCAGCAGTACGGGTTCATCGCCCGGGAAGGCGTCAATCTTGTTGGCTTCCAGCGCGGCGGACAAATCCGGATAGGTGTTGAAATAGCTGATCTGCGCGTCGGGAATCGCCTCCAGGACAATCTCGTCGAAGGTGGTTCCGGTCTGGACGCCGATGCGCTTGCCTTTCATGTTTTCCAGAGACGTATCGGCTTTCACCATGATGGCGATCGGATGGGTAAAGAGCTCATCCGAAAAGGGAAGCGCTTCCCGCCGCTCCGGCGTGATGTTCAGATTGGCCATGATGCAGTCGATTTCGCCGGTCACGGCCGCCGGGACAATCGCCCCGTAGTCGTAAACCCGGAAGGAGACCTCCGCGCCGAGCCATGCCGCGAAACGCCGGCCCAGTTCGATATCGAAACCGGTCAGGTCTGTACCGGCGTAAAAACTGTAAGGCGGGACCGTGGCCGAGGTGCCCACGGTGAGATGATATTGCGGATTTTCGGCGGGCGGAATGTCGGGCATCTCTTCGCTGCCGAGATCCAGCCACCGGTGAAACATATCATCCAGCGTGCCGTCCGCCTTGATTTCCGCGATAAAGGTATTCAGACGGGAGAGAAGATCCGGAATCTTCGAGACCGGGGAAACGCCGACGCCGATGCTGACGCCTTCGTCCATGTTTTCATCCAGCAGCCGGACCCCTTTCCGTCCGCTGTCGATGGCTTTCTGCATCTGTTCGCGGTCATAGATAAAGGCGTCAAGTTTGCCCTGGGCCACCGCTTCATAGGCGATGGTATTCTCCTCATAATAGACCAGCTTCGCGTCGGGCAGTTCTTTTTCCGCGATCAGCACGGAAGAGCTGCCGGTGCTGACGCCGACCTTCATTTCAGGCCGGTTCAGCTGATCCTTTGACGTAATGACGGTTTCCTCCCCGAGGGCAGCGCCCGCCAGGACGGCGAAGAGAAGCGCCAGGATCAGGAGCATACATGCTTTTTTCATTTCCTCAGTCCTCTTTTTTCCTCAGTCCTCTTTCTCACACAACGCATCTGAAAAAGCTCCGGCGAAATGCTGTCGGAGCTTTTTCAGTCCAAAGGAACGGGATTATTCGGCGCGGACGAGATAGATCGTCAGCGTGCCTGACGGCTCGACAAGGGTGCCGTCCTCCGTCAGGACAAAGTTGGACCAGTGGCCGTCGCTGTTGATCTTCAGGATACCGTTGACAATGGTCAGCTCCGCGGTTTCCGGATACTGGTAATCCGGGCTCTTTTTCCCGTCCTCGGTCACATAGTACGTGTTTTCGCCGATGAAGACGCCTTCATTGTAATCGCTCATGTCGTACTCTTCCCCGAGGAGGGTGAACTTGGAATCCTTCCACAGGCCGTAGAATTCCTCAACGCTTTTTGCTTCCTTTTTGCCGGGGACGCTGTCGCCGGTTTCGGCTTCGGCTTCCTCATTCAGCCGCTTGAGCGTCTCCTCCAGCGTTTCGCCGTCGTCAGCGGTTTCCGCCCCTTCGACGGGCGCGCTGCCGCCGAGGAGCATGCCCAAGATGGATCCCAGATCGGCTTCGCCACCCTTGGTCATGTTCGTGGCAAGGCCGGCGAGCAGGCCGGACAGCTTGCTGTCAGGGTTCGCCAGCTCCTTCATGAGCTTTTCCTTCAGGGCGCCCCCGAGCGTTTCCTTCAGCTTCGCGCCCAGTTCAGAGCCTTCTTTTTTCAGCTTGTCCACCAGACCGGAGCCGTCTTTTTTCAGCTCGTCCACCAGCCCGGAGAGCATGCTGCCCAGGTCGCTTCCATTTCCTTCCCCGTTTTCAGAGCCGCCCAGGAGCCCGGAGAGCAGATCCCCCAGGCCGGAACCGGCCGGCGCCGTCTCCCCCGCGGATTCCGCGAAGGCCGGGAAGGCAGCCAACATCATGCACAGGACCAACACCACAGCAAGCGCTTTTTTCATTTGTTTTTCCTCCATTATGTTCTCATTAATGATTCAGCCGGAAACATTCGATCCGGTTATTTGTGTTATATTTTATCACCGGATGGATTTCCGGTCAAACATCCCGTGAAGATTTTCCGCAGATTCACGGATTTCTGATTTTTCAAACTGCCTCTGTTGCAGGCAGGCAGAATGTGATATAATACACAGCAGCATCCCGCCAATGTTTCATCAGCGGAAGGAAAACGGTAAGAACCATGAATATGAAGCAAATTAACTATCTGAAGATCGAAGAAGAATTTTACGAGCTGGATTCCGAAAAGAAAACCGCGATGATCCGGATGGAATACGAGAAGCCGGGCGACATCATCGAATCCAGCGCGGCGACGAAAACTCCCCGGCTGACCGATGATTTTCTCGATGATCTCATCAGCAGATTCGATTATCTTCCGATGAAGTACAAGCTGCATTTCCGGGTTGCTTTTGACGACATGGACGGATACAGCGAAGAGCAGATGAAGGAGATCTGCGTGAAGAACGTCCTGCTGGAAACCAAAACCCGCTACCGGATTGCCCGCGGCCATAACAGGCTGGCGCTGTACCTGTGCCTGATCGGCGTGGCGTGCATCCTGCTCTCCATCTGGGTAAACAATATCTGGAAAGATGAGAGCACGCTGAGGGAGATCGTCGTTTATGTGCTGGACATCGCGGCGACGGTGCCTTTCTGGGCGGCCATGGAGATCTATTTTATTGACAACAATGAGCGGAGAAGAAAGCTGCTGGATCTCAAGAAGAGATTCGCGAGCATCGAATTCTGCCGGAAAGAATGATCATCACGAGGAGGGAACACCATGGAGATTACACGGGAACAAATCGGCACGATGCTGGTCATTAAGCTTAAGGGAAAACTGGATACGTACACCGCGCCGGCACTGGACGCCGAGCTGAAGAAAGGACTCGACGGCGTCAAGGAACTGTACTGGGATTTCAGCGAACTGGATTACATGACCTCCGCGGGAATCCGGGAGCTGCTGATCGCCAGGAACATGCTGGGCGACGACTCAACCATGAAGGTCATCCATGCCAATGAAGCGATCAGTAACGCCCTCTATCTGACAGGATTCACCGATCTGCTCGGAGAATAAGAAAACCCCCAACAAGCGGAAGAAACACCCGGGGTACCCGTCTGCCCGTAAACAGCCGACGGGTACCTTTTCGCATCCGCAAATTGAGCAAAAGGATGATCATCATTACCGGTGATTTCGGTCTTACTCCTTTTTCCACACCAGGCACTCTTCCAGCGGTATCGGCTTTGCGTAATAGAATCCCTGGAAGCTCTGCACATGGAGACCACGCAGGATATCCCGCATGCCTGCAGTCTCAATTCCCTCAACGCAAACCTTTGACTTGAATACGGAAGCAAGATCAACCACGTTTTTCACAAGATGCCTGTCTGTATTGTTGTTTTCAATATTTTTAACAAAGCTGCGGTCGATTTTGATCACATCCAGCGGCAGATCCTTGATGATGCCGATGGAGGAGAAGCCTGTTCCGAAATCATCCAGCGCAATCCGGATCCCTCTGGATTTCAAGGCGACAATCACGTTTTCCAGCATCTTGATATCCAGCAGCCTGCACCGCTCGGTCACTTCCAGGCACAGATGCTCCGGAGGGAAATCCAATACGTTCACGATGTGCAGTACCCTGTCCACAAAATCCGGTTTTTCCATCTGTGAATAGGACAGGTTGACATTGATGATAAATTCAGGGATTCGTTTCATCATCTGCTTTGCCGCCAGAATGGATTCGCGGAGGATCCATTCGCCCAGTTCCGGGAACAGCGGGTCTGTTTCCAGAACCGGAATAAACTCATCCGGGGGAACCATTCCGTAGCGATCGTTTTTCCAGCGCAGCAGGGCCTCAGCCCCGATCAGTTTTTCCGTCTTCGAATCCACCACCGGCTGATAAAGCAGATAGAAGCCTTCCTGTCCACGAGTGATGGAAGCCCGGATCGCATGGAGCATTTCCAGCCTCTGATGGTTTTCTTCACTCAGGGCATTCCGGAATTCGACCATTTCTCCCTTCCGGAGCGCCTTTGATTCCTCACAGGCATAATTCAAACAAGCATAAACTGTCTGGGAATCAATATCAAAACTGTCCACCCGCAGCGCGCCGCAGTTCAGGTTGAGTACTATTTTTCTGCCTTCCACCGTAAAATCATCATGGATACGCGCGCGGAAAGCGTCGTATTTCTCCCTCATTTCCGCAATCGTCAGCGTGTTGCTGATGACCGCGAACTTTGTGCCGTCAATCCTGTAGGAATGCCCTATGTTACCCGTTTCCTCGAATACTCTCCTGGCATAGTACTGCAGCACACGGTTTCCGAAATGATATCCATACATCTCGTTCAGCTCGGAAAACCTGCTGATGCTGAACAGCATCACGCTGATGCCTGCGTTTCGCTTGATACAGCCGTCCAGGTCCTCAAAGAACCCATACTGATTCCGCAGTCCTGTCAGTGTGTCAATATGCCCCTGCAGGCCATGATTGCGAATCGTCCCGGCAAAGTAATCAGGCTCGCCAGCGGGATCACGGATCACTGCGCCGCGGCAGGTACACACGTCATATTCTCCGGTAATACGCTGCGCCCGGTACTGCATATCATGGCCGGCGGCATTTCCGGTGAAAATATCATTAATCCCTTTATGATAAGCCTCCCGGTCTTCCGGATGAATATGGTTTTCCCAGATATCTCCCGCGCCATACATATACTCTGACGGCAGGCCGTAAGCATCCACCGCGTTTTTGGACCAGCGGGAGTAGTCATACTTCATATCGCAGAGATATACATAGGTTCCTTCCGAAACGATCTCAAACGACTTGAACAGCGAATCCAGCTTATTCCGCCGTTCCTCACTGATAACCCTGATGTTTGCCTTTTCCCTGGGAGCGTGACTTTCCTGCAGCAGTTTTTGTTCTTTCAGATGCGTTTTGTTTTCATACATCCGTCCGTCCGCACGGGTGAACACATCCGCGACAAAACGGTCGTCTTCCGGCTGGTATTCCGCCATCCCGGAAGCTATCACGGGGCCTTCACCGATCCGAACATTCTCCTCCACCTGCTTTCGCAGACCATCAAGCAGCTTCTCCCGGTTTGCGAAATCCTCCCCCCGAAGGATTACGGCAAATTCATCCCCGCCGATCCGGAACACGGGGCTGTGCTGGTATATCCGGCAGATCAGCGTGCAGCAGGTTTTAATGTATTTATCTCCTGCCCGGTGTCCTTCCGTATCGTTAATCATCTTCAGGCTGTTGATATCACAGACCACAATGCCGAAAGGATCGCCTGTTTCACCGAATTGCTTTTGCAGTTCCTTTTCCGTTTCATGATAAGCCGTTTTGTTTTTCACATGGGTCAGTGCGTCCCGCCGGGCCATTTCATTGGCCATGGAGAGCGCCGCCAGATGTTCCTGCTCCCTGCGGACGTCGTTATCACGGTTCTCAACGCAGATGATAAAATGGCTGCGATCGGAAGAATACGTTACCTCCATACGCGTATACTGCGTTTTCCCGCCGCCAACGATCATCCGGTAGTCTTCCGTCAGCTGTCTGCGGTTTTCCAGCCCGGAGATCAAATGATCTTTGTCAAGGAAGAGCCGCATCCTTTCCCTGTCTTCAGCGTGGATTAACCTGTCCAGGTTCTTTCTGCTCGCCGCGAAGAAATCCGCTCCCTCTTCCTGAACCTTCAGTTCGCCGGATTTCCGCTTCACGGAAAACTCGGCGTAATGGGCATTTTCACAGTCAATATAATAGATCAGGTCATAATGCGCGGCCATCGTTTCGGCAATCTGGGTATAAGTGACACTTCTCTCTTTATCAGCTTTCAGGGCAAGCTGCGCCCGTACCTCTGCATCGATGTTTTCAATACAGACGATAATGTGTTTCCTGTCCCGGGCCATGATCTCCGTATGCCGGATATGCCTGACCCGGCCGTTCACAACCAGGCGGTAAGCGATGGAAAAGGAATTCCTGTTTTTCAGGTTACTCAGCATGACATCCTTGTAATGGATGGCAAGCGCTTTCCCCTGATCTTCAGGATGCACATATTTGCCGATGCTTCTTCTGCTTTCGGCAAAGAAGTCATTCCCGGTCGCCGGGACGTTCAGCTTTTTATATTCACTTGTCGAGGAGATCTCACTGTAAGTGTTATCTTCTATGTTAATGTAGTACAGGGTATCATACTGTTCGGCAAGGCTGGAAGTAATCTGATTATAGATCTCCTTCTGCCGCGCGGTTTCCCGGTCGATTTCTCTTTGCCGGTACTGGGCGTCAATATCATTTAATCCGACAATCAGCCGTATTCCTTCCTTCTCTTCCACTACCGCGGCATTCATCTGGACATGAAGGGGAGTGCCGTCCATCAGAACACGGTAAACCAGGGTAAAGATTCCGTTCTCCTTTATTTCAGATATTATGTTTTCTTTGGTGAAAGCCGCAAGAAAACGATCCAGATCGTCCGGATGGTTAAACCGGCGGGCAGCTTCCCGAACGGTCCTGAAGAAATCTGTTCCGTCCTTTGCCTGCGCAAAGCTGTTCACATAGTCATCCGTCGCGCTGAATTCCCGGTAGCGGTCCGTCTGCGGATCAACGACATAAACGCAGATAAAGTTTCCGGTAAGGGCATGAAGACGGGCATAAACAATCCGTTCCTCCCGGAGCTGTTCCTCTGCCCGCCGCTGTTTCATCAGTTCGTCAACATCCGATACGGCGATCACGATGAATCGTTTATCATCCTCCATGCGGGTAACGGTCATGTTGACAAAGAGAGGCTCCCCATTTACGATCCTGCGGAAAATCAGTTCCAACCGGTAATTTTTCTCAAGGGATTCCCTCAGTGTCTTTCGGTCCATCGCCCTGAGAAAACATGCCCGGTCCTCCGGATGGACATACTTTTCCGCTTCCCGCGTGCAGTTTTCAAAGAAATCCTTACCCCGCCTTGCCTCGGAAAGCACACCGTGTCTGTCGTCGGTATGAAAATCGACAAACTCATCCGTGTCCATATTGACGTAATACAGATCAATATAGCCTCGGGCCAGCGCATGGGCGATATGGGTATACATCAGGAAAACCTCCTCACAGGTGGTCACATCGGAGTACATCTATTTCAACTTTTCGAAGCAACTATGAAATTTTATCACGATTGGGGTGAAAAGTCTACATTCATCCTCAAACGGAATGAGTGTCAAGCCCTGCCCGAACTGCGGGTATTGATCGATTATCTGTGAACTGCTATAGTTCACTTAGAATCCGACATCATATCGATCGGGTACCTCTTTTTTATGAGGGAGAATACTGATGGAACGACTTGACGGAACCAAATCTGAAAACCGGATTCTGCGCGGAATGTTCAGAAGCGCGGAATCATCCTATGCGGTTTCTGATCTGGCAAAGGCGCTCGGCCCCATCATTGACCTGATGTTTGTCAGCCAGTTTATCGGGGTTGAAGGCGTGACCGTTCTGGGATATGTTTCCCCGCTCATCATGCTCTTTGAGATGACCGGCACCATGCTGAACAGCGGTGCCAGAAACAAGGTTTCATCCCTGCTTGGCGCGGGCCGGCTGGAAGAAGCCAATCAGGCTTTTTCCGGCTCGCTGATCCTGGGCGGAGGGCTTTCTGTGCTGCTGGTGGTGCTTACTGCGCTTTTCTGCCCGCAGGTCTGTCTGATCCTTGGGGCAAGAGACCCCGCGCTGCAGGAGATGACGGGATCGTGAAAGCTTCCAATGCTCTGGGCGGCGTACTGATCAACAATCTGCTGACTGCCGTTTCAACACCCTATCTGGTGGCGGCTTACGGGGTCTTTTCGCAGATTACCGTCTTT
>Ga0265298_10005568_pt1 | contig 15758 bp, 11 predicted proteins | sample AusTroGonzalo_MG_3_FD_193486 | JGI IMG/M metagenome (GOLD analysis project Ga0265298, IMG submission 193486) | Bovine rumen microbial communities from tropical cattle in Woodstock, Queensland, Australia - Gonzalo_01 | ecosystem: Host-associated > Mammals > Digestive system > Stomach > Rumen ... | reverse complement strand
GGGAAAATTGCCATGACACGCACCGCGCCTATTGCGATGAACGATACCATCGACGTGGGCAACGCCAACATGGCTTTGCTCCATGCCGGGGCTTTTGCCGGAGTGGGCATCCGGAGCAAGATGGAGATAGGCCGCCGCTACCTGTTGCTGAAACTCAGCGCGAGCTATCACCAGGGTTTGGTCGACACCTATTCCCAGATGGAAAAACAAGGTACTTCGACGGCGGACAATGTGAACGCTTATTATGTGACGGGGGCGCGTCTGCCGCAAGGTCTTGAACTGACTTTGGGCGTGGCTCTCTCGTTGCAATCGTTGGAAAGGGACGCTTGCGCCACCTTCTCCCGCGACCGCAACCATCGTAGGCACAGAGGATCATTCGGCTATTGAGGCTTGCGGATTTTTGTAAGTGTTAAACCGCTGAATAACAGAGTATTTAAAGAACAAACTAAAAAATGGTTTGCAGGTTTTAAACCGTTTTTGTAATTTTGCCGCTCGAAATTTTGAAAATTGGAATGAAAAAAGTATTGTCGATTTTTGCAATTGCTTTATTATTAGCCAGTTGCAACCATAAGAAGGAAGTCAAACTGATTGATGCCGCCAACTTCAACACGACCGTGGACGGCAAACAAGTGTCGCTTTATACTTTGCACAATGGTTTTCTCACGATGCAAGTCACGAATTACGGTGGCCGTGTGGTCGCCTTGTGGATGCCCGACCGTCGCGGCAGCTATGAGGACATCGTTTTGGGCTACGACCATATCGACAAGTATTTGAACAACAGCGGCGAGCGCTATCTTGGCGCTGTTGTCGGACGTTGCGCCAACCGCATTTCCAACGGTACATTCACTCTGAATGGCGTTGAGTATCAGCTTCCTAAGAATGACGGTGAGAACACGCTTCACGGCGGTCTCATCGGTGCCGACAAGATGGTTTGGGACGTGGTTTCGACCAACGACAGTGTGTTGCAGATGCACGCCTTGTTTCCCGACGGCTTGGACGGTTTCCCGGGCAGCCTCGACGTGACGATGACTTACACCTTGACGCACGATAACCAGTTCCAAATCAGTTACAAAGCCACCACCGATGCGCCTACGTTGTGCAATTTCTCGCACCATTCCTTCTTCAACCTGAGGGGCGAAGGCAATGGCACCATCCTTGACCACGAGCTGCAAATCAATTCGAGGTACATGACCGTCATCAACGACAAGCTTGTGACCACGGGCAAATTCTCTGGCGTGAAAAACACCCCGTTTGATTTCCGCGAGAAGCACGCCATCGGCCAGCACATCAACGAAGTGGACGAGCAGTTGACGAATGCCAAGGGCTACGACCACAACTGGATTATCGACAAGAGCAACCCGAAGGCCTACACCTGGTGCGCCACCCTCACCGAACCCAAGAGCGGACGCGAGATGCAGCTCTGGAGCGACCAGATTGGACTTCAGTTCTACAGCGGCAACTTCTTCAACGGCAAGGGGATAGGCAAGTGCGGTAAGCCTTTGGCCTATCGCGAGGGCTTGGCCTTGGAGACGCAGTTCTTCCCCGATGCTATCAACCACGAGACCTTGGCTCCGTTCCCCATCTTGGAACCTGGCATGGAATACAGCCAGCTTTGCATCTACAAGTTCGCGGTACTGCCCAAGGATAAAAAGTGATTTTTTTCGGAAAAGATAAGGCCTCGTGTCCATCGGATGCGAGGCTTTTTTTATTTTTGCAAAATCAAAACCTACGACTATGCTGAAATTCAAATGTCCGCTGCTGGCGGTCACCGACATGGAGGAATCCATCCGTTTTTATGAGGAAGTCATTGGCGACAGGGTCGCGATGGACTTTGGTGCGAATGTGCAATTTGAGGGCGGCTTCGCGCTTCAGGAGATGAAGACGTGGAAGTCGATGATACACACCGACAGCGTGCGCCGCAAGAACAACGCCGCGGAACTCTATTTCGAGGAGGACGATTTCGATGGCTTTGTCAAATACCTTAAAGAGTTTCCTGAAATCCAATATGTGCACGGTGTGGAGGAAATGCCTTGGGGACAGCGCATCGTCCGATTCTATGACCCTGATTTTCATATCATTGAAGTCGGAGAGGCGATGGATGGCGTCATCCGCAAACTGTTGAAATCGGGCATGACGGTTGAGCAGGTCTCGGAGAAGTCGCAATATCCCATCGAGTATGTCAAGCGGTTTGTGTAATGAATTATCTTTCAGTTAATTCCATTTCCAAATCCTACGGCATCAAGACGCTTTTCGAGGATGTCACTTTCGGCATCGAGAAGGGCGACAAGACCGCTTTGATTGCCACCAACGGCTCAGGCAAGTCGACCATGCTGAAGATTTTGGTAGGGCAGGAGTCGCCCGATACGGGAACGATAACCTACGCCAACGACTTGAAAATCGGATACTTGGAGCAGTTGCCCATGTATCCGACAGGGACGCGTGTTTCGGATTTGTTGGCCGACCTCAACGAAGAACAGCACCTCAAAGCGCGGCAGTATCTGACCCGTTTTGCCATTACCAACTTGGAGCAATCCGTTGACGAACTTTCGGGTGGTCAGGTGAAGCGTTTGGCTTTGGCATTGGTCTTGCTGCATGAGCCTGATTTCCTGATTCTTGACGAGCCTACCAACCACTTGGACGTGGAGATGGTAGAGTGGCTGGAAAAGTTCCTCACCCAGTCGAGCATGACGCTGCTCATGGTCACCCACGACCGCTATTTCCTTGACAGGGTGTGCAATAAGATTTTCGAACTCTACCAAGGCGTGATGTACACCCACAACGGCAACTTCGACTATTACGTACAGAAAAGCCGTGAACGTGAGGAGGTGAAACGCGCCACGGCAGAGCGTAACAGCCAGCTTTTGAAGCACGAGTTGGAATGGATGCGCAGTACACCGCAAGCCCGCACAGGCAAGTCGAAAAGCCGCATCGACGCGTTTTATGACTTGAAGGAAAAGTCCAAATATCAGGAACAGGACGAACGCTTGGAGTTTGGTTTGCAAATGCAAAGGCTTGGCGGCAAGATATTGGAAATGAGCAATGTGTCGAAATCCTACGGCGACCTTGCCGTTTTGAAGGATTTCGATTATGTCTTCAAGCGCGGCGAGCGCATCGGACTGATTGGCAAGAATGGAGTGGGGAAGTCCACTTTTTTGAACCTCATCACAGGTAGCGTTTTGCCCGACAGAGGTCGCATAAAGACTGGAGAGACAGTGACATACGGCTATTACCGTCAGGAAGGCATCCAGTTCGACGAGAGCAAGACCGTGTTGAGCACCGTGCGCGATGTCGCCGAGGTGATCAACTATGGGAAGGACAAGGTCTATACCGCTGACCAGCTCTTGGCGCATTTCATGTTTCCCTACAAGATGCACCGCCAGCCCGTGGCCCTGCTCAGTGGCGGCGAGAAACGACGGCTCTATCTGCTCACTATCTTGGTGCAGAACCCCAATTTCCTTATCCTTGACGAGCCAACCAACGACCTCGATTTGTTGACTTTACAGAAATTGGAGGACTTTTTGCAAGGCTACAAAGGCTGTCTGTTGGTGGTTTCCCACGACCGTTTCTTCATGGACCAAGTCGTTGACCAACTTTTTGTGTTTCAAGGCGATGGCAATGTCAAGGGCTTTATGGGCAATTATTCGCAATACAAGGACTATTTGGATGCCAAACTGAAAGAGGAACGCAAAGAGAAGTCGGCGCAGGTGAAGGAAGAAATGAGGCCCGCGAAACAACGCGAGAAGGTGAAACGCTCCTTCAAGGAACAGCGCGAATATGAGACACTTACGCAAGAAATGTCCGACCTTGAAGCCGAAAAGCAAGCCCTAACTGAAGCCTTGAACACCGAAACCGACTACCAAAAACTGCACGAAATGGGCAACCGCTTGCAGGAGATCAAGGACTTACTTGACGAGAAGGAACTGCGGTGGTTGGAGTTGGATGAGATTGGAGGTTAAATTATGCTTAGGGTTGAGTGGAAAATGAATATCTTTGTGTCATATTAAGGTGTGGATATGGATAGACAAGAACACGAGATAAGATTAAAGCAAATATTTGGGATTGACCATTTTTATGATGAGCAATGGGAGGCAATTCAGCGTATTCTCAGTGGCGAACGTATATTGATGATTCAAAGGACAGGTTTTGGAAAGTCGCTATGTTACCAATATCCAGCAACACAATTCTCTGGCATTACGGTTATTTTCTCTCCTCTAATCGCATTGATGCGAGATCAGGTGAAAGCGTTGAACTCCAAAGGTATTTCCGCCAGATATATTAATTCCGAGCAATCGCCAGAGGAAAATTCCAACACCATTCAAGAAGCATTGGCCGGCAAGGTCAAGATTTTGTACATTGCTCCCGAACGACAAGAGAATCAAGAATGGATTGAGGCAACGCGAAAGATGAATCTTTCCATGGTTGTCATTGATGAAGCACATACCATATCAGTATGGGGCCACGATTTCAGACCAACTTTCAGACGTATCATCAATTTGGTGAAATTGTTGCCTCAAAGTTTGCCTGTTTTGGCTACTACTGCAACTGCGACAAAGCGGGTCCAACAAGACATAGAACGACAAATTGGTGGAAAATTGACAACCATAAGAGGCAACCTTGTCCGTAGTAATTTCCAACTGTATGTAATCAAAGTACATTCTGAAGACGAAAAATTGGTTTGGTTAGCTCAGAACTTAAACAATCTTGATGGAACAGGATTGATTTATACAGGCACTCGTGTTGATACAGAGGTGTATGCGAAATGGTTGTCATTCAATGGAATAAATGCAATCAACTATAATGCGGGACACGATGCCGACACCAGAAAAGATATTGAGAATGGATTGATGCAAAACCGTTTTAAATGTGTTGTCTCAACGAATGCGTTAGGAATGGGCATTGACAAGCCAGATATTCGGTTCATTATCCATACACAAATCCCAGCATCGCCCATTCATTATTATCAAGAGATTGGCCGTGCGGGTAGAGACGGGAAGCCGACAACTATTGTGCTTTTTTACAATGAAGCCAAAGACGAAAACGGAATTGATGAAGATTACAAATTGCCAAAAGCCTTTATAGATGGTGCAAGACCGTCAATTGAGAGGTACAGTAAAGCAATTGAAGCTTTGAAAAACGAGCCACTCAGTGAAAGGGGGCTGATGAAAGCGACCAATCTAAAACAAACGCAAGTACGTGTAATCAAAGCGGATTTGATAGATCAAGGGATTGTAAGAGAAGTTATTAATGGTAAAACTAAGTTGTTGGAGTATCAGTTTGGCGCAAAAGAATTGGATGTTCAAGCATTTGAGGAATTGAGAAAATCCAAACTGAAGGATTTGGATGCAATGGTTGGTTATGTGAATACAACCAAACCTCGAATGCAGTATTTATGTGAGTTTTTGGATGATGAAGCACTTGTTTGTTATTTGAATTGCGACAACACAAATCTACCAAAACAGACAGTCGCATTGAATGAACAATGGCAAAACAAGCTAATAGAGTTTAGAGGAGCATGTTTCCCCGTTTTGGAAGTCGAAACAAGAAGAAGCAATATTGTCAATGGTGTGGCAGCTTCTTATTATGGGGTTTCGAATGTGGGTAATGCTTTGCATCGATGCAAATATGAGAATGGCGACGATTTTCCGGATTTTCTGTTGAAACTCACGTTAAGTGCATTTAGAAAAACTTTTGGAAATGCAGGATTTGACCTGGTTCTTTATGTTCCACCGACACATTCAGGAGACCTTGTAAGGAATTTTGCCACCAAATTTGCATCTGTTATCAAAGTTACAATATCGCATAAATTGATAAAAGTCAGACAAACAAGTGAACAAAAGGTGTTTCAAAACGCATATTTGAAGCAAGACAATGTGAAGGATGCTTTCTCATACCTCGACCCAAATGAGCTAATAGGAAAAAGAATCATTCTTATTGACGATATTTTTGACAGTGGAGCAACAATAAAAGAAATAGGTAAGTTATTAACCACAATGGGTGCTGAAATCATTGCACCAGTTACAATTGCAAAAACAGTTGGAGGAGATTTATGATAAATCAAGAATTGACCTATTGGGTGGCTTTGGTCCATACGCCTAAAATCTGGACCTCGAGAAAGAACGAAATGATTGCACATTGTTTCCGTCGAGGGAAAACTATTGCAGATTTTTTTGAATCCGACTCTTTCCTTGGGATGGAAATGAATCCACAAGAATATGATTTGCTGCTACAAACAAAGTCGGAATTGCCGAACTATGCATTTATGGTGGAGAAACTCTTGAATCAAGGTTATGACATCGTTCCGATCACCTCGAATGAGTATTCCCCAACACTAAAAGCCAATTTGAAATACAACTCTCCTATAGTTCTATACACCAAAGGCAACAAGCAGATTCTTCAAGAAAAATCCATTGCTATTGTGGGTTCGAGGAATGCTAATGAGACATCTTTGTTGTTTACTGACAATGTGGCAAAAAAGGCTTCTTCCGAATTCAAAGTGGTGGTTAGCGGATTCGCCAAGGGCGTTGATAAACAGGCTCTTGATTCTGCGTTAAACTATAAAGGCCAGAGCATTATCGTATTACCGCAAGGCATCACGACATTTGCAAGCGGTATGAAGAAATACTACAAACAAATTATAGAAGGGGATGTGCTAGTGTTGAGTACATTCCATCCGAAATCACCATGGAGCGTTGAGTTGGCCATGGCAAGAAATTCGATTATTTATGGCCTTGCTTCCGAGATTTATGTGGCACAATCGGACGATAAAGGAGGGACATGGAGCGGCGTATGCGATGGACTGAAGAAAGGAAGGATGATATATGTCCGCAAGCCATCGGACAAAGAAAAATGTGCCAACAATATATTAATTGGCATGGGTGCGAATCCTGTTGATGTTGAGGGCTTCCCTATCCATAAAACGGTTGATTATGAGGTATCAGAGGGACTTTGGGCTGTGGTTGCCGAAGCACCCGCTTCTTACGGAAATGTTGAAGGTGAAACAGGAACCTCACAATCCGCACAACTTTCATTGCCGTTATAATTGGATAGATGACACCAAGAAACGGCAGTTTTGCTGCCAGAGTTAGTTTTAATTGAGTTACACTTAAAAACAAAGACCATGAGAGAATACACCAACGGAGAAATCACCATCATTTGGAAGCCTGAGCTTTGCATTCATGCGGGGGCTTGTACGTATCTGCTCCCGAAAGTCTACAATCCTTCGGCGCGGCCTTGGGTCAAGCCTGAGAACGCAACGACTGCTGAATTGATTGCACAGATCGAGAAATGCCCTTCGGGTGCGCTGACTTATAGGCGGAATTTGTAGAATTGCTTCAATTAAATCATCCCCTCAACCGTCCAGAAAAAGGCTCGAAGCCCCAACTCGGGGGCTTTTCGGTCTTTTTCTTTCAGTTGCTTCAAGATGCCGTCAACGGCACTGTCGGGGACGATGCTGATGATGGCGTTGTTCAAGGTGGGCCATGCATGGGTGCCATAGTGCGGTTCACCCGTGTCGCTGCCATGACCCTTGATTTCGTTCCATTCTGTGAAGCCCTTGACGCCGTTGTCATTGAGTGTAGCGGCTATTTCGTCGTAGTAGGCTTGATTATAGGTTATTAGTATTGCTTTCATTGTGTATTAGATGCTCTTAGCTATTAGCAGTTAGCAATTAGCTTGATTTGACGTAGAGATATGGTTGATTGACTTAATGTAAGGTTTCGATAAGTTTGTTTAACATGGCTTTTATGTCGTTGATTTCTTTGTTCAGTTGTTGGTACGAAGCTTTGTCCATAAACTCCAAATCGTAGGATAGTAAAAGCTCTTCTTCAACTTCTGAGGCAGAACCCGCTGCAATATTAAGGAAATGGGCGAACTCAGAGTCGCTTCTTCTCCCGCAGCCTTCTGCAATGTTGAATGGAATGGAAGTTGCAGCTCGTCTTATTTGAGAAGTAATACCGAAAAGTTCTTCTTTGGGAAACAATTTGGTCCTCTTATAAATGCTGAGTGCAAATTGATGCCCTTTTTCCCATACTTTATAGTTATGAAAGTCTCTCATCGAAAAATGGACTTTAAAACATGGCTGCCAGCCGTGCTAATTGCTAATAGCTAACGGCTAACAGCCAAATGATTAGCGGATGTTTTCAGTTTTTGTCAAGGCTTCTTCGGCTTTTCTCCTCTTTCTTCTCACAGCACGGGTCTCAAGTGAACAATAAAGAGCAGGGATTAATAATAAGGTAATGAGCGTCGATACCGTCAAACCCCAGGCAACGGTAATACCTAATGAGTTCCACATCTCGGCACCTTCACCGCGACCGATGGCCAAAGGAATCATACCCAAGACGGTGGTGAGGGTGGTCATCAAAATGGGACGCAAGCGCGAACGGGCAGCTCTCACAGTGGCTTCCTTGACGTCTACGCCGCGTTCTTCCAAGAGGGTGGTGTAGTCGATGAGCACGATACCGTTCTTCACGACGATACCCATCAAAATCAAGACGCCGACGAAGGCCATGGCACCCAAAGCGGTGTTGGTGGCCCACAGGCCGAGCAATACGCCAGTGAAGGTGAAAGGCACGGAGAACATAATGACGAAAGGCTTCATCAGGTTCTCGAACTGCGAGGCCATCACGATGTAAACCAAGATGATGATGAGGACGAGTAGGGTTAGCAGGTCGCCGAACATTTCTTGTTGGGTCTCATAGTCGCCAGCGATTTTGGTCATGATTTCGGACGGGATTTCCGTGTCAGCAATGACTTCCTGGCACATCTTGACCACGTCACTCAGCACCTGACCCTTGCCAACAACGGCAGTGACGCTGACCATACGCTCACGGTCCTTACGCTGGATTTGAGGAGGTGTCAAGGATTCGACCACTTCGCCGAGGTCGCCCACGCGGACGGGTTGTCCATAGCTGTTGTAAATCTTGATGTCCTCAATGTCTTCCACGCTCTTGCGGAACTCGGGGGCATAGCGCACGCGGATATCGTATTCTTCGCCATCCTCGCGGTAGTAAGAACCTACCGAACCGTTGATGCGGTTTTTGACGTAGGTGGCCGCCGTGGTACTGTTCAAACCATTGAGAGCCAATTTCTCACGGTCGAAATCAACTTGATATTCAGGCGTGTAAGCATCACGACCTACGATGACTTGCAGAATGCCATGGTCACGGAGTTTTTGGGCGATTTCGTTGGCTACATTGTCGGTGGTGGTGAAGTCGTAGCCATAGACCTCCACCTGCACAGTGCTCATGCCGCCCATGCCGCCACCGCCTTCGTTGACGTTGGCTTTCTTGATTTCGGGCATGGCGTTGAGCTTGGCGCGAATCTCATCGGCCACCTCGCTGGTTTTGCGCAGACCCGCCTTGCGACGTTCGGTCTTGGTGCCAAGGCGCAGGTTGAACGACATGATGTGGGTGCCATTGCTTCGCATCGAGGCGAAAGCGTTGTCGGAGTCGGCTTGACCGAAGCTGTAGTTACAAATCTTCACTTCAGGTATCTGCATGAAGTCTTCGGCAAGGCTCTTGGCGAAAGCACCGGTGACGTCTTGTCCCGTGCCCGTCGGCAACTCAATATTGATGCTCAAACGGCCTTCGTCCAACTTGGGCATCATCTCTGTCTTCAAGGTCGGGGCAAGGAAAACGACAGACAGGACGAACAACACCAACATACTGAAAATAATCACTTTGCGATGACCAAGACACCAGTTGATGAGTCGGGCGTAGGCGTTGCTGATGGCATCCAAGCCCTTGTTGATGGGGCGGAAGAGAGCTTTGTGGAACTTGCTTTGGTGCGGGTTCATCACCAACATCTTGGAGCACATCATCGGCACCAAAGTCAAGGCACCAGTGGTGGAAACAACCATGATGATGGACACAATCCAACCCAACTGCTTGAACATCACGCCCGTGGTGCCTTTAATCATCGTCAGCGGCAGGAACACCGCCAACATGGTCAAAGTGGAGGCGATAACCGAAAGTTGTACCTCTTGGGTGGCGTGTACAGCAGCCTCCTTGGGTTTCGAGCCGCGTTCGATATGTGTGGTGATGTTCTCTAATACCACGATGGCATCGTCCACCACCATACCGATGGCAATGGTCAGTGACGACATAGAGATGATATTCAGCGTATTACCAGTGGCAAACAGGTAAATCAACGAAGCCAACAGCGAAATCGGAATGGCCAAAACGATGATGAAGGTAGCACGCCAGCGACCCAAAAAGACAAACACGACGAGCATCACCAAGATGAAGGTGATGAAAATGGTGTCACGCAGGTTGTTGATGGTGTTCTGGATAGAGGTGGAGCCGTCGACGATGATGTTTAACTTGACATCAGAGGGCAGGGTAGGTTCAATGTCTTTCAACTGCTTCTTGATGCCCTTGATGACGTTGACGGCGTTGGCGTCGGTCTGCTTTTGGATAACGATGGTGGCACCCTGGCGACCGTTGCTGTATGACTCCTGAATGCGTTCCTCTGAACCATCGATGACGGTAGCCACGTCACGCAGATAAATGGGTGCATTGCCGCGCGACCCGACGATGACATCCTCCATTTCCTTGGCGGAGGTGAATTCCTTCTGGATACGCAGGCTGTAGCTGTTGGAGCCAATGTCGATGTAACCGGCTGGCACATTGCGGTTTTCAGTGGCCAAAGTGTTGGAAATGCTTTCCAAGGTCAGGTTGTAGGCCTCCAACTTGTTCGGGTCGACATAAACTTGGATTTCACGTTTCGGGGCACCATTGGCAGAGACCGTACCCACGCCGCTCACACGTGCCAAAGGCGTGGTGACGCGGTCCTCGATGATTTTGTCCAAAGCGGGCAAACTCTCTTCCGCCGTCACGCTGAGGAGCATGATGGGCATGTCCTCGGCGTTGAACTTGAACAGAACAGGGTTGGTCGCGCCATCGGGCAGATAGTTTCGGACCATGTCGATTTTGTCGCGCACGTTGTTGGTGGCCGTCTCGATGTCGATGCCGCTCTCAAACTCCAGTGACAGCACGGAGGTGTTCTCGCGTGAGGTGGAGGAGAGGTGCTTCAGGTCAGGGACGGCATTCAGCGTGTTCTCCAAAGTTTTGGAAATGTTGGTTTCAATATCGGCGGCACTGGCTCCTGGATAGGAGGTCATCACCATGATGAAGTTGGTCTCCATGTTGGGTAATTGGTTGATGGAGAGGTTCATCAGGGAGAAAATGCCGAAAATGGCGATGGCGACGAAAATCAAGGCCGTCGTCACTGGATTATTGACTGCTGTTCGTTGTAAACTCATTTCAATTGCTTGTTTATTGTTATGTCATTGCGAGGCCGCAGGCCGTGGCAATCTAGGGATTTAACAGGTCCTTTGGATTGCCGCGCTTCGCTCGCAATGACGCAAAGCGTGTCATTTAACAGTTACACTTACTCCATTTTTAAGTCTGACTTGGCCTTCAGTGACAATCTTGTCGCCCTCGTTGATGCCGGAAAGGATTTCATAACGGCTCCCCAAGCGGCGACCGAGTTCCACCTTGGTATAAGTCACGGTGTTGTCGGCGTTGAGCACATAGATGAAATGCTCGCCCGAACCTTGCTGCTTGACTACGGCGACATCGGGAACAACGACATTGTGGTTGGTGCCGAAGGTGGCCGTCACGCGGGCGAACATGCCCGGACGCAAGCGCTGGTCGGTGTTTTGGCAGATGACCTCAACGGGGAAGGTGTGCGTGGCCGAATTGATGGTGGGGTAGAGCAGGTTCACCGTGCCCTTGAAGACCTCGTTCGGGTAGGCATCGACGGTGAGGTCGAACTCCATGCCTTTGTGGACTTGGGTAAACAGACTCTCCGAAATGTTGACTAACATCTTCACGGGCGTGATTTGCTCCACGACGAAGATGGGCAGGGCCATGCTGTACATGTCGCCCTTGTCGTAGTTGCGGGCCGTCACCACGCCGTTGATGGGACTCCTCAGGTAGGTGTTTTCGGCTAAGTTTTCGTAGGTCTTTTTCGTCACGTTCAGTGACAACTTGGCCATGTCGTAATCGGCTTGCGAGACGGCACCGATTTTGTAAAGTTCTGTCAGGCGGGCCAATTCCGTCGAGTCGTTGACGTACTGCATCCGCGTCTTGGCCAGGTTCACGTCATCCATCGTGGCCAGCACTTGTCCTTTGCGCACCTTGTCGCCGACTTCGGCACGGATGCTCACAATGCGGCCTGCCGTCTGCGAGACAATGTTATTCGTGGCGTATGGCTCCACATTGGAAGTGAAAGTGTTGGTGACGTCCACATCTTCGGCCTGAACCGTGATGACGCTGACCACGGGCGCTGCTTTTTGTGCTTCTTGTCCCGTCGTGGCGGTTGAGTTGTCTTTCGAGCCGCAAGCCGTCATCAGCAGGGCAGCGGCGAGAGTGATAAGGGTTTGTTTAATGTATTTCATTGATGTTGATTTGTTATTTCAGATTTCAATATTTGTTTGGCCTTTAGCTTTTAGCTTTTAGCCGTTAGCCGCCGTTACGTTGGCTAACAGCTTATGGCTAATAGCTTACAGCCTTATTCTTCTTTTCCAATCAGTTCATCCAATGCGGCCTTGGCGACCATGAAGTTGTAAACCGCCTGTGCCTGCGTGAGTTGCGCCTGCATTAATGCCACTTGGGCGTCGTTAAGCTCCACTAAAGTGGCCTTCCCGACTTCGTACATCTTCTCGGAGATGTCGTAGCTCTTTTGTGCAATCTCCACCGTGGCATCTGCGGCTTGGTAGTTCTTGATGCAGAGCGCCATTTGGTCGTTGTAGTTGCGGATGGCGATGCGCAGGTTGCGTTCGGTGTCCTCGCGCTGCAGTTCGAGCATGTTTTTGCTCACCTTGCTCTGCTTGATGTTGAATTGCTTCTGGAAGCCGTCGAAAACAGGGATGCTGAGGCTCACTGCAGCGTTGGATGACGGGAACCAATTCAGCGTTTCGTCACCCATGGCGCTGTAATTGAAGTTGATGCTTGCAGCCAAGGTAGGGATGTATTGTCTTTTTTGCATCCTGATGGTCGATTCAAGCATACGGTTCTGTATGTCAAGCTGTAACAAGGTGCTGTTGTTGCTGATGTCGTCTTCGGAGACGTAGGGCGTGAGCATCGCATTGGTGTAGTCGTTCAGGTCGCCGACCACCTCAATGTCGGTGTCGAGGTCGATGCCCATGACGGCTTTCAGTTGCCAGGTGGCCAACAGAACCGCGTTTTCCGCGCTCGACACATTCGGCTCGGCGTTCATCATCGTGACTTGGGCACGCAGGCGCTCCACCTCCGAGGCCTTGCCCACGTTGAAGCGCTGCTCGGTCTTCTCGTAGTTCTTCTGGGCGTTGTTGTAAACCTCAGAAACCACATCAAAAGACTTTTGTGCGAGCAAAACGGCATAAAAAGCCTGTTTCACCTGTTTGACCATCCCGATTTTCGACGAACGAGCCTGTTCCACAGCAAGTTCCACATCCATGCCCGACAGTTTCAGGCTCTCCCAAAGTTGGGCGTTCACCAAGGGCATACTGGCCGATGCAGTGGTGGTGATGTTGTTGTCGCGGCCGACCTTGATTTCCATTGTTTGACCGCCCATGTCCATCACCATCACTTGTTTGAGCAGGGTGCGTTGGTAGGTGCCGCTTGCGCTGATGTTAGGATAAAGCGCGGCGTAGCTGCCTTTTCTCGCGTAGCCTGTCTTCTCCACGGTCATGTCCGCGATTTTGATGGTGTTGCTCTCCGAAAGGGCAATCTCCAAGGCCTGTTCAAGTGTGAGTTGCAAGGCAACTGAGTCCTGTGGTTCCAAAGTCTCAGTCGCAGAGCCTGTCGTAGGGCCGTCCTGAGCTTGTCCGACCCAAGGGAAAACCAGCATTGAAAAAACAGCCAAAGTGCTAAGAATCAATCTCTTCATATAGTCTTCTTCCAAAAGTTTGCTTTTAAATTAAATAAGGTGCAAAAGTAGTAAAATTGCATGGTGTAAGACGCAGATTTCACCGAAATATTTCATCAATTCAATGAAAATTGTTTAGCTTCGTTTCCATGTCGGTTTTCTTCCGTATTTCCCTTTATTGACATTTTTTCAAATTTCGTTGAAAAGCGGTCGGAAGTTTGGGTTTTCGTCTTATTTTTGCACTCAAAATCATGGGGATGAAGAAAAGGACGTTGCCGACATTGCCCACAGCCAACCTCGACCTGCTGGAGCGCCTCTACAAATGGGGCGTCATTTGGGCTGTGCTGTTCATCATCTTTTTCGCGGTGCACTCCACAGGCAACATGCTCTTCCGTGTGGTCAGTTCGCTGTGTTTCGTCGGCATGGTGGTGCTTGAAGTGCTTTTTGTTAACAAAGTTTTGATAGCCAGTTTGTTGGCAAACAAGCGGTTGGTCTTCTTCATCCTGATTTCAATCTTCGTGCTTCCCGTTTGGGCGGCCCTGTCGACGAGCATCGACATCTGTTTCTTGCATTTCATCGAGAAACGGTCTTTCAGTGAGATTATCGGTTTTCCCATCACTTTTATGGCCTTTATGGTGCGCCTGATTTGGGTCATCGCTACCTTCGCCGTCGTGGTGATTTTCTATTTCCAGCGCAAGGAAAACGAGGACAAAATCATCGCCGACAAGCTGAAGAGCGAGAAACTCGACATGGAGCTGCGTTACCTGAAGTCGCAAATCAACCCGCACTTCCTGTTCAACGCCCTAAACAACATCTATTCAATGGTTTACACTCACGATGACAACGCCGCCAATGGAGTGCTGAAGCTGTCTGAAATGTTGCGCTACGTGCTCGTCGACTGTCAGGCCGACATGATTCCTTTGAGCAAGGAAATCAAGTACATAGAGAACTTCATCGACTTCCAGATGATGCGTATGGGCGGTCGCCGCGACGTGCATTTGGTGAAGGACGTGGAGAAGGAGGATTTCATGATTGCGCCCATGCTGTTGCAGCCCATCATCGAGAACTGCTTCAAATACAGTCGTTTGGAGACGCATCCCGACGGTTATGTACACGTCAGCATCCGGCTGGCGGACAACCGGTTCCATTTTGAGGCGGAAAACACGGTGGCCGAAAATGCCAAGCCCGTTACCGTGATTTCCGACGACAAGAAGTCGGGCATAGGGCAAAAAAACGTGCAGCAACGCCTGATGTTGCACTACGGAAATGATTATTTGTTTGACATTGAGCAAGATAAGGATACATATAAAGTCAAGATTGAGCTATGAAAGAGAAATATAACGTGATTGTCGTCGACGACGAATATTTGGCGCAAAAACTGTTGCAGGACTATGTCTCCAAGGTGGAATCCTTGCAGTTGGTGGCCACCTGTTCGAATGCTTTCGAGGCCATGGAAGCCTTGAAAAGCAATAGGGTAGACATCATGCTTTTGGATATTCAAATGCCTGATTTGACGGGACTTGAGTTGGTCAAAAGCTTGGAGAAAAAGCCCGCTATCATTTTTACCACGGCCTATTCGGAGTATGCCGTTGACGCCTTCAATTTGGCCGTTTCCGACTACCTGCTGAAGCCTTTCGACTTCCCGCGTTTCATCCAGGCCATCAACAAGGCCATCGGTAACGTGAAGCCGCAGGAAGGGAAACCGGAAAAACTGCCCACCGACACCATCAGCAAGTCGAACGATTTCATCACGGTAAAGGCTGATTATAAGCTATATAAGATCAATTACGACGACCTGATTTTCATAGAGGGACAGCACGAATACGTCACCTTCCACACCATGCAGCGGCGAATCACGGCCTTGTTCGCCTTGAAGGACTTGGAAGGACTGCTGCCGAAAGACCGTT
>Ga0265298_10005567_pt1 | contig 15761 bp, 13 predicted proteins | sample AusTroGonzalo_MG_3_FD_193486 | JGI IMG/M metagenome (GOLD analysis project Ga0265298, IMG submission 193486) | Bovine rumen microbial communities from tropical cattle in Woodstock, Queensland, Australia - Gonzalo_01 | ecosystem: Host-associated > Mammals > Digestive system > Stomach > Rumen ... | reverse complement strand
CTCCGCCTCTTTGATCAAAGGCACGGACATCGGCACGGTAACCGATGAGTCGGGCCACTATTTCCTGAAGAACCTGCCTGTGGGCCGCCAGACGGTAGTCATCAGTTACGTGGGGTACGAGACGGTGGAACTGCCGGTAGTCATCAAAGAGGCGGAGACGGTAGAACTGAAAGCCTCCATACATGAGTTTTCCCAGCAGTTGAACGGCGTGGTGGTTACGGCGAACCGTTATGCCACCAAACGTCAGGAGGCGTCCACCATAGTGAACGTGCTGTCGCCAGCGCTGTTTGAGACTACGGCGGTGAGTTGTGTCGGCGAGGCATTGTGTTTTCAGCCTGGTCTGCGTGTGGAGAACACATGCGGCAACTGCGGCAAGACGGAATTGCGCATCAACGGTCTGCAAGGCCAGTACAGCCAAATCCTAATGGACAGCCGTCCTGTCTTCTCCTCACTGGCGTCCGTGTACGGTCTGGAACAGGTGCCGGCAGCGATGATAGACCGTATCGAGGTGGTTCGTGGCGGCGGCAGTGCCATGTATGGCGCCAATGCAATTGGCGGCGTGGTGAACATCATCACCAAAGAGCCGGTGCGTAACTTCGTCAATATAGCGAACTCAAGCGGCGTGAACGAACGCGGTGCGTATGATATCAATACCGAACTGAACGCATCTGTGATGAGCGAGAACCGCAAAATAGGGGCGTACCTGTTTGCATCACACCGCACCCGCAGTCCGTACGACCGTGACAAAGACGGATTCACGGAGCTGCCCCAACTGCGCAGTACCACAGCGGGTACGCGGGTCTTTTTCAAGACCGGTGCCTACAGCAAACTGACGGCGGAGTACCACCACACAACGGATTTCCGCCGCGGCGGAGACCATTTCGAATTGCAGCCGCATGAGGCGGAGATAGCGGAACAGTTGCGCCACAATATCGATGCGGGTTCTTTGGCTTTCGATTGGTTCTCGGCGGACAACCGGCATTTTGTGTCAGCCTATTCGGCGGTACAGCATATCGGCAGGGACAGTTACTTCGGTGCAGGCAAGGACCCGAACGCGTATGGCAAGAGCCGTGACATCACCTCCAACACAGGTCTGCAGTACCGTTTTTCATACCCGTGCGGACTGATGAACGGGGATTTGAGCGTGGGTTCGGAATATACGTATAACGGTCTTCACGATCGCATGGTGGGCTATAACCGCGAACTGACGCAACACGTGCATGTAGTAGGCGCGTACGCGCAGAACGAATGGAAAAACGAGCAATGGAGTGTGTTGGTCGGAGCGCGTCTGGAGAAACATAATCTCCTCCGCAAGCCGGTGTGCACGCCTCGTGCCACACTGCGCTACACGCCTGTCGAAGGACTGGTCTTGCGTGCAGGCTACAGCAGCGGTTACCGTGCCCCGCAGGCGTATGACGAAGACCTGCATGTAGCGGCGGTAGGCGGAGAAGTGTCCCTCATTTCGCTGGATCCCGGTTTGCGTCCCGAGTATTCGCACAGCGCCACGCTCAGTCTGGACTGGTACAAACACATCGGGCGTTGGGAACTGAACCTGACCGGCGAAGGATTCTACACCTACCTGAAGGATGTGTTCTTCCTGCGTGAGGACGGGAATGACGAGTCCGGCAACATACTGCTGACACGTACCAACGCACCCGGTGCATGGGTCGGAGGCATGAACCTGGAAGGAAAAGTGAGCTATCAGCAGTCCGATTTCAGTTTTCAACTTTCTGCCGGCTACACCTATCAGCAGAGCCGGTATGTGGAACCGCAGCAATGGAGTCCGGATGTGGCTCCTCAGACACGTATGCTGCGCACACCGGACAACTACGGATACCTGTTGCTGGACATCAAGCCTGTACATGATTTCACCATCTCCGTCAACGGCAAAGCGACAGGCTCAATGCTCGTGCCGCACATGGCAGGATATATCGCGCAGGACGAAGAGACCAGGACACCATCCTTCTGGGAACTGGGCATCCGGCTGGCGTACGACATCCATTTGTATAAACACTACTGCCTGGAAGTCAGCGGAGGCGTAAAGAATCTACTGGACCAGTTCCAGCGTGATCTGGACAAAGGTCCCAACCGCGATGCGAATTATATCTACGGCCCCTCTCAGGCACGCACCTATTTCATAGGTCTGTCACTCAAGATTTAATGCTACGGTCATTTTCACTATTTTTAGGGATTGCACAATTCAAAAAAAAGCAGTACCTTTGCGGCGTTTTTTAGATAACAATGAAGCGAATCACATACATCATAGCGGGATTGCTGCTCTGCGGAGGGATAAATGCGCAGGAGGCGAGTGACTTCGAGATAGAAGAAGTCACGGTGGTGCAACACAAGAAAGGCAAGGTGAAGAGCCGCACCGAGGCGTTCGACACGGAGAAGATCAACTCGGAAGAACTCTGTCGCGCGGCGTGCTGCAACCTCAGCGAAGCGTTTGAGACGAACGCGTCAGTCGATGTGGCGTATTCGGATGCGGCCACCGGCGCCAAGCAGATCCGTCTGCTCGGTCTCAGCGGCACCTACGTCCAGCTGATTCAGGAGAACACTCCCGCTGTGCGAGGCCTGGCGCAGAACTTTGGACTGGAGTATATCCCGGGCCCGTGGATGAATAGTATTCAGGTGAGCAAGGGCACCTCGTCCGTCATCAACGGCTACGAAGCCACATCCGGACAGATAAACGTGGAATTGCTCAAACCGCAGACCCAGAACCCGCTGAGCATCAACCTGATGTTCAACAGCGAGGTGATGGCAGAGGCAAACATAATGGGTGGCTGGCAGATTCCGCTCAAACAAGACGAACATGTGCATCATCATGAGGGGCACGAACACTGCCACCATGAGTCCTTATACACCGGCATACTCGCCCATTACACCGGCAGTTACATGGCGATGGACGGCAACAAAGACGGTTTTGCTGACATGCCCCTGACGCAGAATGCCAACATTGCCAACCGCTGGTTCTACCGCCATGAAGATTATACCTTCCAGGCTTTCGTGCGCGGCCTGTACGACCGGCGCAGAGGAGGACAGATCATATCCCACACACCCTCTCCCGAAACCCATAACCCTTATTTGATCAACCTCAACACATGGCGCGTGGAGGGATTTCTGAAAAACGGCTACGTCTATGATGACGAGAGCGGCTCGTCCGTGGCGCTTATCACTTCCGTCAGTTACCATAATCTGGACAACTACTACGGCACCCGCCACTGGCAGGCAAACCAGTTCAACGGCTATCTGAACGGCATTTGGCAACGTAATTGGGAAGGCACAGGAGACGTCGATAACGACCACAGACTCAGTGCCGGCGTCTCGCTCAACTATGACAAATACGGAGAGAACTGTCAGTTGTCACTGGTCAATTATCCGCTGGACCGTTGGGAGGTAACCCCGGGCGTGTTTGCCGAATACAACTTCAAATACGACGAGATGCTGTCGCTGGTACTCGGTTTGCGGGGGGACTACTCCACCCGCTACGGTTTCTTCTGCACACCCCGCGCCAACATACGCTATTCGCCTTTCGAATGGTGGACCCTCCGTGCCAATGCCGGCATGGGCTACCGTTCCCCTAACGCCATTGCGGATAACGCCTTCATCCTCCCCTCCTCCCGTATGCTGACGCTGACTGACAGCATTGGTCAGGAACGCGCCGTGAACACCGGACTGAGCACCACTTTCTATATTCCGCTGGGCAGCAAGGAACTACAATTGTCCGCAGAGTATTACTACACCCATTTCATCAACTCGCTTGTCGTGGATATGGACAGGGACCCTCATGCCGTGCATATATACAACCAGAAGGATATTCCGGGCGCCAGGTCGTTTGCACACAGCGCACAGGTGGAAGCAAGCATCGAGGTGCTGCGCGGATGGACATGGACAGCCGCTTTCCGATGGACGGATGTCGAGCAGACTACCATGGACGCGGAGGGAGTGGCGCGATTGAGACCCAAAGCGCTATCCAACCGCTTCAAGGCTGTCATCTCTACCGGTTACAAAACCCCTCTCAAGAAATGGCAGTTCGACCTTACCGCACAGTTCAACGGCATTTCACGCATGCCCGACGGTTTCGTCCCGATGGGGGATTTCCTCGGCGGATACGGAACCCCGAAACCCGTCACATGGTACCCTCAACTGCTCGCTCAGATAACCAAGTATTTCCGTACCTGTAGCATCTACGTAGGCGCAGAGAACATGACCAATTTTCGGCAGGACACCCCCGTCATAGACGCTGCCAATCCCTACGGACCGGACTTTGACGCATCCATGGTTTGGGGTCCCACCGCAGGATGGAAAGCATATATAGGATTCAGGTACGATCTTGAGAAAAATGAATAACAAATGAAACGGCTGATTATTCTTTTGACGGCTTTGATGACGCTCGTTGCAGCGGAAGCCAAAACAGACAGGCAGGTAGTGGTCTTTAACTGCGAACTCCATTGCCAGGGCTGCTGCGACAAGATTATGAAAAATATCGCCTTTGAGAAAGGGGTGAAGGATATCGTCTGTGACATCAAGACCCAAACGGTCACCGTAACCTATGACGCGAACAAGACCGATGTGCCGGCACTGATGAAGGCTTTTGCCAAAATAGGCAAACCCGTCACCGTCAAACCGTCGGATGACAGTCAATAGTCATCTGTATCTGGGTGCATTTTTTTGCCGATACTTATTTACGGCAGGCAATTAGAGAGCGTGCAAAAAAAGAAATATTTCTTTTTTGTGCGCTTTCTGTCTAAATTTGTATATTTTCATACGATTTTTGCCATATTATTTGCTCACCTCATTTTTTTTTTGTAACTTTGCGCGATTTTTTGAGAGTTATGATAAACAGAGCTATGGTTCGGACACGCGTCATTCAAACGCTGTTCGCATATTACAAAGACGGTGACAAGACCTTACACACGGCGCACCGCGAGTTACGGAAGAGTTTTGCAGACACCTATGACTTATATTTCGTGCTGTTGGATTTCGCCAACGAACTGACAGCCTACGCCCAGCGTCAGCTTGAGGAGCAGACAGGCCGTGCACGTGCCACACACTCCGGCTGGATAGCCAACCGGCGCTTCGTGGAGAACCGTCTGGCACAGCAGCTCTTTGACAACCGTGCGCTTAGGGCACGCATGCAGGAGCAGCAACTGGCTTGGGACTGCGGTATGACGGCGGTGATTGAGATTTACCGTCAGTTGGTGGACAGCGATTTCTTCCGAAAATACATGGAGGCTCCCGCTTGCACCTACGAGGACGACAAACGCATCTGGCGGCAGATATACCAGTACCTGCTTACCGAGAGCGAACCGCTGCAGGATGCCCTGGACGAAATGGAGGTTGTGCTTGACAAAGCCAATTGGACCGTCGATGCGGATGTGATCGTGAGTTATGTCATCAAGACCGTCAAACGTTTCAAAGAGGACAGCACCCCGGACACACCCCTTCTGGAGATGTTCGACAGCAACGAAGAGGAGCAGTTCGCCATTGACCTGCTCGACCACGCCATTGAGGAGCATGACCGGTTCGAGCAGATGATCAACTCACACCTCAAAGGGTGGGATGCCGACCGTATTGCAGACATGGACCGTGTCATCGTGGAAACCGCCCTCGCCGAGATCATTCATTTCGAAGAAATACCCCTCACCATTTCCCTCAACGAGTATATTGAACTCGCCAAGGCCTATTCCGGAGACAAGAGCTATATGTTCGTCAACGGCATTCTGACCGAAATACTCCGGGACCTGAAAAACGACGGCAATTTCTTCAAGGCACTGGCGATGAAATGATTGAAAATAGACAACTGATAATTGATAAAAATATAGTATTATGATGTTAAATTTGATTTTATTGCAGGCCGAGGCAGGCGCTGCGCAGCAAGGCAGTCAATGGTCCTTCTGGATCATGATGATTCTGATTTTTGTAGTATTCTACTTCTTTATGATTCGCCCGCAGACAAAGAAACAGAAAGAGATCCAGGCGCAACGTGATGCGCTCAAGAAAGGCGACAAGGTCGTTACCGCAGGCGGTATTTACGGCGAGATCAAGGAGGTGCAGGAGAACAGCTTCATCATCACCATTGCAAAGGACGTAACCATCAAGGTAAGCAAAGAGAGTGTATTCGCTGACGCAGCAGACGCACAACAGGCGGAGAAGAAGTGAAACGGGATATCTGGATATTCTTGATATTTCTGCTGTTGGCAACAGCCATGTGGTACGGACATGCCATGCAGTCGGTGCGCAATACGCGCGTGCCGGTGCTTATGGTCTATACAGGCAAACCCGGTGCCATCGGTCTGGGTGAACAAGGCCTGCCCGACACGGTCATGATTGAGGTGCGCGACGCAGGTGCACGACTCCTTGCCTACCATCGCGACCCGCTCCATCTGACAGTGGATCTACGCCCGTACATCCACGGAGACAAGGGAACAATCCATATTCCATCCGATGTGCTGCGACGCAGTATAAGCGACATCCTCCAAGGAACCAGCAAACTGGTGGACACCAGTCCCGAAGAGATCACATGCACCTATTTTACCGAGCAGGAAAAGACGGTCGTGCTGGCTTTCGCCGGCACGGTAATCCCTGCCGATGAATACCAGCAAGTAGGCTCTCCGACCCTGTCCGCCAAGCGCGTGCGTGTGTACGGACAGGACAAGACGCTGGCGGGATTGGACACCCTCTACACCGCAGACCTGGAATGGAACGGCGTGACAGACACAGTGGTCCGCCGCATTCCGCTGGCAGTCCCCAAAGGCATGCGGGCGGAGACGGACAGCGTGACGGTGCAAGTAGTCACCGAACGCTTTACCGAGAAAAAAATAACGGTGCCCTTACGTGTCAAAAACATACCGGACGGCTACAAAGTCCGTCTCTTCCCGCGCGAAGTGGAAGTGAACGTGCGGATGGGAATGAACCATTTTGCACAAGTGCAGGCACAGGACATCCAAGCCGTTTGCATCTGGACCCCCGAACGCAAAGAGACTATGGACGTAGAGATCCTGTACACCAACCCCTACATCACCGCCGCCTGGGCGTACCCCTGCGTGGTGGAATATCTATTGGAACAATGAAAAAAATACAAATGGTTGACCTGCAGACGCAGTATGCGCGTATCAAGCAGGATATAGACGCCGGCATACAGTCGGTTATCGACAGCGCCTCTTTCGTCAAAGGGGCGAAAGTGACGGAGTTTCAAGCCCATCTGGAGGCATACACGGGTGCCAGACATGTCATCAACGTGGGCAACGGCACCGACGCGCTGCAGATAGCGCTCATGGCCTTGGGACTCCGCCCCGGAGACGAAGTAATCACCCCCACCTTCACGTTCATCGCCACTGCCGAAGTAGTGGCTCTGTTAGGACTGACACCGGTCGTGGTTGATGTCGACTGGGAGACGATGAACATGGATATAGAGGCGGTGCGCCGTGCCATCACGCCGCGCACGAAAGCCATTGTACCCGTGCATCTGTTCGGCCAATGCGCAGACATGGAAGCGCTCATGGCGTTGGCGAAGGAGCATAATCTGTTTGTGGTGGAAGACGCTTGTCAGGCCATCGGAGCAAAGTACACTTTCTCTGACGGAAAGACCGGACAGGCCGGCACCATGGGACATATCGGCTGCACTTCCTTCTTCCCCTCCAAGAACCTCGGCTGCTACGGCGACGGCGGAGCCATTTTCACCAACGATGACGCGCTGGCAGACAAGATGCGTGCCATAGCCAACCACGGAATGGTCGTTCGCTACCACCACGACATGGTGGGAGTGAACAGCCGGCTGGACAGCATACAGGCTGCCGTGCTGGATGCCAAACTGCCGCATCTGGACGAGTACATAGCCGCCCGGCAGAAAGCCGCAGCGTACTACGACAACGCTTTCAAGGACTGCAAGGCACTGCTCATCCCCGGACGGCAACCCCACTCCACCCATGTCTTCCACCAGTACACACTGCGTGTCGTAGGTGCCGACCGGGACAAACTGCGCGAAGGACTCGCGGAACGCGGCATTCCCGCAATGATCTATTATCCCGTGCCCTTACACCAGCAGAAAGCCTATCTCGACCCGCGCTACAAAGACGGGGATTTCCCGGTAGCCGAGAAACTGGCGGCGTGCGTACTCTCCCTGCCTATGCATACCGAGTTGGACGAAGAGCAGCTGGCGTACATTACGAGAAATGTGATTGAATTGACAATTGCTAACTGATAATTGATTATTATGCCATCTTTCGGACTGAACCAGACACTGTCGCAGACCACTAAACTGACCCCGGCGCAAATACAGGTCATTCGGATGCTGGAACTGCCATCCATCGAACTGAGCCGTCGTATCAATGAGGAACTGCAGGAAAATCCGGCTCTCGAAGAGGGACGGGACGAGTCCTCCTTGAGCGAACACGAACTGTTGGACGAGTTCGAAGAATCAGCATACCTGTCCGAAGACGGACTGGACACCGGGCGCCAGCGTGACCCGCTGCAGAACGAGGAGTTCAACTATGAGCAGTACGTCTCCGATGATGAGACACCGGGATATTTGCTGCGTCAGGAATACAACCCTGCTGACAACGACCGGCGCGAAGTGCCCATCATCGGCGGCAGCAGTCTGATGGAGGAACTCAAGGCACAGATCTACCTTACCTCCATGACCAAGCCGCAGCGCCACATAGCCAAGTGGGTGCTGGGCAACATAGACGATGACGGCTATCTGCGCCGCACTACCGAGCAGTTGGTGGACGATCTCATGTTTCAGGAACAGATCACCGTATCCGATGCGGAGATGGAAGAGATAGTACGGCAGATCAAACTGTTCGACCCGCCCGGCATCGCCTCCGCCAACCTGCAGGAATGCCTGCTGCGGCAACTGGATGTGAAACTGGAAGAGAACCCCGATGCAGAGAGCGTCGCCATCGCGCACGCCATCATCGAACACTATTTCACCGATTTCTCCAAACATCACTTCGACCGTATCAAAGAGCGTATGGAGTTGGAAGATGAAGATTTTCAGGCGGCGGTGCAGGAGATTGTACGCCTGAACCGGAAACCTGCCAACTCCTTCACGGGAAACATATATGAAACCCAACGCGAGACCATCATTCCCGATTTCACGATTGAGGAGCGGGACGAAGAGTTGTACGTGGTGCTCAACACTGGCGACATCCCCGAACTGCATGTGAGCCGCGATTACAGTCAGATGCTGGAGGAATATGACCGTCGGCCGAAAAACAAGGAGACACGCGAGGCTACATCCTTCATCCGCCAGCGTGTCAACGCCGCACAGGCGTTCATCGATGCCATCAAACAACGCAACGAGACCCTCATGCACACCATGACGGCAATTCTCAAAGCGCAGTATGATTTCTTCCTGGATGGCGAAGAAACGAGTCTCAAGCCCATGCGCCTGCAGGAGATTGCAAACCGCACCGGCTACGACGTGTCCACCATCTCGCGCGTGAGCAACAGCAAGTACGTCCAGACACGGTTCGGCATCTATCCGCTCAAATATTTCTTCTCGGATGCGATGACAAACATGGAAGGCGATGAGGTTTCCACACGGGAGATCAAGAAGCGGTTGAAAGAACTGATTGATAACGAAGACAAACAGAATCCGCTGACGGATCAGCAGTTCGTCCAACTGATGGCGGAACACGGTTATAACCTTGCCCGCCGCACCGTGGCGAAGTACCGCGACCAACTGGGATTTCCTGTAGCGAGACTGAGAAAGAGATAAAAAACAGAGTGAAAAGTTTCCCGGACATAGTTGCAAAGGCGCTTAGCGTGATTTTCTATCCGCTTTTTGTCCCCGCTTACGGCGTGGCGCTTTTCTGTTATGCCCACTCGGTACAGGTCGCACCCCTTGCGCCGGCATGGGTGCTGATAGCCGTTCTCGGCACACTGGTGCTGACATGCCTGCTGCCTGTCTCGGCCATCGGACTGATGATACGCCGCGGCGATGTGTCCGACATGCAGATTACCAATGCACGCGAGCGCACAATCCCCTTCCTATACACAGTGACGGGGTTCGGCTTCTGGTGCTATCTGATGATTGCCATACTGCAGGCTCCTGTTTACCTGGCATACATAGCCGTCGGGGCCACGATATCCATCGCCCTGGTGGCGGTGATCAACCTCAGGTGGAAAATCAGCGCCCACCTGACGGGCTTCGGCGGACTGACTGGCGGAATATTCAGTTACTGCCTCGGTATCGGTGTGATGCCTGCATGGAGCGCCATCCTTGGCCTTTTTGCACTCGCGCTGGCTATCATGTACGCGCGCCTGCACCTTGATGCCCACACGCCAGCACAAGTATGCGCCGGCTGGCTGCTCGGATTGGTTTGTACGTTTATCCCATATTGCATCTATACGTATGTGGCATAACCTGCGGAAATATATATTCATCGGCCTGGCGACAATGCTGTGCGCGACGGTTCACGCCGAAGCGCTGAGCGATGACGCGCAGATATCCCTGCTGACCTGCACGCCCGGTGAACAGCTGTACGCCCGTTACGGACACACGGCGCTTCGGGTGTTCGATCCCGAGCGGCAGATAGATGTGGCGTTCAACTATGGCATCTTCAATTTCAACACCGACCATTTCTACTGGAAATTTGTTCGCGGCGAAACCTGGTATGAACTGGGAGCCCAACCCACGCGGTGGTTCCTCTCGGAGTACGATGAGGAACAAAGACCGGTCTATGAACAGATACTCAATCTGACGCAGCAGCAGAAAGAGGAGATATGGGAAGCGCTCGTCATCAATTATCAGCCGCAGAACAGGTGTTATCTCTATAATTTCGTTTTCGACAACTGCGCCACACGTCCGTACCTGCTTATAGTCAATGCATTGGGCGAACCTGTCGAATCGGACTATGCGGGTTCGACCGGCGTGACCTACCGCTCGTTCATCCGCCATTACACGGGTGCGCTTACCTGGGCGAATGCAGGCATCAACCTCCTTTTCGGTCCCAAAGCCGATAAGCCGATGACCTCCCGTCAGCGCCTGTTCCTGCCCGAAGAACTGATGTGGTACATACAGGACGCACACCTGGCGGACGGCAGCCCGCTGGTCAGCGAAAGCGCGGTTGCGCCTTTCGTGACAGAGCAGACACCGTGGTACGCCTCATGGCCTTTCGGACTGGTGCTCTTTTTCCTGCTCGTTGCCGCTATCAGCCTGTATGACCGCCGCCGCGGCAAATGGTCATGGGGACTGGAACTGGCGGTCGCTATTCCTTATGTATTGTTACTCGGCATTGTCACCTTCCTTACGTTCTTTTCCTGTCACCCGCTGGTGGGGTTCGGATGGAGACTGCTGATTATTCCTTTGACACATCTATGCGCAAGACTTGTCTATATCATACGTTAGCCGCCTGTCTCTTCGCCATGGTGACTACCGCTGCTCCCCGTCTTACGGTGGTGGCGGTGGTGGACGGTATGACGGCGGAGAACCTGTCGATGCTCCGTCCCTACTGGCAGCAGGGCGGACTCCGCACGCTGAGCGAAGAGGCGTTTCAGACCACAGTGTGTTATCCGCATCTGGTGTATGGGGGCAATGAGACAACGGCTACCCTGGTCACCGGTGTCACGCCTGACAGACACGGCTACACCATGGATACCTATTTCCTCCGCCGTGACCGCAAGACACATGCCATGCTGGAGGATGAAACGGTTCGCGGCATCGGCACTTCGCTGCATCTGTCTCCCAAGGCGCTGCTCTCGCAGACGCTGACCGACCGCATGCGGCTGCTCTATCCCAACGCGGGGATCTACGCTGTAGGCATCTATCCGGAGACTACCGTACTGTTGGCCGGACACGCGGCCAACGCATGCTGCTGGCTGGATTCCGAGACACAGCAATGGGTGGCGACGGCGGCCTATAGCGAAGGACTGCCTTCCGCTGCATACGACCAGAACAAAACCGGCCGCATCGCCACGCTCGCCGCACGGCAGTGGACACCGCGCATGGACATGCCGGCGTACAACCGCCCTACGGACATTGAGCGCAAGAAAGGGTTTGCGTACGAAGCCGGCAAGGTGCTACGGCGCAGCCCCGAGGCGAACACGCTGGTTATCGAACTGGCGTTGGCGCTCCAGCAGACACAGAAATTGGGCACGGACGCCACGCCTGACCTGCTGATGCTGCAACTGAACACCCTCAGTCCAGCGGCAACCTCGGACCGCATCGCCAGTGCCGAACATGAAGACATGTACCTTTGGTTGAACCAGGACCTGGGATTTCTGATGGAGCAACTGGACAAGCGCATCGGGCATGCCAACTATCAGGTGCTGGTCGTCGGCAGACCTGTACTGGGCACCGATGCACAGAAACTGAGCGACATACATATGCCCGTTCAGTCTTTCAATGCCGACCGTGCCGCCGCACTGACAGGCACCTACCTGATGGCGCTCTACGGACATGAGCGCTGGGTGGACGGCAGTTACGGCCAGTCCATATACCTTAACCGCACCCTCATTGAACAGAAACGCCTCAATCTGGAGACAATACAGCGGCAGGTGGCGAATTTCCTCATGGATTTTGAGGGGGTGCAGATTGCCATGCCCGGCTACGAAGCCATGCGTTATCCGACGCTGAGCACGACACTCAACAAAAAGCATACAGGGGATGTGGTGTTCCTGCTCCAACCCGGTTGGCAGCTGATGCGGGACGAGAAGCAGCCGATTGACGGTGTCATTGACGACAACCCCTCTTCGCCGCTGCTCCTATGGTCCGGCGCAATGCTCCCCATGCCGCAGAACAGACTTGATGCCACCGGTGTGGCGGATCTGGTTTTCTGAATGAACAAATGATAAAATGAATAAATGATATGATTTTTCACGAGATTAAAGTAAACTACGAGCGCCAGACGGGTGAAGACAACCCGGGCAAAGTCAAAGAGACCTACCTGATTGACGGGGCTGTCAGTTTTGCGGACGCGGAGAATTGTCTGTTGGAGGAGATCAAGCCTTTTATCTTCGGCGACTGCGAAGTGCAGACATGCAAAAAGAGCCAGTTCTTCGAAGTTTTCCCCAATGAAGGCGGTGCCTATTGGTATAAGGCGCGCGTGGAGATGATCACTATTGACGGAGATAAAGAGACGCGCAAGAATGTATCGGTGCTCGTGCAGGCGAACACGCTGGACGACGCTGTTTTTGCACTCAAGCAGGCGCTCCGGTCATATGACTGCGAGATTATCTCGGTAGCCAAAGCACCTGTTGTGGATATCCTGCACGCCGTTCATTGATGCCGCTCACGCTGGACATACGCGCCGTTTTGCAACGCAAGGCCCCGAAAGCCCGTGTGCCGGAGTTCGTCATCCGCTATCTGGAGCGGATTACCCATATACGGCAGATGAATGCTTTTATGCGCCGTCACCCCGATGCACGGAACTATGAGTTCATCCGTCTGACGGTCAGCGAAGAGTTAGGCTGCACCGCTTCAATTGAAGGAACGGAGAATATCCCCGCAGACGGACGTCCGGTCATCTACGTTGCCAATCACCCGCTCGGCGGACTGGACGGAATGATCATCGCGCAGATGATACACGACCGGTCTGACAGCCGGAAAGACGGTCCGGAAGCAAAGCGGCCCCTCAAAGTCATCGTCAATGAACTGCTGATGTTCATGGAGCCGATAGCAGACCTATGGGCGCCAGTGAACAAAGTGGGCAGACTGACACGGGAGCAGGCGGCGGAGCAGCAGCGTATGTGGGAGTCCGAAGCGGACGTACTCACCTTCCCCGCAGGAGCATGCAGCCGCTTGCAACGCATCGACGGATACTGGCAGATATGCGACCTGGAATGGCAGAAGAACTTTGTCCAGCGCGCACGCGAATACAAGCGGGACGTTGTGCCCGTCTATTTCGAGGGACGGAACAGCCGGTTCTTCTACACGCTGGCATACCTGCGCAAGCTGCTGCACATAAAATTGAATATAGAGATGCTTTATCTGGTGGATGAGATGTACGGCGCGTACGGCAAGCATTTCCGCGTACACGTACTGCCTCCCATCCCTTACACTACGTTTGATAACACACGCACACCCAAAGAGTGGGCACAATATGTTAAATCCATTGTATATGAAACCGGTCATACCTCCCGTTGATTCCGCCCTTCTCGAACAGGAATTGGAGGGACATCTGTTACGTCCGTCGAACAAGGCGGACAACCTCATCTATGACATCACGGCGCACGAGTGCCCGAATGTGATGAGAGAAATAGCACGTCTGCGCGAGCTCAGCTACCGCGCCGGAGGCGGTGCTACAGGGAATGAGATGGACATGGATGAGATGGACACGATGACGCGTCCGTACCACCAGCTTATCGTATGGAACCCGGAACGCCGTCAGATCATAGGAGGCTACCGGTACCTTATGGGGGCGGAGGCGGAGGTACGGAACGGTCAGCCGTTCATCACATCGGCGCACCTGTTCCGTTACTCAGAGCGTTTCATACGCGAATACCTGCCCTATACCATCGAACTGGGGCGCGCCTTTGTGCAACCTGAATACCAGAATCTGGAGACAGGAGGGGTCAAGGCGCTCTTTGCCCTCGATAACGTATGGGACGGTATCGGAGCGGTGCTCTACAACCACCCCGAGCTGAAATGGATGATCGGAAAAGTCACTATTTATCCGGACTATAACCCCGTCGCACGTGAAATGCTGTATGCCTTCCTCTACCGCTTTCACAAGGGAGAGGAGGGACTGTTCGAGCCCTACCACCCTCTCAAAAACGAACAGGCGGCAAATGACAAAGCGGTACATGTCTTTGAGGGCGACGACGCGGAGACGAACTATCATCTGCTGCTCCATGCCCTGCGGGAACAGGGGACGGTCATTCCGCCTATGTTCTCCGCCTATCTGAACCTGACGAACGACCTGCAGTGTTTCGGAAACGCCATCAATGACGAACTGGCGAATGTGTATGAGACAGGCATCATGGTGGAGGTGGATAAGATTTTACCGCAGAAGAAAGAACGTTACATCAATTCGTATATTGAATGGTTGGAGAAATAGCACATAATATAAGGGACGTGCGCGCACACATACCCGCAGGCGTGACACTCGTGTGCGTGAGCAAGTTCCAGTCCGAACAGGCTATCCTTGAGGCGTATGAAGCCGGAGAACGCCATTTCGGCGAAAGCCGCGTGCAGGAACTGTTGCGCAAGAAAGATCTGCTGCCTGCCGATATACACTGGCATTTCATCGGTCATTTGCAGACCAACAAGGTGCGGGACCTGCTCAAAGCGCGTCCCTGCCTTATCCAGTCCATTGACTCGCTCAGACTCCTGAAGGCCGTGAACGACGAAGCTGCCGGACAGGGCTTCATCCAGGATGTGCTCCTTGAAGTGCACGTAGCCAAAGAGCAGACCAAGACAGGCTTCACGCCGGAGGAAATAAATGACCTAATGGTAAATGACCAAATGGTACATTATCCCAACATCCGCGTCCGGGGACTCATGGCCATGGCCACCAACACAGACGACGAGCAGGAGATCCGCCGCTGTTTTACAATGGTCAAATCGCTAAATGACCAAATAAATGCCCAAATGGTAAATGCCCAAATGGTAAATGACTTGTATCTGTCCATGGGCATGTCCGATGACTACCGCATCGCCATCGAGTGCGGCGCCACCATGGTCCGCATCGGTTCCACTATCTTCGGCAAACGGAGTCTTTCAGGCGAAGCCGGTCTTTCAGCGAAGCGGTCTCTTAAAGCCGTATTTTTTGACCAGGATGGTGTCCTCTACAACTCGATGCCCTACCATGCCG
>Ga0265298_10005565_pt1 | contig 15763 bp, 17 predicted proteins | sample AusTroGonzalo_MG_3_FD_193486 | JGI IMG/M metagenome (GOLD analysis project Ga0265298, IMG submission 193486) | Bovine rumen microbial communities from tropical cattle in Woodstock, Queensland, Australia - Gonzalo_01 | ecosystem: Host-associated > Mammals > Digestive system > Stomach > Rumen ... | reverse complement strand
TGCTGTGCTCCATAGCCTCTCTTCGTATGCGACTCGGATTATATATGGCATCGTTCATCTCGTTCATAAATTCTTGAGTAGTCATTTTTCTCAAAGTCGCTTTGCGCAAATTTGTATCGGCCTGTTCAAGAGCATTGCTTTTGCCGGCATTTTCTTCATGTCTGGTTATTTCTATGTTGGTGGTTTGCATAATCTGACGACGTTCCTGCTCATTGAGCGAATTAATCAACGAATTGTCGCTGTTGGAAGCATCTACCTGGTTTATTTGCAATTCTCTGAGCGAACGGATAACATCTTCGTCAATTCCGTCTTCTTCTTCCTCATCATAGGAATCTCTGACTTTCTTTTTGATTTTTTTCAGATTCTTCGGCAAGCTTCCGACTTTTTTCTTACCCTTCTCCGCTTCGTATTGCAAAGCTTCCTGCACATTGATTTTCAGTGTCATGCGCTCGGAATCGTCAAAACCTTGCTTATTGCTTTGCGATTTTGTTTTTTTATCTTTCTTTTCTTCGTTTTTTTCTTCTGTTTCAAAAGTATCGTCTGCCATATTACCTCCGAATTTATTGTAATTCATTTTCGCAAAATAACAAGATTATTTTTTAGTATAAGTTATCATTATGGAACCGTCAAAAAACACAATCGGAGAAACTTCTATGTGGGCATCGTCATCACGATTCAACTCAAATTTATGTCCTTCGGTTATATTTTCTATCATATTTTGTTTGAACTCTTCCCAATTATCAATATTGGAGAAAAACAACTTTTGTCCGGCTAACAAAGTATCCAACTTAGGTTCATCCTGCATTTTATCCCTGTCAATTCCCCACATTTTCAAATAGGCCTTATTATACAGCTTCAAATGTTGGTTTGCACCCAAAATGATAACGGCATCATTTAAGTTATCGAGTATGGATTTTTGCATACCGGTCAATTCGTTTAATCTGCGCGTGGTTGCCAAACGATCGGATATATCTTCAAAGGCAAAAATCACACCGTTCGGGTGCGGAGAACGGAAACGGCGAATCGTTCTTCCGTCAGGCAAATGCAACAAATCTTCCTTAGTTTCCCACAGATTACCGAAAACGGAAAGTTCATCATCCCGATATGCCTTAAAATTAGGTTTAGGAGGCAACATATTGTGTTCTCTTGCCACATCAAAAAACTGTGAATATGAAGGGTGAGTATCTAAAAAGTCCGCATCCATACCCCACAAATTTTGAAATGATTTGTTATAGAAAAACAGGTTCATTTTATCATCAAATATGGCAAATGCCGTTCCGAGCGTACCCAAAATTTCCAAGTGATTATTCTGGTTGCGTTCAAATCCGCGTTTGAGCTTTTCCAATTCGGTATTGTCAATCAAACAACCTACCGTTCCGGTCTTATCCATAGAATCGCCTATATAATACGGATTTTCTTGCAATTCGTAATTATACAGGTCACTGTTTCTTATCATATTAAATGATTTTCTTTGTAATTTTTTATTTTTCTGTGCCGCAGCCGCCACCTTTTTAGCCACCAATTCACCCTGCGAATTGCTTAATTCCACACTGTTTTTAAGCACGTCGGCCTTATTACTAAGCCCGCTGAATTCCATATATTTTTTATTAACGGCTATCAAATTCAGATTTTCATCACGCAACCACAGCGGATAATTAAGACCGTCTATCATATTTTCAAATTGCTTAAGTTCGTTTTCCACCTTTTGGCGTTCTTCTTCCAAAGAAGCAATTTTATCGGTTTGCGGGGTAACATCTCTGAACCAGATAACATCGCAATACAAGTTATTATCCGCACCGTTTACTCTGTTACCGTACACACAAACTCGGCGATTGCCGTTTTTGGTGACAAGCATATCTTCAAAAGTATGCCCCTCCTGACGCAATAACTCCGCATATTTTTTCAAGATTCGGGCATCGTCTTTATGAAACGTATCGCTTACTTCATCAAAAGAAGCCGTTGTACCGTTTTTAAGTCCTAACATAACCGCCAATCGGCGCGAACACTTACCGATGATATTTTTTTGAGGATCTTTTACTTTTTGATCAGGATACACAAAACAAAAATATCCGTCTTTTGCCGTATATAAAAGTTCGTTACAACGCTCGCGATCACGCTTGATGAAATATATTTTGCGGCGCAATCTGTACGTTCTGATTTGCATGGAGAAAATCACAAAAACAAGTATCAACTCCAAAGCCGCACTTATTAATACAATATTTTTAAGCAATTCATCGGTCATTTTATCAATCTTTACAAAAAATGTTTGCTCTCTTTGTTATTTTATATTATATAAACGTCAATTAGCAATTATTTTTTTCAAATGTTAATAACTTATAGGGTAAAAAATGTACACACTTGCTTTTGATACTACCGCAAACGGATGTTCCATCGCCCTGTTGGACGATAATAAGGTTATCGGCAAATATGATGAAGAAATGGATTTCGGTCAGGCCGAAGTTTTGGTGCCGGAAATAGAGAATCTTTTGAATAAAAACAATTTAAAATTTTCGCAAATCGGACTTATGGGAGTTTGTATAGGCCCGGGATCATTTACGGGAGTGAGATCATCCATAGCCGCCGCTCGTGCTTTTGCTCTTGCCAATCCGCAGATGGCAATTACCGGTGTTTCGGCATTTGAGGCCTATATGCACTCGCTTGATATAACCGAGCTTTCCCGCCTAAATGCCGTGATTATTGAAACCAAACGCGAAGATTTTTATTTTCAGCTTTTTAACGGTAAATCGGAAAAGTTGGAAGATGCCGCCGCTCTGCCCTATGAACAAATAATAGACAAGCTTAAAGGACAAACCGTTACCCTGATAGGCAACGGCGTGGAGCGTTTTTTGGATAAACCGAGCGGTCTGGTATTGCACGCAATTCGTATGGATAAAAGTGCCAATATTGCCGATATTGCCGCTTGTGCCATCCAAAAATTCAAGGCAAAAAAACTTAATTACCCGAAACCTTTATATTTGCGACCGGCCGATGTTTGTGTAAAATCATAAAAATTGTCTGGATATTGAGAAATAAAGGTGTATTAATGTAACAGATTTAATAAATAACGTTTTTATATGTGAGGATAAATTGACCAGATCTGAATTAGTTGAAAGAATTGCCGCCAAAATGGGCAATATGACCTTTAGTTTAACCATGAAAAACATTGATGATATCGTCAGTGTGTTTTTTGATAAAATAACCAAAACACTCGCCTCAGGTGACAGGGTTGAAATACGCGGTTTCGGTGCTTTCTCGGTTCGTCAGAGAAAACCGAGAGTTGCCATTAACCCTAAAAATAAAAATAAAGTACAGATTCCTTCAAAAAATATCGTACACTTCAAAACAGGTAAGGAATTGCACAATCGCTTGAACGAGAAAAATTAACGATTACAGATAACAAGGAGAAAAATCATGAAGTTTTTACACTATCTGATTATTATTCCGATGTTGGCCGCGGCAGCCTATGCAATATACGGAGCAGATCCGGAAGGTGACGGAATACCGTGCGAGTGGTATTCCAAGCCGCTTGACACCAAGCTTGTATTGGTTATTTTCCTTGTTTACGGATATTTAATGGGCAGAATCGGTGCATGGTTCGGATATTCTCCGTTACGTCGCGATTTGCGCCGGCAGAAAAAAGCCAACAAAGTTCTGAATAAAGAACAGGCCAAACTCAATGAAACCGTCAGCGGATTGAAACAGGATATTGCCGGACTGCAGGAAAAAGCGCAGAAGGAAATCCAGGAAATTGCCCAAGATAAAAAAGAAATAAAAGCATGGTGGAACGGATTTAAGCAAAAAATCGGTTCCAAGAAAGGAAATTAATTTATGAACTGGTTAACAGAAATTGTTCGCCCTAAAATTCAAAAGACCACTCCAAAGGAAGTTGCCGACAATTTGTGGGTAAGATGCCCGAATTGTAACCAAATGTTGTTTTCAAAAGAACTTAAAGAGTCGTTTTATGTATGTACCTCTTGCGGACACCATTTACGTTTATACGTTGAAAAACGTTTTCGTTTGTTGTTTGACAATCAAAAATATACATTGGTTGATTTACCGCATATTAATGATGACCCGCTCAAATTTAAGGATTTGCAGAAATACGGTGACAGACTTAAGGCAAACAGAAAAACAACCGGTTGCGAAGATGCCATACAAGTCGCTCGCGGCAAAATCGGCGGTATCAATTCGGTTGTGGCCGCTTTGGATTTCTCGTTTATGGGAGGATCCATGGGGCTGGCCGTGGGTGAAGGTGTAATCACTGCCGCTCATTTGGCTCTTAAAAGCAGAGAACCTTTGATTACCGTTTCGGCTTCGGGAGGTGCCCGTATGCAGGAAGGTATGCTTTCTTTAATGCAAATGGCACGCACTACCGCTGCCATCAATGAATTAAAAGAAGCCGGAATTCCTTTCATTTCCATTTTAACAGACCCGACAACCGGCGGCGTTTCCGCCTCTTTTGCCATGTTGGGTGATGTTAATATTGCCGAAAAAGGTTGTCTGATAGGTTTTGCCGGTCCGCGCGTAATTGAGCAGACCATTCATGAAAAATTACCGGAAGGTTTCCAACGTGCCGAATATCTATTGGAACACGGTATGGTTGATATGGTGGTAGAACGTTCAAAAATGAAAGAAGAACTTGTTAAAGTTTTGAAAGTCCTTACCGCTCACGCTAAAAATAAATAAAAACAGGAGAAAAGCTATGAAAAAGTTTTTATTAATATTATCGGTTGTTTTGTTGGGTGTTCAAAATGTATATGCCGAAGAAGCCGAAACTACTTTGTATTCCGAAGATTCGGAAGTTATCGTTAAGCCGGATTTACAAAGAAAATGGGCTGCCAAAAAAGCTGCCATCCGCGCCAAGATGGAAGCTAAAAGAATGGAGTTCGGCGTAAAAAATGCGGAAACTCTCTCTTCTTTGGGAATAGCCGAGTTGCAACCGGTTGCAGCAGATGACGGCAAAAAAGTACCTGAAGCCGCGGCAGTAGCAGTTGAAACCGTGAAAGATGCTCAGGGAGAAATCACAAAGGCCGTAGCGGTAGCCGAAGATGCAGCAGGTGATAAGGTGGAAGAAGTTGTAGCCGAAGCTGTTGAAACTACCGACGGTGCCAAAGAACAAGCTGCCGAAGTCGTAGCCGAAGCTGTTGAAACTACCGACGGTGCCAAAGAACAAGCTGCCGAAGTCGTAGCCGAAGCTGTTGAAACTGCCGACGATGCAAAAGAACAGGTTGCCGAAGTTGTAACCGAAACTGTTGAAACTGCCGACGGTGCCAAAGAACAGGTTGCCGAAGTTGTAACCGAAACTGTTGAAACTGCCGACGGTGCCAAAGAACAGGCAGCTGAAGCTGCTGCAACTGTTGAAGCCGCCCAAAATGAATTGGCGGAAGCCGAAGAAGATTTGGATGATGAGTTGGCCGAAATTGTTGCTCAAGCCACCGAAAATGCTCAGAAAGACCAAGCTAAAGCTGTTGAAGCCGTAAAAGATACGAAAGCGCAGGCAGAAGAAGCCGCTAAAAAAGCCACGGACAACACAGCCTCCGTTTTAGATGAGCTTGATGATATGTTCTGATTTTCGCCAGCTTTTAGATTAAAAAAAAGAACGCATTTTGTATGCGTTCTTTTTTGTTACGTTTAAGTATATTATTTTTTGTTCCGCAAATAATCACCCGGCATGGATATTCCGCGCAAAGCAGCAATTTTAGCGGCTATGTTTTGCTTATGGTCTTCTATGCTTTGTTCGGTTGGTGCATTCTCTATGTATCGCGGCCGATATTCCGGCTTGTTGTTAGTGATAACCTCCCTCGCACTCGGCTGTTGCTGATATTGCAGTACGGAGGCAGGTTGTGAAGGCATGGCAAAAGCCGACAATAAACTGTCGTCATTTTGCGGCGTTTCTTCTTCTATTCCGTCGGTAAAGACTTCATCACTTTGCAGGTAGGCCAACTTTTGACTGACGGCCTTATCCATCGGTTCAACCTGCTCTTTAAGGATTCTTCTTAATTCGGTATTATCCATTGTTTTGTTCCAATATAATCTGTCCGGTTTTGGAAAGAATAAAGCTGTCCAATACCCAACGATTGATTAACACGACTTTTTCATCTTCCACGCCCATGGCTCTGGCCGTATCAATAACCACGTCAAGTTCTTTGTCGTTAAGGTCCTCATCAATATTTGCCAATACGCAAAGCTCTTTCACCAACTGCAAAGCGTGTTGGCGATTGGTTATCTTGCGGGCTTCGGCCACATAATCAATACCGGCGGCGGACTTTATAATTTCAACCACGGTTGAATTTTCAATTCCGTAACGTTGCGATATTGTTTTTAAGAAACTGATTTCTTCGGCATCAACAACACCGTCGGCACGTACCATGGCACAGAAAATTTTTAAAAATATAATTTTTTCATCAATGCTTAAAGTTTTTATATAATCTTCATCCATTGTATTTCCTCCTACTTAAGCCGATTTTTTCATTGTTTTTCTGACGAGTTTCGGTTTGCTTTTACCTTCCACAACCTTTTCATCAATTATAATCTCGGTAACATCTTTTTGATCCGGTAACTCATACATCCACTCCATAAGGATTTCTTCCATAATGGCGCGTAATCCTCTGGCTCCGGTCTTACGTTTGATGGCCAACTTGGCAACCGACAACAGTGCTTCTTTGGTGAGCGTTAACTTGACGTTATCCATATCAAACAAAGAAGTATATTGGCTGACGAGTGCATTTTTCGGCTCAGTCAAAACTTTTATAAGGGCCGGTTCATCCAAATCATCAAGCGTGGCAATTACCGGAACACGACCGGTAAATTCAGGAATAAGTCCGTATTTAATTAAATCTTCCGGCCTTACGTCTTTCAAAATTTGGCCGACGGTCTTTTCGTCCTTATCAACCTTTGCTCCGAAACCGATGGAATTTACACTCTCGGCACCATGCTTTTCAATAATTTTTTCAATTCCGGCAAAAGCACCGCCGCAAATAAACAGAATATTGGTGGTATCTACGTGCAAAAATTCCTGTTGCGGGTGTTTACGTCCGCCTTGCGGAGGAACGTTGGCAACCGTTCCTTCAATAATTTTCAGCAATGCCTGTTGCACGCCCTCACCGGAAACGTCACGGGTAATGGAAGGACCGTCGCCCTTACGCGAAATCTTATCTATTTCATCTATATAAATGATTCCGCGTTGTGCTTTTTCTATGTCGTAATTAGCATTTTGTACCAGTTTCAAGACAATATTTTCCACGTCTTCACCTACATAACCGGCTTCGGTTAAGGTAGTGGCATCGGCAATTGCAAACGGCACGTTCAAAATCTTAGCAAGTGTCTGTGCCAATAATGTTTTACCGCATCCGGTAGAACCGATTAAAATAACGTTGGATTTAACAATATCAACCACATCCTTGTTAGGATTGTTAAGACGCTTGTAGTGGTTATATACGGCAACCGACAACACCTTTTTGGCATAATCCTGCCCGATTACATATTCATCCAAAAATTCTTTGATTTTGGACGGTGTCGGCAGTTCGGGAGCAGACATTGCTTCCGGTCCGGAATCTTTATTTTCTTCCGCAATCGGTTCTTCTTCCATAATGGAATGGCAAACATCGATACACTCGTTACAAATATATACTCCGCGGCCGGCAACCAATCTTTTTACTTCTTTTTGGCTTTTGCCGCAAAACGAACAATGTAAAATATCGTCTTCTTTCTCACTCATCTTTCACCTACTTAATTTCTTCGCGATTAGTAATAATATGATCAATCAACCCGAATTCCAATGCTTCCTTCGGTGTCATAAAGTTATCTCTGTCCATGGCTTTCTCGATTACCGAGAGTTTTTGGCCGGTATTTTGGGCATAAATCGCATTAAGACGCTTGCGCAAATCCAAAATCAATTTAGCCTGAATTTCAATATCGGCAGCTTGCCCTTTGGCACCGCCGGAAGGCTGGTGAATCATTATCTGTGAATTAGGCAAAGAATATCTCTTTCCTTTAGCACCGCCGGCAAGCAAAAACGAACCCATAGAGCAAGCCTGTCCGACACAAATTGTTGCCACGTCACAAGAAATATATTGCATGGTATCGTACATTGCCATACCCGACGTTACTACTCCGCCCGGTGAATTGATGTACAGCGCAATATCTTTTTTCGGATTTTCGGCTTCCAAAAACAAAAGCTGAGCGCAAACAAGTGCAGAAACTTCATCATTAACTTCGCCGGTCAGGAAAATAATTCTCTCTTTCAACAAACGTGAAAAAATATCAAAAGAACGTTCTCCTTTCGGGGTTTGTTCAATTACCATAGGAACTAAAGAATTTTGTATGATTGTTGATTTTTCCATTATACTCTTCCTTAAATACAGATTAATCTTTGCTCAAGTAAACCATATTATGTTTAATATTTTCTAAACATTACCGCGTTATCAGGTACGTTGTTTTGCAGATATAATCGCCTGCAATAATGACATAACTTTAACTCCGGTCTTTTCCTGCCAACGTTTTTTTACCCTATAGCGAGTTTTGTATCCCGCAACTTTAGGATTTTCTCTGGCTTTGCGGTTTATATCGTCCTTATGTTTTTGGTAATAATTGCGACAAATTTCTGCGCGATTAGGGGTTGAATTAGCTTTTTTATCAAGTTCTTTCAACAACTCCGGATTTTCCTCTTTAAGGCGCAACCGGTCATTTTTACGACGCAACCTGATTTGTTCGCGGTTGTTTTTACGATATTTGCGATTGGCTTTGCGTGAAGTAATTTTATCACTTAAAATTTGCAATTCACTGCGATTTTTGCGCCTTTCTCGTTGTTTAGCCGCCTCGATTGCCGCATTTTCGGGATGTTCGGCACGCCATTTACGACGATATTCGCGTGCTTTTTCACGTTTTAATTCTTTTTCTTCTTCGCTCATTTTGAGCTGTCTTTGTTTGTACCACTCTTTTTGCTGATCCGGATTTAATGCCCTTTGATTAGAACTACGAAATTTTTTAAAATTTGCCTTCATGAACATATATTTGTCGGCGTATTTGTTAATATATACGTTATAGGCGATTTTCATATCGACATTAACTATACGGGCATTTATCCTTTTGCTTTCGGCAGTATTCATCTTTTCAAAATCTTGCTCAAATACCGCAAACTTTTTCCCGTTTGCCAATTTGACCTGTGGCGGAATAAGCGAATAAACGGCCTTTAATATTTCTGGCGGAAAATAACCGTGAAAATGGACAATATGCTCAATATCACGATGATGCAATAATTCGGCAACATCTTCGTGTTTGCTCAAAAAATATTTTATTTCATTGTCATTCTCAGGGATACCTCCCATCCATGCACAAAATACATCTGACAATTTATCTATTCTGTTTTTGCTGAAACTTTCCATATTGCCTCCTGAAATTTCTATCTACCACAAATTCAAAAATGTTTCAAGTACAAAGAAAAACGCCATAAATACTTTATTAACACATGAGAGATATACTCTGTGGCATACTTTAACCATAAAAGGACTTGAACCATGAAAAACAAATTACGCTTTTTATTGTTACCTGCTCTTGTTTTGTGTGTGGCAGCAAATGCCGCTTATGCCGAAGAAGCAGAGGATAAAACTTACGGTTGGTCGGCAGTATTGAAAAAAGCCGGTTTGGAATTCACTTCCACGGAAGTTAAGAACTCCGAAGAATATGCTGATTCCCCTAATGCCGAACTCAGCGGTGACAGCGAAACGGTTACCAAAGGTATTTTGGACTTTTCATTGATTGACCAACAAGAAAAATTCAAATGGGAAAACAATTTATTTGCCGAATACGGTAAAACAAAGTTGCGCCCGAAAGACGGTCCGGATGTAACCAACGAAACAGCCGATAAAATTTTGCTGTCCAGTGATTTTGCTCATAAAACCTGGCAATATTGGGACGCTTATGTCGGTCCGTTTATTAATTTGGCATACCAAACCGAATTTGATAAAAACGAAGATGCACCTCGTACCAAAATTGCCCGCGGTATGACAGGTCTTAAACTCTTTGACGGTAAATATATTGAAAGTTTGTATGGCGCAATCGTCGGTGAATATGACTTTACTTATCGCCATGATAAAACAACGAAACTTGCTTATGAATTGGGCTTAAAAGCATCATACCAGTTACGCGAAGGTGTAGATTTTAACCTTGATACCTATTTCCGCGACTACGTAAAATACAGCTCATACAACCCGAAGGATTTTGAATATGAATACAGCCTGAAAGGTAATATGATGGTTGATGTATACGGCGGTTTCAAAATGGGACCTTATATCCAATATTTCCGCGCCCAAGACCGCGGTTCCCGCAAATACGGCAGCAGCACAATCATCGGTGTTGAGGCATCATACGGCGGTGAGTGGGGTTTATAAGCAATTATTGCTCGCTTTAACCAAAACGCTTCCTAAAAAAAACGGAAGCGTTTTTTTTATTTAAGTATAACCCGGTAAAATTTGTTGCATATATTATCAAAGCGCATACAATAACGGCATAACGAATAAGGGGAACGATACAATGCTTAATATCATTTGGAGCTTATTTTTTATTGTCAGTTTTTTTGCGGCGTGTGTGCAAAGTATCTGGCTCGGTAATCCGCAAATTTGGACCGAGATTGTCAACCAACTTTTCAGCGCCGCTACCAACGCCTTTCAATTAGCCTTAAATTTGACCGGTATGTTGTGTTTGTGGCTCGGATTGCTTAAAATCGCCGAAAAATCGGGACTAACCGAAATACTCGCCAAAGCCTTGAGACCTTTGTTCAAAGTTATAATGCCGGAAGTTCCCGAAAATTCCCCTGCTATCGGTTCTATCGTGATGAATATGGCAGCCAATATATTGGGGCTTGATAATGCCGCTACCCCGATGGGACTTAAAGCTATGGAACAACTGCAAGAAATCAATCCGAAAAAGGAACAGGCTTCCAATGCACAAATTATGTTTATTGTAATTAATGCTTCCGCCATTACCGTTCTGCCGATTTCCATTTTAATGTACCGTTCGTTACAAGGCTCGCTTAATCCGTCAGCCGTGTTTGTTCCGATATTGTTGGCAACATCTTGCTCTACCATAGCCGGATTTTTGGCAGTTGCCTTCACGCAAAAGCTCAAAATATTCAATCGCACGATACTGGCAACATTATTAGGCTTGATTGCGATTGTCGGAGGTATTGCCTGGTATTTTTCTTCACTTGATGCCGATGTTCGTCTTAAATATTCGGAAGTTTGCGGTAATGCTTTAATTTTGGGCTTCATAACTTTGTTTTTATTGTTCGGAGCTTACAAAAAACTCAATTTATACGAAACTTTTATAAACGGTGCCAAGGAAGGTTTTCAGATTGCCGTGCAAATTATTCCGTATTTGGTTGCCATGTTGGCGGCAATTGCCGTGTTGCGCTATTCCGGCGTGTTGGACGGTATTGTTTGGTGTTTTGAAAAGCTCTTTGCCCTACTCGGTTGCAACACCGATTTTATCCCTGCATTGCCGACCGCGCTTATGAAACCGCTTTCCGGTAACGGTGCCAGAGCCATGATGATAGAAACCATGCAAAACTACGGAGCCGACAGTTTTCCGGCCTTTGTTTCTTCGGTTGTACAAGGCTCCACCGAAACAACTTTTTATGTGATTGCGCTTTATTTCGGGGCCGTAAAAATTGCCAAAACACGTTCGGCTTTGCCTTGCGCTCTGTTCGCCGATTTTATCGGAATTATCGCTGCAATCGGTTTATCTTATTTATTTTATCAGGGGTAAAAATGAAAGTATTGGTGCAAAAAGTAACTTCCGCCTCCGTAACCGTAAATGAGCAAAAAGTATCGGAAATAGCCGACGGCTATTTGCTGTTTGTCGGAGTTGAAAAAGGTGACGATAAAATAAAAGCCGATTATCTGGCTAAAAAAGTGGCCAATTTCCGGATATTTACCGATGAAAACGATAAGATGAACTTATCAATTCAAGATACCAACGGAGAAATATTGGCGGTTTCGCAATTTACTTTGGCCGCCGATTTAAGCCGAGGTAACCGTCCGGGCTTTGATACGGCCGCTCTTCCTCAAGATGCCGAACCGCTGTATGAATATTTTGTTGAACAGTTACGCGGCTACGGTATTCCGGTTAAAACCGGAATTTTCCAGGCAGACATGAAAGTTGCTCTCATTAATGACGGCCCATGCACATTTTTGTTGCAAAAATAATTAAGGTGCCGTTTTAACGACACCTTGATTATCACTTTGTTTTTTTCTCATCCAAAACAAACGGGAATTGAAACACCATATACGGATCTCCGAGTGTGGAGTACAGTTCCAAAGAATTGTCATCGTGATGAACCTTACTCTTCTCAATGTTTAAGTACATATAATCGTGCCAATTATTGAAATTAAGGTACATATCACCTTTGATTTCAATGTTCTTTATCAATATTTTTTCCGGATTTGACCCGAAATCAATACGGAAATTATAAATACGCTTCACCGGCAAAACAATTTCAATATGCTTGTCTTGCGGAGTAACTCTTTTTCTGATTGATGATTTCTCATTAAAGTTTTCATCTTTACTTTTAAGATAAAAAACCTGCAGATTGAACGGTTTGGTTATCTCCCAATCAATCACGAGAGTCAGCGGTGACGGATCATAATTTTTGCGTTCGGATTTTTTATAATCACCGGTCGCAAAGAAAGCAAACGCCGCCAATCCGCCGAAAAATAAAACTCCCAATGTCCACAGGTATTTATTCATCACTCATCTATCCGATTTTTTTACCGATACATTGATACTCAAAGCCGAGTTCTATAGCCTGTTTGGCATCCAACATATTGCGGAAATCCAATATTTTCTTGTTTTTCATAAGTTGGGCCACACCGCTCAAATCGGCACCGGCAAACTCTTTCCACTCGGTTAAGATAACCAAAACATCGGCATCCTTAACTGCGGAATACATATCATCTGCATAAGCAATTCTGTCGCCTAAAAGCTGGCAAGCTGTACCCATTGCTTTCGGATCATAAGCGATAATATCGGCTTTGTGTGCCAACAATTCGGCAATAATATCCATAGCCGGACTTTGACGACAATCATCGGTACCGTCTTTGAATGCTAATCCCCATACGGCAATTTTGGCATTCGGAATATCTTTTACGGCCTTTAACACACGCTCGGCCATTTCTTCCTTACGTTTATTATTTCCGGCAATGGTTGCTTCTATCAATTCAATCGGCGTTCCAGCCATACGTCCCATAAATGCCATAGCCATTGTATCTTTCGGGAAACAACTGCCGCCGAAACCGATACCTGCATTCAAAAAACGATTACCTATACGGCTGTCAAGTCCCATGCCTTTGGCAACTTCATTAACATCAGCGCCCGATTTCTCGCAGAAATTGGCAATCTCGTTAATGTAGTGAATCTTCATGGCCAAAAAGGCATTGGAAGCATACTTAATCGTCTCACTGGAGCGACGCGATACAAACAGCATTTGGGTTTTATCGGCAAACGGCTTATATAATTCTTTAATCAAATTAGCGGCTTTTTCAGAGTTTGTACCGACTACAATTCTGTCCGGATTAAAGAAATCATGCACGGCAAAGCCTTCGCGCAAGAATTCCGGCAAAGAAATAACATCAAAACGAGCCATCTTATTTTTAGAAAGAATCAACTGCTCGATATTGTCACCGGTACCTACCGGAACCGTTGATTTGGTGGCTACTACAGTATAATCCGTCAAAAACTCGGCCAATTCGGTAGCCGCAGCATAAATATATTTTAAATCGGCTTCATGTGTTACCGGATGCGGAGGAGTTCCCACGGCAATCAATACCAGATCCGCTCCTTCAACAGCCTTACGCATAGATGTTGTAAAGGTTAATCTGCCGTTTGCAGTATTCTTGGTAAACAACTCCGCCAAACCTTCTTCATAAATAGTGAGTTTTCCGGCTTTCAAATCATCGATTTTTTCTTTAACTTTATCTACACAAACAACGGTATTACCAAGCTCTGCCAAACCTACACCAGTAGGCAATCCGACATAACCGGTACCGATAATTCCGACTTTCATTTTTATCTCCCTAAAATTTCAGTATTCTCATAATGATAAAAACAGATGCCTTAATTGTCAAGCACCTGTTTTATATTGTTCAACGATTATTTTTAATAGAACTCGTACGGATCTTTCTTTTTCTTCTTCTTTTCATACAAAGCCAGCATAAAGAAGGCATAAAAAATAAGAAATACCGAACCGAAATACATTCCGACTTTGAAGAAATCTATATCATAACCCTTATATACATTAAATGCTCTGTTTACCATAATATACGGATTATCTTGTTCGGAAGAAACCATCAAACTGCCATCCGGTACAATTTCTTCATCATCAACATTTATAAATCTCAAATCGGAATAATCGGATAAATCAACACCGTTACGACCATTCAACTTTAATTTGGAAATATTAACACTACCAAAACGATCATTTATATTAAGGCGAATCTTGGCTACTTTATGAGCCGGAATAATCATTTTTACTCTATGTACACCGGTTCTAACTTGTGCGGCAACCACTTTTTGATCATCAAATTCATCGGCAACACTGGTGGTATAAAACAAACTGTATGTTATCTTAGTAACACTCGATGATTTAAAGCTGAGATTGATATTCTTGGTACACCACGACTTATGACTGCCTCCAACCACCATAAGAGCCATCAATATCGCACCAATCAAAGAAATAACTTTCCTGTATTTAGACTTAAAACTCTGCTTCTGCATTATAATTCCTTTTCAGGTCATCATTTATAAACATGATCTATATAAAATAAATCTCATATTATGTAATAAAATACAAACAGACGCTCAAATTGTCAAGCGTCTGTTTAATATTGTGCCACAATTATTTTACGACAAACTTAAGCTGCCGATGATTTTTTTACCTTTACTACCTTACGGCCTTCTTTCTTTCCGTGAGTAATATAGTGTTGCAACGGGTTGGCTTTTGATCTTATCACATCCGGATAGTCTTTTAAGTATTGGTTACCGTCAAAGTCCGGAGACGGGTTATAACCTTTCTTCCATCCGATTGTCATATAGTGGTATGCCGCATTATCCCCAAACGTCAAATCTTTTTTGAAATCAGGATATTGTTTTTCATACCACTTCGCATCCACGTTTGAAAGAATATAGTCCGGAATGTCCGCATCAACTATATTCAATTTTACATCAAAGGATTCATGTTCTTCCAAACCTTTTGCCGTCAAATATTTTGCAAAAATGTCGGCATTGGCGGTCTTAGCCTTTCTCATGGCTGCGCTGTTCATATTATTCAACGGATAAGTATCATATTTTGCACTGTTATCCTTTAATTTATAATATTTCAGCAAATCTCTGTATAATTGGTTGTTACCCAATCTTCTGAACAACACCAAACTTTTATCCAAATCGGTATTATATACAACATCCTTGTCTATATAGTGGAAACCGTCATTATTGACAATAACGTTTCTGGTGTGCAAATCCAACAAGATACCGCTTACCTTATCATTACTGCCGTCACTTGCCGGATATTGGGCAAACATACTGTCATACATATTTCTTAAAATAATGCGGGTTTCTAACGGAGATTTGTTTTGAATATACTCCTCAACCGTAATACCGGATAAAATTTTGCGTTTTTCCTGGTTGGCATATATAATTCCGTTATCAGGCTCATAATTTTGAGTACCCAAATAATGGTTTTCTATGTATAAACCTTTTCTGTCTTCGGTAA
>Ga0265298_10005564_pt1 | contig 15771 bp, 11 predicted proteins | sample AusTroGonzalo_MG_3_FD_193486 | JGI IMG/M metagenome (GOLD analysis project Ga0265298, IMG submission 193486) | Bovine rumen microbial communities from tropical cattle in Woodstock, Queensland, Australia - Gonzalo_01 | ecosystem: Host-associated > Mammals > Digestive system > Stomach > Rumen ... | reverse complement strand
CCGATGAGGTAATACGCGGCTGAGCCGTTACGGTCGTGGCTCAACCCTGCCGACTGACAACTACCGGTGATGGTAAGGTCCGCTCCTTCGCCACGGACAAACTGCTTGACTATTCCTTCAAAGCCGCGCTTGCCTGCTTCCGCATGATGGAGCAATCCGAGACGGGTACCTTTGAGCAACGCGGCAGTGATAAGGCACGAACCGGAGGACTCCGGGTAATTGCACTGCGTGCCGCCTTCGCTCACGTTCGTATATTTGGCAGAACCGGTATCGTCCACGCCTTGTGTCGCGCACTTGGAACCGTCGTACTGCAACAACTGATACCAGCAGCCTGTCTTTTTGTCCTGCCGCGCTACCAGTCCGTCTGCCAGCTTCACAAGATAGTCATGCAGTGTTTCGAAGTTCGCCGCCTGAGGCAATGCTTCGCCTTCCTGCCACTCGCCACTCGCCTTCAGGTTGTACAGATACGCCTCCAGCACATCTACCAACGCCATCATATACCAGCCTGCTGCACGTCCCCAATACTCCTCGGAGTGGTACACAGCATCGGGCAGACCGTCGCACGCGTACGCGTGCCCGCCCTCGTATAGGGCGCGCGCGTTCCTATTGGTAGTAATGTCGGTGAAAAGGACGTGATAGGGAAGTTGTTTCTCTTCGTCCCAAAGGTAAGGCCACGAGGCTGTAAACTGTTTCACTACATCATTCCATCCCAGCCTCGTGCCTTCACATGCATCGTACAGCAATAATTGTGCCAAAAGTGCTTGACCCATATACGCACCGTCACACCACATCTGTCCCCAGTAACTCTTTTCGGGATTATCGGTCGCCTTGTGCATCCATCCGCCGTCCACCTCCGTGCCTTCGGCGTGAATGGAGTATTTCTCCTTGTGCTCAGCCAGCCCGCGCGCTGCGTGGCGCATCTGAGCCATGTAGTATTCGGCGCGCTCCGCGTCCTCAAACCTGCCTCCGGGCTTGGCACCCTCGTACAGACCGATGAACACCTTTGCGCAGTTGAGGTCATCCAAGATACCACCTCTTACCAATGTGTTCATCTCTTCCTCATCCAGGCTTTCCACCCACTCGGCAAGTCCTTCGTACCATGCGTCCGCCCAAGCGGAGTCTTGGTAATACTGCCATACATCGAGGATACCTTTGGCTACCACGCCGGGCACGTAGTCCCACGAAGCGTACTTAGACGGCTCTGTAACGCCGTTGGTGCTGTTCGCATTGGGGAAACCGACGCAGTTGTCCTTGTTGTACCAAGCCGACATCCGCGCATTGATCATCTGCTGCGAGTAACGTGTATGTTCCGGCTGCTTCGGTGAGCATGCACCAAGCACGACCGCCATGCCAATGAAAAGGAAGGATTTTCTCATATTAGAATCGATACATTGCTCCTATCAGGAAATTGATACCGGGCGAGGTGTAGCCGTAGTAAAGGTCATTCTTGTAGTGAATGAAGTCGTTCACCTGCGCAAAGAGTATCAAGTTCGGCACTTTCCGGTCATATCGTTTGCCTACACGCGTCTCGTACTGCACGCCGAGGTCCAGTTCAACGGTAGGCTTGAGGCGGTGCTCCTTGTCGTTGGCAAGCGCCAGACGGCTGCCGGCAAAATGGTTGTCGGAATAAAGCGACCAGTGCTTGTCGATACGGCCGTCCACACGCAGACCGAGTTCCCAATTGGCACGGTCATAGACCGTGTTGTTCGTGCCGCTCTGGAAAGCCGTCAACGCTGCGCACTGATTATTGAACGTATAGCCGACCGGCACGTGCTTCAGCACATGCCAGAAATAGTAGTCGCCGTAAAGCTGTACACGGACGATATCCTGGTAATGGTAGTTGACCCGTCCGCCTATTTTGCCGCAACCGTAGTGACTGTCCGCATAGGCGAAATCACCGGCCTGCATTTTCTGATTCACTTTGTTGAATACGGCGCTGTCGGTAACGGCTATCAGCGTGAGGGTGTAATAGGACAGTGCATAGCCGCCGTGGATCTCCAGCAGGAGGTCACGATGCGGACGGATGTGGAAGCCTGCTTCCGCGTCCACCGGCTTGTAGGTGGACGAAGCATGGGACGTGATACCGGCGTGGATAAGACGGTAGCGGTTGGATTCCATGAAGGCCTGAAGGCTTCCTAAACCCAAACTGCCGGTAACGTCGGCATACATGGACAGCCAGTCCGGCACCAGCAACGCCTTGAGACGGATATGCGGCGAAGGGGCGAAAGAGACATTATTGTCATTGGTAAGCAGCGGTCCGCGGCCTACGTTCACGTCGAAATTGACACCGGCATGCAGTTGCACGCGCTTGCTCTCATACGCATAGAACGGCTCCATGCGGAAGTTATGACGGCTGTTGTACAGCGTGGAGGAAATAGTGGCAGCCAGGTTGCCGCTCAGGCTCATGAAGTTATTCTGCATGTAGAAATTCAAGCCGGCGTGGTGTTTGTCACGACTCCATTCCACATTGGCGCGGGTACGGATCTGATGCTCGCTCACCGCATCAGGCTTGGCAAAAAGCGCATAGCCAGTCTGGACAGTGTACCGCACGGCTTGCGGTTTGTTGGAGCGGACGCCGACAAAAGCCTCAGCGGTCCAGAGAGAGGTGGTGTTGAAGGACGAGAAGGGCGACGCACCGGGTGCATAGGCAGCGGCGTAGAGCGTTTTGGTGCGTTCCCACGGACTCGGGTTGACGAGCGAATAGTCATAGAACCGGCCGTACTTGGTGTAATAGATATTACCTCCGTTGGCGCCGACGAAAAGGTCCAGGGCCTTGAAATGATAGGTGTAGTTCAAGCCCACTTTCGTGTTGCTCAAGCCACGCAGTCCCCACTGCGCTTTATGGTGCGCATAGACGCGGATAGCGGATTTCTTGCCGTTACGGTAGGTGTAATCCAAATTGAAGAGTGTATTGGTGTGTCCCACTCCGCCGCGTACATAGCCGTCAAACGGCTTGCTTGCTGCGAACTCGTTCGGCTGCGAGCGAAGAGGAAGGAAAGTGCTACCCGGCGTCACATCGGACGTATAGGCGGAGTATTCAACAGGCGTCGGTTCAATCACCGTCTCCACCACCGACGGGCGCGTGGCTACCTTGCCTGCCGCCGGTATCACAGGTTGGAAATCACGCTCTACAGTCACGCTGCGATGGATAGTGTCCGTCTGCGAGAACACAGGGGTAAGAAGCGCTCCGCTGAAGGACAAAAGACAAAAGACGATAGTATATCGGCGGATAGTAACGTTATTCATAGTGATTATTCCTCCTTTTCATTAGCGGATAGTTCGAGTTTGTCCAACGTGGCGAGGCGTTCGGAGATAATAGCCGGTATATCATCGCCGTTGAGGGTATAGTTGCGTTTGAGAGCCAAGAGGTACTGACGTGACTGGAAATAGTCTCCGCGCCTGCGGTTGATATCGCTTAAGAGGATAAGCGCACGTGCCAGCCAGTATTGCTGCTGCGTGTTCATGCGCGTGAACGACATCACTTCCGCTTCTGACTGGTCGATATTATCCAGTTCATAGTAACTCTGCGCCAGCAGGTACTTCGCTTCTGCGCCTTGCGCCGTGCGCACTTCATGCGCCAGCTCCCGCAAGTCAGGCTGCGCCTGCTCCCAGTGCTCGAGGGCGATAAATGCGTGTGCGCGTGCATCCAGCGCCTCGTTGCGCATCTCGTCACTAACCGGCTGGTTGCCCAGTATCTGCGTGGCGATATCAATCGTATTCTGGTAGCGATAGAGCAGACGGCTGCAACGCAACATACCGAGTTGCGCCGTATGGGCGTTCTCCCGAGTGGAAGCCAGCGTGAACATATGGTAGAAAGCGTCGTAGGCGGCATCATACTGCGCTTTGTCGTAGTAGATCTCCGCCACGCGGATAGCCGCTTCCTCCTGATAGGGGTTGGCAGAGATATCCGCTAAGATTCGGTACTGCTCCAGCGCTTCGCTCTTGCTGCCCAAACGGTAATAGGAGTCAGCGAGGTAGTAACGCGCAGGTGCGCAGTAACGCCCGCCGGCACAATACCGGTTGATGTAATTGGTAAAGGATGCGGCTGCTTTCTTGTAGGCGGCTTGCATGTACTGTAACTCGGCTGCAACATAGATGAGCGAGTCTTCCTGCGTGGTGACATTCATGTTCATCCGCGCAAGGTCTTTGGTGTAGGCGATATACTCATCCACGTTGCCTTGCTCCACGTATAGCGCCTGCAGTGCATCGAGTGCGGCATAGGCCTCCTCGGTGGCAGGGAACCGCTCGATGGTGACACGGTAGGCGCCGATGGCTTCTTTCACACGGTGCAGGTTGCGGAAGAGCATCGCGCGCTCAAGCGATGCTTTGCGCGTAAGCGGCGATTGCGGATAGTCATTGAGCAGTTGCTCGTAGGTCAGGATAGCGCCTTGCTCATCGTCGCGGTGCAGTTGCGCCCGCGCAGTCTCGTACACGCCGTCGTCCGCGTAGTCCGACTTGGGATAGCGGCTGACCAACTGACGCAGTACGTCCTCTTTCTCTACATAGTTATGCAGAAGACCGAGTGCGTAGCCGCGCTGGAAAAGTGCATAATCGGCTCCCGATGCCTGCAAGTCGCTTACCTGCGCATAATAGGTTATGGCCTCTTTGAACTGACGGCCGTTGAAATAGCAGTCACCGATGCGGTTGAGCGCGTCGGCGTACGTCGGGTCGGTAGTCATCGCCACATCAATGAAGATAGAGAATGCTTCCCGTGCCTGGGCGTAATGTCCCTGAACGAACGCACAGTAACCCTGCAGATAATAAGCCATACTGCGGTTGTCCGACTCTGCCACATCCGGACAGGCAAAGAACGACTGCAGGTCTTTTTCGCACGCATCGTACAGATGCAGACGGTAATTGGCCTCAGCGCGGATATAGTATGCTTCCGTGGTGTACTTGGCCGACTCGGAACGATGGTCAATGACCGCACTCATCCAGTCGATTGCCTCCTGCATCTTGCCCTGCAGGAAACAGTCGGCACCTAACTGGTAGCGTAAGTACTGCTTCGTTTCGCGCATGGTGGCCGACGGCTGCGCAATAGTCTCCAGCGAAGAGAGCGCCGCAGCGTAGTTCTTACTCTGCATGAACACATCGCTCATCAGTTGGTAGATATGACTGGCGTGCTTGGAATCAGGATAGCGCTGGAGGAAATCATTGAAGGCATGCACCGACTCGCCCAGTGCCGTGGACGAGCGATAGGCGCAAAGGGTGTAGTTATACGCCGCCTCTTCGGTCACGCTCGGCGTGAGGGCGTAGTTCATCGCCGCCTGATAGGACAGCTTGGCCTGCTCCAACTGGTTCAACCGGACGTACACATGTCCCATCGTGAGGCACGTGGCTTCCGCGAGGGTATCCGGCTGCTGCTTGACTAGTTTGAGGTAACGCGCCGCTGCTTTGTAGTCTTTCAGCCTGTACGTTGCCATACCGAGCATGAAGAGGTCATTGCGGACGGGTTCAAAAGCCTGCTGCTCCGAAGCCTCATAGTAAGCGCGCAAGTGTTCCGCTGCGGTAGCATAGTCGCCATCGCGGAAGGCGAGCTCGCCCAACAGACGGTGCAACTCGGCGTTATTGGTGTTGTCCGGCTGCTCGGCGAGCAGTGTCTGCGCACGCTGCTTCACTTCATCGTTGTACCCCTGTGCAAAATAAATCTGCACGATATAGTACGGCACCGTCTCACGGTACTCCGGAGTGTTCTCCAGTTTGAGGAACGCTGGTAGCACCGCAGCGTACTGCTGCTGTTTGTACATGCAGTAGGCATAGTAGTAGGTACTGCGCGTGGTGTAAGCGTTCTTGCTTTTGCTCAGTTGCGCAAAGCTGTCCGCCGCCTTGGCGTAGTCCTGCGTCATGAAATACGCATAACCGCGGTAGAAGATATAATCCGTCTGATGCGGCCGGGTGAGCGCCTTGGGCTTAACGGTCTCAAAGACAGACAGCGATTGTGCATACTCGCCTTGCTCGGTCAGCAACACACCCTGCATAAAATGCACCTCGTCGGTGTAGGTGGTGTAGGGATAGGCCCTCAGGTAGGCGGCAAGGTCGTTCTGCAAAGCCTTGTCACGGACGGTGAAGCGCTCAGCCAGGGCATCGTAGCGCGTCTCCATCTCGGAAGGACGGGCGGAGAGCGTGAGCGTCCATACCAACGCCATCGCTACACCGATACAACGGCATAACAGCATACCGAAAAACTTTTGTTTCTTCACGTTCAATTATCTTGCGAGTTTAATCTCATTCCACATCTCAAGCAGCATCTCTTGTGCATCACCGGCATCGTGCATGAGTGCACAACGGTCAATAGTGCTCTTGTCGGCATAATAGACAGGGTTGAGGTGCAACGCATGCGGATCAAGGAGTTCGTCCCCTACCCTAATCGGCTCGTTGCCGAAGAAATAGGAGGCATCCACTGTCTCAGGCCACTCCTCTTCGTCGTTCTGCTCATCGAGGATCTCGGCTGCGGCGTTCACGCCTCCGGCGCACGATACGTAGCCTATCTCATCCATGTTAGCCAGCGCATTGTCCGCACGGCACATGTAATCGATGAAGTACGTAGCAGCCTTCACGTTCTTGGCGTACTTGGGAATAACCCAACCGTCAAACCATACGTTAGAGCCCTCGTCCGGAACAATATAGTCGAGCATTACACCCATCTCGGCCGCCTCTTCAATAGCAAATTGCGCATCGCCTGACCAACTCAGGTTCATCCATGCCTTGCCCTTGGTCATCTCTTCCTTTCCGAAGTCCACTTCCCAGCCGCAGATTTGCTTCTTGGCCTTGAGCAGTACCTGCTTGACAGCCTCCACGCGCTCGGCGGTGATGTCGCGAACCAGTTCTTCGCGTGTCACTTCTCCGCGCTTGATAGCATCAGCATAGGCGTACAGAACGAGCACCGAATAGACATCGCGGAACGCGTCTTTCATCAGGATGCGGTTCTCGAACTTCGGGTTCAGCACCGCTGCCCAGGAATGCAGGTCCTCGGCATTCACGTGCTGCGGATTGTAGATGAAGCCGGTCGTTCCCCACATATAACCCGCCGTGTAGTCGCTCACTTTCACATCTGCCGACGGCGCCATCTGCTGGAACTTCTCCGTCACGAACGGAGAGATATTGTCGAAATAGTATATACTGTCTGCGATGAGTTCCTTTTGGATGGGTTGGATAAGGCCTTTGCGCAACATGCGCTCAATGATATATTCTGACGGACAGAACACATCGTAGTCCTCATGCCCTACTTCAATCTTGGTCAGTGCGGTCTCGTTGATGTCAAAGGTCTCATAGAGGAGTTGCACCTTCTCGCCCGTCTGCTCGTAATACCATTCTTCAAAATTCTCCTTGACGTCTTCGTCAATATAGTCCGCCCAGTTGAGCACTTTGAGTTGATGAGCACGGTCAGCACCGCCGCAGGAAATCATGAAAAGAACAAAGGTTCCAAGTACAAAGTACAAAGCAAAATGAATAGATTTTCTCATTGTTGTTTATTTTTAAGTTTATGGATAGTTCGGTATGTCAATAGCTTATACTATTCGTCTTTCTCTCTCGCCGCGCGGATATTAACCACGATTAGTACGGCGAGCATTACAATCAATATGATGGTGAATAGCGGACGCAACTCCGGCGTCAAACCGCCTTTGCGCGCATCGGAATAGATGAAGGTGCTCAGTGTCTCCAGACCTCCGGAACCTTTGGTGAAGAACGTAACACCGAAATCATCTACCGAAAGTGTCAGCGCAAGGATAAAGCCGGATAACATGCCCGGCCATAATTCGGGAAGCATGACCATGCGCAGAGCTTGCGCAGGTGTCGCGCCGAGGTCAAGCGCCGCTTCGTAGGTGTTCGGATTCATGCGGCTCAAACGCGGTAGTACGCTCAGTACCACATAGGGCGTACAGAACACCACATGCGCGATACATACCGTAGCCAGACCCTGACTCACGCCTAATGCGACAAAAAGCAGGAAGAGCGATATACCGGTGATGATATCCGGGTTGATCATAGGTACGGAGTTGAGCAGACTGACCGCCTTGCGCTGTCGCGCACGCATGTTGTAGATGCCAATGGCAGCCAAAGTGCCCAGAATTGTGGAGCACACGGCCGCAACAAGGGCGATAATCAACGTGTACACAATAGCGCTGTTCAAGCCGGCATCGGCGCGACCGCTGAACAGGTTGACATACAGGTCAAACGAGAAACCTGTCCAGTTACCGAGGATCTTACTCTTGGTGAACGAAAAGACGGCAATGAGCGCTATAGGCGCATAGAGCACCAGCAGCAGCAACCACAGGTAGAGTTGCGAACCGTAATGACGGCGGTTGCCCATTCGGCGGCGACGCAGCATCTCCTGCTCCACATGGGAGAGTCTTTTCTCCTTGCGGCGGCTGTAGATGATATATCCTCCATAGACAGCGGTGCCGGCCAGGAGCAGCCCGGCGAACACCCACCATATCCAGCCCGTCTGACGTTTGGCCGCAGCCGTGTTCGTACGCACGTATTGTTCGAATGTCTTGTAGGCGTTCTGTATCATTACCCGCTTGGAGCGGTTCTTGATCTCCTTCTTGTTCTGCCATACGGTCCAGTTCACACCCTGCTCGTCCGTATAACTGTATATGCTGTCGCCCAAGGCCCGCAAGGCGTCATTCCCCTCATTCGCAAAAACGAAATCCAGCGAGTCTGCTCTCTGTACATCGTACCTTGTACATTGTACTTTTATATTCACCTTGTCTCCTGCATAGGATTCAGGGAAATCGTTCAGTAGCGCCACATCACCCGTCGTGCCAACATGGAGCGTATAGGTGATGTTCGACTGCGCAGATGCCGGAGCAAGGATCGCTCCGCTAAAGGAATAAAGAATAAAGACTAAAATGTATCGACTGATAGTAATAAGTCTTTTGTCTTTCAGCGTTGCGGTCTTTTGTCTTTCAGTGAAACGGTCTATTCTCATACCAGCCCTCCTTTCTCGGCACTCTCGGCGTCGTTATCGCCGAAGAAGGATGTCAGACCGATAATGACTAACAATACCAGCGACAGCACGGCACCGTAGTTGAGCAGGTCTGTCGTTGTGATATAATCCTGAATGAGCGAACCAAACAGCTTGATATTGTTATGTGTGAGCAGTTCGGCAATGGCGAACGTACTGACCGTCGGCATAAACACCATCACAATGCCGCTGTACACGCCGGGCATCGACAGCGGTACTATCACCTTCCAGAAACTCTGCCATTTGTTGGCACCCAGGTCCTGTGCGGCTTCCACAAGCGATGTGTCCATCTTCTGCAGCGTATTGTAGATGGGGTATATCATAAACGGCAGGTAGTCGTAGCAAAGACCGAACAGCAACGCTCCTTCACCCAAGGGCAGGCCAAGCATATTGAACAACTCTACTGTTGCCACCGTGCGCAATAGGAAATTAATCCACATGGGCAGAATGAACAGCATCGCCATCACTTTGGGGGTGCGGAAATCCTCCATCGCCATGATATACGCCGCCGGATAACCGATGAGCAGACAGATAAGCGTATTGAACACGGCTATCATCACCGAATAGAGAAAAGTCTGAATAGCTTCGCTATGGGTGAAGAACTTGGTGAAGTTACGCAGTGTGAATTGCCCGTCTATATCCGTGAAGGCATACACCGCCACCAGTATAAGAGGCAATACAACGAAGAGCAACATGAACAGCACATACGGCCATGCCCACGTCCGTCGTGAAGACGCTATTTGCAAGAACTTATTCATCGGCTCTTCGTATCAGTATTTCTTTCTTGGGAATGATGATACCTACACGGTCGCCGTCATCCCATACATCATTGGTGTTAACATACAAGTCGTGCCCCTCGTCCGTGCGGATGGTAAGATGGTAGTGATTACCTTTGTAGAGAATGAAATGCACCTCGCCTGATAGCATTCCTTCCTCTTCGTAATCCTGCAGGTCAATGGAGCGGAACGGCACGAGCACCTGCACTTTGTCGCCGGCTTCGAGACCTTCCAGCTGCTTGCTCATTACTTCCCATTCGGCATCAATGAAACGCACCTTGCCGTTCTTGAGCACCTCGCCGTCGAAATAGTTGTATATATAGTGCTCTTTCTTCATGATTTGGATGTCCTCCGGCTTGACCAGCATGCCTATTTCCGTGCCGGGCAGGTACTCATGATAGTCCTGAATAAGGAATTCATAGCCGTCAGGCGTCAGCACACGCATCTCATAATGCACACCCTTGAAGATACAACTCTGTACCTCGCCGTACCATTTGGTGAACTTGCCCTTGGGTACGCGGTCCTCCGCATCATCGTCTTCCTGACCTACGATTTTGCCGCGTTTCTCATCCTCCTTGCGCCAGATATAGATATCCTCCGGACGAATGACCACATCCACAGGGGCGTTCTCGCCGAAACCGGTATCGATACAGTCGAACTCCTGACCGCAGAATTGCACGCGGCGGTCACGGATCATGGTACCGCTGATAATATTACTCTCGCCGATGAAATCAGCCACAAAGCAGTTCTGTGGCTCGTTATAGATGTCTGTGGGAGTTCCTATTTGCTGAATCTTGCCTTCGTTCATCACCACCACGCGGTCGCTCAGTGTAAGCGCCTCTTCCTGGTCGTGAGTTACGTAGATAAAGGTTATACCGAGTTTCTCATGAAGTTCCTTCAACTCTATCTGCATGTCATGCCGCATCTTCAAATCAAGCGCAGAAAGCGGTTCATCCAACAACAGCACTTCCGGCTGGTTGACAATAGCCCGCGCAATAGCCACACGCTGCTGCTGGCCACCGCTCAGGGTGTCCACCTTACGCTCTTCATAGCCGGTCAGGTTAGCCATCTTCAGGGCCCGACGTACTTTTTTCTTAATCACGTCCGGCTCTTCTTTCTTCAGTTTCAGACCGAAGGCTACATTGTTGAATACATTCAGATGCGGGAATAATGCATACTTCTGGAAAACAGTGTTCACAGGCCTCTTGTACGGAGGAGTCTGCGTTACATCTTCGCCTTTGAGCAAGATGTCGCCCGAACTGGCTACCTGAAAACCTGCGATACAACGCAGGAGCGTTGTTTTGCCGCAGCCCGAAGGGCCAAGAATAGTTACGAACTCGCCTTTCTTTACCTGCAGGCTTACGTCGTCGAGGGCATATTTACCATCCTCGAATTGCTTCGATACATGGTTCACCTCAATGATAAACTCTGATTTTGCCATTTCAAATTTCAAATAGGATTTCGATACTCCCAATAAATCATAAAACAATCATTTTAGTTACACATAGTGCGCGCTATTCCCGCGCGCAAGCGCATACTTACGCAATTTCGGGTACAAAGGTACAACAAAAATTGCACATACGCAAATAAATGGAAAAAAACATGCATAAATTTGCATATATGAAAAAAAAGTACTACTTTTGTACGCTAAATGTGTTTAAAAGCAGTCAGTATGATTTACAAACTTACTTTTTCGTGTGAGGAGGGAGATCCGAACTTCAGACGGGTATTTGAGGCTGATGCCGATGCGACATTTCTGGACCTGCACAATGCAATCCTGAAAAGCGTCAATTATCCCGATGACCAAATGACTTCTTTCTATCTCTGCAACGACGAGTGGGAGAAAGGGCAGGAAGTGACTCTTGTAGAGATGGATTCGAACTTTGAATACGACAATATGGTAATGAATGAGACGCGCCTGAGCGACTTGCTGGAGGAGCAGGGGCAGCGTCTGATTTATGTGTTCGACCCGATGTTCGAGCGCTATTTCTTCGGTAGCCTGAAAGAGATCAAGGCCGGTTCAATGAACGGCGTGGAATGCGTAGAGAGCAAAGGAAAAGCGCCTAAACAACTGAAGTCCGAAGACCCGTTAGCCGGTCTTGGCGGCAGTAAAGGCAAGGATGATGACTTCATGTTCGACGATGAGTTCCGCGACCAATTAGACCTCAACGACATCGACATGGAGGGATTCCAGGATCTCAGCTTCGAGGACGGAAGCATGTTCTAGTCTACTAGTCCACTAGTTCACTAGAATGAAGACATTGCTGCTTATAGTGGGTCCGACGGGTGTCGGAAAAACGGAGCTGGCACTTCGCGTGGCGGAGCATCTGCGTTGCCCCATACTCAACTGCGACAGTCGGCAGGTGTACCGGGACATTCCTATCGGTACGGCGGCACCTACAGCGGAAGAGCAAGCACGTGTGAAACACTATTTTGTAGCGACGCGGGATCTGGATGAGGAATACAATGCCGGACAATACGAACGCGACGCTCTCGCCCTGACTGACACGCTTTTCGCATCGAACGATGTACTGCTGATGACCGGTGGCTCAATGCTCTACGCGGACGCTGTATGCAACGGCCTCGATGACCTGCCTGCCGTACCGGACTCCATACGTCGGGAAGTGCAGGCACAATACAAACGCAATGGGCTGTCATGGCTGCAAGCGGAAGTGCAACGGCTGGATCCGGACTATTGGACAATTGTTGACCCAAATAACCCTGCGCGTCTGGCGCATTGCATAGAGATATGCAGGACCACAGGCCGGACGTATTCGTCCCTGCGCACCAACTCACGCAAGAAGCGGCCGTTCCGCATCGTGAAAGTAGGGCTGAACCGACCGCGCGCCGAGTTGTACGACCGCATCAATCGCCGCGTACTGCAGATGATGGCGGACGGACTGGCAAACGAAGCCGAAAAAGTATATCACAAGCGCAATCTGAACAGTTTGCAAACGGTCGGATATCGGGAGTTATTCGGTTACCTTGACGGAGAATATGACTTGGACAGAGCCGTTGAACTGATTCAGCAGAACACACGCCATTATGCCAAGCGGCAACTGACTTGGTTCCGGCGCGATACGCAAATACACTGGTTGGATGCAACCGATGATTATGAAACGAATATACATATTATTGATGATTTGTTGCGGGCTGATAGCCTGCAAGAAGAATAGTGTGAGCTTCACCTATACGCCTGATGCACCGCGGGCGGGACAATCCGTCTCGTTCACTAACCAGTCTACGTCCGGAGAAGAGTGGGCTTGGACCTTTGGAGACGGTATTACCTCTACGCTCAAGTCGCCTACCCATACCTACAAGAAACCCGGTACGTACCGCGTGGTGCTCAAGGTGGACAAGAGAGCCGCATGGACGGCAACCCAGGAGATAACAGTCTACGACACCGTTCCGTCCTTCTCTTGTTCTGATTCGACGCTCATTGTATATGATGACTATACCTTCACCGCCTTGGTATATAACCCCTATAGTTATACTGTGAAATACGAATGGTCTTTCCCGGATGAGTATAAGGAGTTTATCGGCGTAGTGGATACAACGATGAAAAAAAGCAAGCTGACCGTTTATTTCAAAGAGGCGATGGATAGTATTCCTGTTACCTTGCGTGTTGAGCTGAATGACGAGAAAACGGAGGTGACGAAGTACTTCCGAATCTATAATGTCTTGACCAATTCAGTGCTCGTCCGTACGCCGGAAGGAGACTATCGTCAGCGTATTTTTGATGCACGTGCGGACAAACCCAGACTGGACGGTACGGCTGCGGCACTGCTGAACGTCGAGCAGGACACGTTCCAGATATATAACGGTGATACCTTCCGGTTAAGCGAATTGCAAATACTGTTCCCGGAACTGGAAGGCTTCCATATCGCTAAACGCAAGATATACTACCGTGCCGACGGATTGCGCGTAGCGAATATTGACGGCTCGTACCGCGTGCTGATAGACAGCCTGGATTGTCCAGCCATGACACTGGATATGCTGGATAACCGTATCTATTGGGCGAATGATAGCGGTGTATGGTATATGCCTTTTGTGGGCTCGGATAACAACCGCTTTGTGACAACACCTGTCCGACTCAACAGCCTGCAGGATGCAATGGTGCTGGCTGCCGACACTACGGAGCGATAATACAACCAACAATGAATAAACCGGATTATATTTTCGAGACCAGTTGGGAGGTCTGCAACCGCGTTGGCGGTATATATGCTGTTCTCAGCACCCGCGCTGCTTCGATGCAGGCGGAGCATCCCGACAAAGTGATTTTCTTCGGACCGGACTTCGGTGACCATAGTGATATTTGGTTTCGCGAGGACAAGCGGATACTAAAAGGATGGCAGAAAACTCTTTCAGGGAAAAACAGTATTCCTCTGCGCATAGGCCGTTGGAACGTACCCGGAGAACCTATTGCCGTCTTGCTGAAGTTCGATGCCTTGTGGCCCCAGAAGGACGAGATCTATGCCTGGGCATGGAATAAATTTCAGGTGCAGAGCCATGCTGCCTACGGAGACTACGATGAGTCTTGCCTTTTCGGTTACGCCGCGGGCATGGTCATGGAAAACCTGTATCATTATCTATTGTCTGTTCATCCACTTGCCTCAACGCCGCTTTTTTGCGCTCACGCCAACGAGTGGCAGACGGCGTTCTCCATTCTCTATCTGCGGGATAAATGTCCCGCGATAGGAACGCTCTTCACCACACACGCCACGAGCATAGGCCGTTCCATAGCAGGCAACGGCAAACCGCTTTACGACTATTTCGAGGCCTATAACGGTGACCAGATGGCTGCCGAACTGAATATGGTATCCAAACATTCTGTGGAGAAGCAGGCAGCGCACTATGCCGACTGTTTCACAACGGTCAGCAGTACTACCGCCCGCGAGTGCACACAGCTGCTGGAAAAGACGCCCGATATAGAAACGCCGAACGGCTTTGAACCCACCTATGTGCCGAAAGGTAAAGCGTTTGAAACCAAGCGTACTGCTGCACGTGAAGCGCTCCGCCGCGTAGCCGGAGAACAACTCGGTGGTGTCGTGCCGAAGAATGCGCTGTTTGTTTGCATATCCGGACGACTGGAAAGGAAGAACAAAGGCATAGACGTGTTTGCTGAGGCACTGGACAAACTGGCGCAGAAAATATATCATAGTGACCAGCAGGAACGTGAAGTGGTGGCGTTTGTCATGATTCCCTATCTTGACCGTGCCCCTGTACGCAAGGCCAAAGTGAGTGCGGTGTTCGTACCCTATTACCTGGACGGACACGACCCCTTGTTCGGTATGACTTACTATGACCTGCTCATCGGAATGGATGTCTCCGTCTTCCCCAGTTACTATGAGCCTTGGGGCTATACGCCGCTGGAGTCCTGTGCCTTCCATGTGCCTACTATCACTACTTCGCTGGCCGGATTCGGTGAATGGGCGTCACGCCAGAAAGAGCAGTACGGTGTGGTCGTCATTGAGCGTAATGACTCCAATTTCTGTGAGGTTACCGAACAAGTGGCTGACGCGCTTCTGCGTTTTGACCGGCTCACCGGAGAACAGAAAGCACGTGCACGGGAAGAAGCAGCGGCTATAGCCAAGAGAGCCGACTGGAAACATTTCTTCCGCTACTACCGCAAAGCCTATGATATTGCCCTAACAAAAGCTCAAAAAAGAAACAAATGAAAAAATACCTCTTTGTAGCGATAGTCTTGCTATCACCGCTCGCTACCCGTATCGTTCCGCTCAACGCATGTACTAACTTCTTTGTAGGCAAACAAGCCTCTGCGGATGGCAGTACTATGATTTCCTACGCCGCTGATTCATACGGCATGTATGGCTTTTTGCATTTCTCGCCCGCAGCGGATTATCCGGAAGGTGCGGTGCGTGAAGTAAAAGACTGGGATACCGGCCGCCCATTGGGACATATCCCGCAAGTGGCGCATACCTATTCCGTAGTAGGTAATATGAATGAGCATCAGGTTTCCATCGGCGAGACCACATGGGGCGGACGCAAGGAGTTGTGGGATACCAT
>Ga0265298_10005563_pt1 | contig 15772 bp, 12 predicted proteins | sample AusTroGonzalo_MG_3_FD_193486 | JGI IMG/M metagenome (GOLD analysis project Ga0265298, IMG submission 193486) | Bovine rumen microbial communities from tropical cattle in Woodstock, Queensland, Australia - Gonzalo_01 | ecosystem: Host-associated > Mammals > Digestive system > Stomach > Rumen ... | reverse complement strand
GCAGCCTGGGCGGCGGCCAGACGTGCGATGGGCACACGGAAGGGAGAGCAAGATGCGTAGTTCATGCCAATCTTAGCGCAGAACTTCACAGAGCTGGGCTCACCACCGTGCTCACCACAGATACCGCAACGGAGCTCAGGACGTACCTCACGGCCAGCCTTCACTGCATACTTGATGAGCTTACCAACACCCTTCTGGTCGAGTACCTGGAATGGGTCAACCTTCAGAATCTTCTTGTCGAGGTATACAGGCAGGAACGAAGCAATATCGTCACGGCTGTAACCGAAGGTCATCTGAGTGAGGTCGTTGGTACCGAATGAGAAGTACTGAGCCTCAGTAGCGATGCGGTCAGCGGTCAGGGCAGCACGAGGAATCTCAATCATCGTACCAATTTCGAACTCTACCTCCATGCCATACTCATTGAATACTTCCTTAGCGGCGTACTGGATAACTTCCTTCTGCTGCTTCAACTCGTACAGAGTACCAATCAGCGGAACCATGATCTCTGGCATAGGATTCTTGCCTTCCTTCTTCAACTCGCAAGCAGCAGAGAGGATAGCCTTGGTCTGCATAGCGGTGATTTCGGGGAAGGTGATACCCAGACGGCAACCACGGTGACCCAGCATTGGGTTGTTCTCAGCGAGAGAAGCTACACGGCGCTGGATAGCCTCAAGTGATACGCCCATCTCCTTGGCCATAATCTCCTGACCAGGAATATCGTGGGGAACGAACTCGTGCAAGGGAGGATCGAGCAGACGGATGTTCACGGGCAGACCGTCCATAGCCTCGAGGATGCCCTTGAAGTCAGCCTTCTGGTAAGGCAGCAGCTTGGCAAGAGCCTTCTCACGTCCAGCAACGCTGTCAGAGAGAATCATCTCACGCATAGCGACAATCTTCTTGTCCTCGAAGAACATGTGCTCGGTACGTGTCAGACCAATACCCTTGGCACCGAAAGCGCGAGCTACCTGTGCATCGTGTGGAGTATCAGCATTGGTGCGAACCTGCAACTTGGTGTACTTGTCGCAGAGGTCCATCAGCTCCTTGAAGTCGCCAGAGAGCTCGGCAGCCTTAGTGGGCACCTCGCCAGCATATACCTGACCAGTGGTACCGTTCAGAGAGATGTAGTCACCCTCCTTGTATACTACGCCGTCAATCTCAACAGTCTTGTCCTTGTAGCTAACGTTCAGAGCACCTACACCTGATACGCAGCACTTACCCATACCACGAGCCACAACGGCAGCGTGAGAGGTCATACCACCACGAGCGGTCAGGATACCCTCGGCAGCAGCCATACCAGCGAGGTCCTCAGGAGAGGTCTCGATACGTACGAGTACTACCTTGTGGCCGTCCTCGTGCCAAGCCTTGGCGTCGTCAGCGTGGAATACAATCTGACCACAGGCAGCACCAGGAGATGCGGGCAGACCCTGAGCAATCACCTTGGCAGCAGACATAGCCTTCTTGTCGAATACGGGGTGCAGCAGCTCGTCGAGCTTCTGAGGCTCGCAGCGCTGGATAGCGGTCTTCTCGTCAATCATACCCTCGTGGAGCAGGTCGATGGCAATCTTCACCATAGCAGCACCGGTGCGCTTACCGTTACGGGTCTGCAAGAACCACAACTTGCCTTCCTGTACAGTGAACTCCATATCCTGCATGTCGTGATAGTGGTGTTCCAACTTGTCCTGGATGCCATTCAGCTCAGCATAGATCTCAGGCATAGCTTCCTCCATAGAAGGATACTTAGCTACGCGCTCAGCCTCAGAGATGCCAGCGCGCTCAGCCCAGCGCTGAGAGCCAATCTTGGTAATCTGCTGTGGGGTACGGATACCAGCCACAACGTCCTCACCCTGAGCGTTAACCAGGTACTCACCGTTGAACAGGTTCTCACCGTTAGCAGCGTCACGGCTGAAGCATACACCAGTAGCTGAGGTGTCGCCCATGTTACCGAATACCATGGCCATCACTGATACAGCGGTACCCCACTCGTCGGGGATGCCTTCCATCTTACGATACAGGATAGCACGCTCGTTCATCCAAGAACGGAACACAGCGCAGATAGCACCCCACAACTGCTCGATAGGATTGTCGGGGAAGTCCTTACCAGTGCGCTCCTTGATAGCCTTCTTGAACAGAACAACCAGCTTCTTCAGGTCTTCAACAGAGAGGTCCTTGTCGAGAACAACGCCGCTCTCCTTCTTCACACCCTCGATAATCTCCTCGAATGGATCGATGTCGGTCTTGTTGACAGGCTTCATCTCGAGTACCACGTCACCGTACATCTGAACGAAACGACGATAAGAGTCGTAAACGAAGTGAGGATTGTTGGTCTTCTTCACCATACCCTCGGCAACCTCGTCGTTCAGACCCAGGTTGAGGATGGTATCCATCATACCAGGCATAGAAGCACGGGCACCAGAACGTACAGAGACAAGCAGAGGATTCTCCTTGTCACCGAACTTTGAGTTCATCAGACCCTCGATGTGCTTAACAGCAGCCATCACATCGTCGTTCAGCAGCTCCATGATCTTCTGCTGACCAACCTGATAGTACTCGTTACAGCAATCGGTTGTGATTGTGAAACCAGGAGGAACGGGCACACCAATTAGGTTCATCTCAGCAAGGTTTGCACCCTTGCCACCAAGTTCCTCACGCATTTTTGCATTACCTTCGGCCTTACCATTACCGAAGAGGTAAACTCTTTTTTGGCTCATAAATATTAGTGTATTATTAAGTAATAAATATTGTTTTTCTTCCAGTCAGTTTGCAAAGATACTATATTTTTTTCTTTTCTCCAAATATTTTCAATACTTTTGTGAACGATTATGATGAATACCTCCCCAAGAGGCTGGTGACAACAGTTTGCTGACACCTACCCAAGGGCGGTTTCCATGGCGGCAACTCTCGCAAAGAGCATGCAGCAGACAACGCCATCCAAAGGTTCTTGACATACCTATATAATATAGTAATGACAGCTGATAGCGACTGAATCCATGCTCGCGTAACAGTCGGTTGATGCGCAGCCGTGACTGCCCGTTGCTCTCTATATGTTCCCAGTCGACCGTCGACGTGATGCTCTCATGACGAACAGTAACGCAATATAGCTCACGCTCGTCGACCACGACATGCTGTGCAGCCAGCCCGGCTGCGACAGAGAAATAGACATCATTGCCCGATACAATATCCTCGAAGGCGATATGATGTTCTGTTATCAAGCTGCGACGTATCATCTTTCCCCATGGATTTGTATAGAGACAGCGCATCACGTTGGTATTCTCATGTTCCTGATGGTAACGTTTCAGCAATCCTTTCACCGAACGGTCCCGATAGGCACGTTCTCCTGTGTCGGAATAGGTGCTTGTCACATTGAAGAACACAATGTCGGCAGTATCGTTGGCATGACTGGCGATGAGTTGTTCGGCATCAGCAGTAAAGTAATCGTCAGAGTCAGCAAAGAGCACCCATTCGCCAAGGGCGTGTTGCAATCCAATGTTGCGTGCATCGCCAGCTCCACAGCCATCACTTGTATAGAGACTGAAATCATAGCTGTTTTTGAGCTTTTCAACAGCTTTCAACTCTTCTCCTGTACTCTTGTTATCGACGACAATAACCTGCGGTGAGAGCCCCCAGGGAATGCTTTGAAGCAGCCGTTCAAGCAGTCGCGAGGTGTTTCTATGAGGAATGATGATGCTATACACTTGCAGATGTTTTTTGTATTATCGACTGCAAATATACAAAAAATATTTGATAATGACAAGTAAATTTGGCAGAATGACTTTTTCTTTGTATCTTTGCAGAAAATTTAGAAGGAATGGCAAGAAGCAAGAAACCATTACCGCTCCTGGAGAGTGTAACGATAGAAGCAGTGGCTGCCGAGGGGAAATCACTGTTTCACTGGGATGACTTGGTAGTTTTTGTACCTTTCTGTGTGCCTGGCGACGTGTGCGACGTACAGATTCGTCGTAAGAAGCACAGCTTTGCCGAGGGCGAGGTGGTACGCTTTATATCATATAGTAAGGTACGCGCAATACCCTTCTGCGAACATTTTGGTATCTGTGGTGGCTGCAAGTGGCAGAACCTGCCTTACGAGGAGCAGCTGAAATTCAAGCAGCAACAGGTGTATGACCAGCTGCACCGCATCGGCAAGGTGGAACTTCCAGAGTTCCATCCTATCCTTGGCAGTGTAAAGACACAGGAGTATCGTAATAAGCTGGACTTCGGCTGTGCGAACAAGCGCTGGCTGACCAGTGAACAACTGAAAGACGAGACGCTGGTAAAGGACACGCCAGCCATTGGTTTCCACATTACAGGAGCCTTCGATAAGATACTGCCCATTGAGAAGTGCTGGCTGATGGACGACCTGCACAACCAGATTCGCAACGAGGTACGCGACTATGCGGTAGCTCACGGCATGTCGTTCTTCGACCTGCGGCAGCAAGTAGGATTGCTGCGCGACGTCATCATCCGTAATTCTGCCAGCGGTGAATGGATGGTTATCTTCCAGTTCCACTATGACGAGACGGGTGGTGAGCAGGAGGCCAAGGCACTGATGCAGCATGTTGCTGACAAGTTCCCACAGATTACTTCCCTACTCTATCTGGACAATCAGAAATGCAACGACACCATTGGCGATCAGGAGATTCTCACCTTCAAGGGTACTGACCACATCTATGAACTGATGGAGGACTTGAAATTCAAGGTAGGTCCGAAGTCCTTCTATCAGACTAATACCGAGCAGGCCTACCATCTGTATTCAGTAGCCCGCGAGTTTGCCAACCTCACTGGCAACGAGTTGGTATACGACCTGTATACAGGCACAGGCACCATTGCCAACTTCGTGGCTAAGAAAGCCAAGAAGGTAATAGGTATTGAGTACGTACCCGAAGCCATCGAGGACGCCAAGATTAACTCACAGGTGAACGGCATTGAGAACACGCTGTTCTTTGCTGGCGACATGAAAGATATCCTGACGGACGACTTCATCGCAGAACATGGTCGCCCGGATGTCATCATCACCGACCCACCCCGTGCTGGCATGCACCCTGACGTGGTGAAGACCATTCTCAATGCAGCACCGGAGCGTATCGTGTATGTGAGCTGTAACCCTGCCACACAGGCTCGTGACCTGCAACTGCTCGACGTACAATATAAGGTGGCAGAGGTGCAACCCGTCGACATGTTTCCCCACACTCCCCATGTAGAGAATGTAGTATTACTCACTAAAAAATAAAGACTATGAAAAAACTTATGACACTGGCCTTAATGGCTATTGCACTGACAGCCCATGCACAGGAAAAGACCACTATTGAAGTGCCACAATGGGTTAAGAACATCAAGTTCAGTGGTTATGGTATGCTGCAATATCAAGGCATGGATCCATACAAAAAAGCCAAAGACGAAAACGGAAATCCTATTCTTGAAAAGAACTCTTCCAACACATTCAATCTGCGCCTTGCCCGTTTCATTCTGGATGGTAAGATTGGTGACTTCGACTGGCGCGCACAGATACAGGGCACTAATGTAAAGGGTCCTGGCCAGCCAACCGTACAGCTGGTAGACCTCTATGCAGAATGGCGCAAGTATCCTGAATTTAAGGTTCGTGCCGGACAGTTCAAGCGTGCATTCACTTTTGAAAATCCCACAAACCCCATCACTCAGGGATGGCGCGGCTATGCTGATGTCATCAACAACTTGTCTGCTTTTGGCGATCGCACTGGTGAGAAATCTAGCGGTGGTCGTGACATCGGTGTCCAGGTATCTGGTGACTTGTTCCCCAACGCAAACGGACGTCGTCTGTTCCACTATCAGGTAGGTGTCTACAATGGTGAGGGTGTCAACGAGAAAGACAAAGATAACCGCAAGGATATCATCGGTGGCATATGGGTAATGCCTATTAAAGGCGTACGCATCGGTGCTTTCGGATGGACTGGTAGCCGTGGTAATATGGTCTATGGGCAAGATCCCAATACAGGTAAAGACCTGACTTGTAGCATGGAAAAGAACCGTTATGCCTTCTCTGCTGAGTATGACAAGGACGGATATACCTTCCGTGCAGAGTATCTGCACTCTCAGGGTTGGGGTGCTGCATCAGCAGGTAATGACGAACGTAAAATCGATTTCACCAAAGGTGACAAGGCTGATGGTTGGTATGTCTTTGGTATTGTGCCCATCATCAAGGGTAAGCTCTATGGCAAGGCCCGTTATCAGACCTATCGTGCACAGAAAGAATGGGATACAGCAAAGACTTCGTACGAAGCAGGTCTCAACTACTTCTTCTCGAAGAACTTGGAGTTGCACTTTGAATATGCTCGCGTGAACGATCGTAGCATAGAAATTGCTAACGAGTCAAAACACGACTACAACCTCGTTGACGTAGAACTCGACTTCAGATTCTGAAACGTTGCTTTAAACGTTCCCACAGATGCGTCTTTTGACGCAGAATATGAATAGAATAAGCCGTGCTGACAACAGTCAGTGCGGCTTCTGTTATCCAGTAGGTGAATCCTTCAGTCAACAGGGTGACAGCATAAGCAGCAACACCAAAGAACAGCTGTACCAGCGAATAGCGTACTACCTGCTTTGAGATACTGTAATGATACTTCCACGTGGCATAGCCTGTGACAAAAATGTTCTCAGAAACATGCGCAACGACGATGGCCAAGCCTGTTCCCCAAATGCCCCAAAGACGGAAACCAACGACAATGGCCACCATTAAGACAACAAAGTATGACGACTCCAGCAGCAGGTACGACATCGACAGCCTGCGTGCCAGCGTGATATAGGCTACAGGTAGGGTCAACACCTTGAAATACATTGCCAGCACAGCCACCTGTGCCATCTGTACTATTGGCGTGAATTCGCTTGTAAATAGTAGAGGTATCAGTATGGGAAGTGTTGCAATAAGGGCCACTAGCATAGGAGATAGCAATAGCAATGAAACCTCTATCTGTTTGTTGACGGTAGAGTTGGTTGCCTCAATATCGTTGGCCACACCCGACAGACGTGGGAAATAGTCGGCCTCCATTGCAGAGAATACCATGCCCGCATAGGTGATAGTAATCATGTAGGCAGCATTATACAGTCCTACGTCATCAAGGCTGCCTTCAATATTCAGGAAAGCGCGTATTGCCACTTCCGTAGCGCTGCCGATGGCTGCCGCTAATACAAAGGCCAATCCTAGGCGGATCATCTCCCTACCCTCACGCAGCATACTACGACGGAACGTGAAGCGGAAAGGATAGCATTTGTAGGAATAGCAGATGGTGACAAGCATCGTCAAGAAAGCAATGAGGACAATGGCAGGCAATACACCCGAATGGCCTAGGAAATAATACAAAGGTACGGATGATACGAGCGTCAGCAGAACGGTATAAATCTGCGTCTTGGCCACCATTGCCAACCTACGGGTAGCCTTGAGGATAGCCATCTCGCCGCTCGTAATGGCTGTCATCGCCACAGCCAGTGCCAACACGGCATAGTGCAGCGTGTGGTTACCCCACGTAAACGTAAAACGGTTCATTAGTGGACTGACAACAACACAAAAAGCAATACCCAGACCAGCAGCTATTAACGACCAAAGGCGGATTACCTGTATGTTATATTGTAACTGTTGCTCCTGCTGACGATCGTAAAGTGCAGACAAACGGGGTACAGCACCAAAAGAAATGCCCAGATTGGTACATTGCGATGCGAATTTTTGCATAGAGGTGAGAAGGGCATTGAACCCCATACCTCCAGCCCCCAGCAGCCACGCCATAGCCTTGTTGCGTACAAGACCTATCAAGATGACAAGTCCCTGTACGCCACCAAACAAACTTGTATATTTCAGTATGTGACTATAGTTGTCGTCGCGCTGGTTATTCATAATTATTCTTTAAATTGAACGCAAAAGTAGTATTTTTATTTCGTATGTGCAAATTATTTCGTAATTTTGCACTTTGAATATGAAGGAAAGCCAACCCTTAGTCAGTTTTATTCTGACGTATTACAATCTGCCAGTACAGATGCTGTACGAGTGTATCGACAGTATTCTGGCACTGTCATTGTCGGCTAATGAGCGTGAAATCATTGTTGTGGATGATGGATCGGAAGTCAGTCCCATGAACGGCCTGATGCATTATAGCGACGAAATTATCTACGTCAGACAGAAAAACCAAGGTCTCAGCATGGCCCGTAACAAAGGTATAGAGATGGCTCGTGGCAAGTATCTTCAGTTTGTTGATGCCGACGACCATCTGATAGAGGCTTCCTATGAGCATTGTTTAGACATCATCCGCAAACGTAGAGACATCGAGATGGTCATGTTTGACTTCACGACTCATGCGACAGAAAGTCAGAGCAACTTTGTTGAGCAGCCACTACAAAGCGGTACGGAGTATATGCTCCGACACAACATTCATGGTACGGCTTGGGGCTACCTGTTCAAGCGAACCACATTGAGCGAACTGCGTTTTACGCCTGGCATCTGGCACGAAGACGAAGAATTTACCCCACAACTGCTGATACGAGCTGAGCAGATTTGTGTCACCAATGCCGTAGCATACTTCCACTATATTCGTCCAAACTCCATTACAACGGCCAGCGACGAGAAAAGTATTGACAAGCGACTACACGACCGCATGGGTGTGTTACTCAGGCTGAATAATCTGTATGATCACTTGCCGCAAAGTGAACGTATGGCGCTACAGCGACGAGTGGCTCAATTGACAATGGACTATATCTATCAGGTGATCATCCAGAAGCGTTCGGCAAATGCACTCGAAGAAGCTATAGAACAACTGCGCAGCAAAGGGTTCTTCCCCCTACCCAATAAGGACTATACCCAAAAGTATGTATGGTTTCGTCGTATGACCAACACCCGTCTGGCCAGAACCGTTCTGTTGAACATATTGCCATTAATGAAAAAGAGATGATGGAAGAACTGATATCAGTCGTTGTCTGCACATACAATCAAGAAGACACTATAGCAAGGACACTAGAGTCTATCCTTATGCAACAGTGCCATGTTCCTTTTGAAATTGTATTGGGAGAAGACTGCTCGACAGATGGTACTCTCGCCATTTGCAAACAATATGCCGATGAACATCCTGATGTAATACGACTGATAGCAAATAAGCAAAACAAAGGACTTATAGACAACTACTTCGACTGTCTACTGGCCGCTCAAGGCAGATATATAGCTGATTGTGCAGGTGATGACTTCTGGACAGACCCACTGAAGTTGGAGAAAGAGGTTTCTATTTTGGAAACGCACCCAGACGTAACACTCGTACATACTAATTGGCAATGTTACGACGAGAGAACAACAACAACATTTCCGCCACATCCTGCTGACAACAAACACACACGCCCTTTTACAGATGGCAGAGAGTTAATAGAAGACATCCTTACTCGGACTAAGCGTCCCGTGATTCATTTATGCACATCATTATATCGACGTGATGTCTTTATGCAAGCATACCAGAAAGATAAAGATTTGTTCCGCAATAAAGATTTTGGATGCGAAGATATACAGATATCATTCATCATGGCCAAAGAAGGACGTATAGCCTTCATCCCTGACACGACACTAAACTATTCGGTTGGCAATACAACTGTTTCTAATACAAAAAGTGAAGAGAAACAATACCGCTTTGTCAGACAAGTCACGAATCTGGTCTACTATATCTGCACGAAGTATCATATAGATAGCAAACGTATTGATGACTATTACCGTCAACGACTGTTTGCACTTTCCATGCATGCGTTCAGAAGTCACCAGCCAGCGTTATTTCTAATGACTAAAGAATGTGAGAAAAAATGGCAAATACGTCGTACGCTACCTCTTAAAGTAGTCTATACAATTATGCGTTACGAAGGACTTTGGAAACTGATGTTATGGGGTCGCCAACTTTTTGTTGCTACAAAACGTTTAATGTTTGTTTAAAAGTTCTTCAAACACCTGTTCCAATTGTTTACTCACAACTTTCGGTGATGCCAATGCTGCGACACGTTCAGACAGTTGGCGCCCATCAGCGTATGGGTGTTGCATCAATTCCTTCATAGCATCTGCCAATGCCTGGGCATCTCCTATTGGAACAATGGTACAACCATCCTTTATACGCAAGCTTTTAGGAATACACTCCGTTGAAATAACAGGAATACCTGTACTCATTGCTTCTAATAACACTAAAGGTTGTACCTCGCTTCTGGAGGCCAGCACCAAAGCATCACATTGATACAAAAGCGTTCTAACTGCTTCCTTATCTAATAGACCATGTGCAATAATACCATCAGACAACTGTGAACGGCACGCTGTTGAATCTGTTCCTCGTCCTGCTATGTGCAATACAGCATCAACATGCTCATGTCGCAGTTGTTCAAATGCTTCAAAAAGTACGTCATAGCCCTTTAATGGCCAGAAGTTTGCAAGACAGCAAAAGCAATACTTTCTACTTGCCAACGGTTTACGTTTTTTATAGGCATAAAAGTCAGTGTCTATTGTATTCGAAATGCTTTGCCACTGATAGTCCTTGCCGAAATAGCAGGAAATATTATCAACCAATTCTGCAGATACAGGAATCACCTTTGAAGCATTATGATATGCTTCTTTAAGTAATGGAATTTGCCAGGCTTTACTTGGGGCTGGTCCGAACTCCTCTTCGAACAGTAATCTTGATTGATGTTCTGTAATGACATATGGAATACCATACTTCTTACTAATCTTCATCGCTGCATAACCTGCCCACTTCGCACAATGGGCATGAAGAATATCTGGTCTGCCATGTTTTTTCTCATAGTCCTGATACATCGAACAGACAATTTCAATCCAGTGGTTTACATTATAACGTATCATTCTAGGTATGCCTCGCTGATACGACTGGTAAACAGTAATTCCGTCCATTACGTGCTCATAACGACCTAACGGCAACGTTAGATAGTGTTTTACGCCAACCGTTATGCCAAGTTGCACATTACTTAAAATACACACAGTATGTCCCTGCGAGGCCAACGCCTTAGCCTGATCCAGACAGAACAAGCCTCCAGAAGGCGGGAAAAATGATGGTATCTCGAGTATGTGCATGATATCTTATCTCTACAATTGTATCTGCAAAGGTACGAATTTGCAAACAAAAAAACAAATTATTTCTTTTTTCTCTTTTCAGTTTTCACTTTATTTTGTACCTTTGAAGGGCAAAAATGAACTAAATCATGAAAATAATCTGTCTAAAAGGTGGACTTGGTAACCAACTGTTTGAATACTGCAGATATCGACAATTATTAGAAAGCGAAGAAGGAAAGGTGTATATGTTTCGCGATTTTCGCAAGCTGAAACAGCACCACCATCTGCTGATTTCCCAGTGTTTCGATATCGAACTGCCATCACAATACTTGATGGTGACATTTCTGACACTCACCATTAAGATGCTTAGAACGCTTCACCTATGGCCTACACTTTATGACAGTACCAGTAATCATTGTATATTGATTGACGACTATAGTCAGGAAAAACGCTATATCAAAAATGCGCAACAACTACTTAAGTTCAGAAATTTCACACTGACAACATTGAGTACACATTATCTGTCACTCATCAAGGAGGCACGATTTTCTGTGGCCATTCATGTCAGACGAGGTGACTACCTCTTAGCTGACAACCCGAGTAATATAGGAGTATGCGACATTTCATACTATCAAGAAGCTATTGATACCATACGAAAGCAACATGCAGATGCCCACTATTTCTTCTTCTCGGACGATATAGAATGGGTGCGCGATCATTTTTCTGCCGATAACGCAACATTCATCAAAAAAGAAGAGACAGAACCAGACTACGTCGACCTTTATCTAATGACTCAGTGTAAAGCACACATTATCGCCAATTCAACATTCAGTTTCTGGGGGAGTTTGCTGACAGATCACGAAAAACATTTGTGCATTTATCCTAAACAGTGGTTCGCTAATCCCGAATGGACTATCCCAGATATATTCCCTTCACACTGGATAGCACTATAGAAAAAAGAATGATGGGAACATCAAATGCTTCCATCATTCTTATTTCTTACTTAATAACAAGTAGATTACTCTGCAGCGGGAGCTTCAACAGCCTCCTCAGCGGCAGGAGCCTCTGCAGCAGCTGCAGCAGCTTCAGCCTCTGCCTTAGCAGCAGCTTCAGCAGCCTTCTTCTCAGCTACCTTCTTAGCAATCTCCTCGTTCAGTTTCTTCTCCTGAGCCAGCTCCTTAGCAGCTGCATCCTTCTTAGCCTTAGCGTCGTCAGCAGCAACCTTCTCCAGGCCCTTCTGCTTGTCAGCCTTCCAAGCGTCGAACTTCTTCTGTGCGGTAGCCTCGTCGAAAGCGCCCTTCTTTACGCCACCCTTCAGGTGCTTCATCAGGTAAACGCCCTCACGGCTGAGGATGTTACGAACAGTGTCGGTAGGCTGTGCACCAGTCTCGACCCAATAAAGTGCACGTTCGAAATTCAGGTCTACTGTGGCAGGGTTGGTGTTTGGGTTGTAAGTACCAATCTTCTCAGTGAAACGACCATCACGTGGTGCACGAGCGTCAGCGATAACGATGCGATAGAAAGCATAGCTCTTGCGACCGCCGCGCTGCAATCTGATTTTTGTTGCCATTGTTTAAATGTTTGATTTTGTTGTTAAAAAATTGAATTTCATGCTCTTAACTCGTAAAAGCGGGTGCAAAGGTACGAATATTTTGCCGTTCCACCAAATATTTCTACGAAAAAACACTTCACTACTTCATTTTTTATTTTATGCGCTAAAAATGTTTGCATTTCTCAAAACTTATTTGTATCTTTGCAACATCAGTAATATTGTTTAATCTAAAGCCTAAGACTATGAATAGCAAAGAGAAATTTATCATTACCATCAGTCGCCAGTTCGGAACTGGTGGTCACGAGATTGGTGCTGAGCTTGCCAGACGGCTTGGAGTAAAGGTGCTTGACAAGCAGATACTGAATGAAGTCGCCTCACGCATGCGAACTGTAGAGGATGCTGTGGAGAAGATAGAACTACGTAATCCTTTGTGGCGTGACGACTTTACGAACTTCTATCGCACATACATGCTTCATGCGGAGTATAACGGTCAGGAGAAAGACAAGACCAGTCATGCTTTGTTTCAAGCACAAGCAGATGTTATCCGTCGTATTGCCAATGAAGAGTCTTGTGTAATTATCGGTCGTTGTGGTTTCGACATTTTTGCCAACCATCCCAATGCGCTGAAGATTTTCATTCACTCCAGTGTCGAGTGCCGCAAGCGTCGTATTGCTGAGAAGTATGACATCAGTGAGCAGGATGCTGCGGCGATGATTGTTGATAACGATTTCAGCCGTCAACTCTATACAAAGACTTTTACTGGGCGTGATTGGACTGATGCCTGCAATTACGACATCTCGCTGGATGTCCGTAAGTTTGGCATCAATGGCGCTGTCGACTTCCTCATGAACTGTATTGAATAAACATAAAGAATTGCCGATTGTTGGTATTGAATCGGCAATTCTTTATTTATTGTATATGACAGATTTACTTTCTGATCATTACTTTTCTTGAACTTCCATTGGCGCTACGCTCAATGCAAAGTCCTTGAGGAGTGTCTAAGCGACGTCCCTGCAAGTCGTAGTAGGTCTTGGGGCTTGCATCGTCATCGTCATCAGCTTGTTTCACATTCTCAATAGCCGTACTGCCCTGGTCTACCATGAAGATGAAGGTGTTCAGACTCATGGCAGGCATTGTATAGAGATAATTGTCAGTAGACTCGGTGAGGTCTGCAAGGTCTGACTTCTGGCAGAGCTTGTCACTCTCATTGCCAGTAGATAACCACAGCGAACCGCTCTTTACGTTGCAAGGAAGCGTAATCTTCAAATCACGTTCGTTCTCCGTAGCATTGATAGCCATCACGATGATGGAATCACCTTTCTGGTATGCCGAGAACTGATAGTTCTGTAACTGATTCTCATTTGTGCGTCCTGCACCTGCATCTTGGCTGGTTACCAAGCGGGTGGAACCAGTGACATTCTTGGAGAAGTGGGACATCACGAAAGCGCGGGGCAGCAGCTCATCCTTCTTGTTCTCGGGGAAGTTGATGCTTTGACCGTTGTGTTCCCACGACTGACCTGTTCCAGCAAATGCCCAGTGTGCACGGAGATACCAGTAGATGTAACCCGTACAGCCTGCCAGCATACACTCGTTCAACTCCTCAGCAAAGATGAGGTTGTCCTGCCAATTGGGCATGTGGTCAATGTTGTCTGTTACCGAGTGCTCCGTCATCCACACCTCTTTACCGTATTTTGTGGCAAGAACGGTGGCAGGCTTCATGTACTGCAGGGGCATATGGCCATAGAGATGGCCAGCCACGATGTCTATCTGCTTGCGGCACTCCTCATCCTTCATGAGCGGGTCGATATAGTTCTGGGTATATCCCAAAGGTTCACCGCTGATAAGTCTGACACCGGGATAGGTCTCGCGGTCGAGCATCCAAGCGTAGTTCTTGACGAGTGATACCAAGCTGTCTGGTTCGTAAAGACAGCCAGAATAGCTGACCCACCAGTCAGGCTCGTTCTGCAAGGATACGGCATCAACCTCTACACCTTTCTTCTTCATCCACTTCAGGAAGGTATTCAGCCAGGGGAAGAACTTCTCATAGCAGTCTCTGCGCAACGTGGCTCTTACGTTACCCTGAGAATCTGCGTTACCACCCTGTGCGCTACCATTGGTTTTAAACTCACCGGGAGGTGACCAAGGAGTACCGAAGACAATACCGCCACGCATCTTGCAAATCTTAACAGAGGGCAGTGAGCCATTCCAGTCATAATCGCCCCACTGGTCAGCCTTGTCTTCCAAGTTGGGCGAGATTTCCATGCGCATGATGTTCAGTCCAATCTTTGAGTTGGGACCGTAGAGCTTACTTACGCAAGCGTTGTCCGTACCGAATGGTTTCATGGCACCATCACAACAGGCACCACCGAAACCAGAGATGGTCTGCTTACGAGTCTCTTTCACCACTAAGGATGTACGAGGTTTTGCTGCTTGGACAGCCATAATAGCTGCCAGAGCAATGATAGTAGTAAGAACTTTTTTCATAATGATTATTGGTAGTGAATAATTTTGGGGTGCAAATTTACACTTATTTATTGAATCCACCAAATAATACGGAAAATAAATCACTATCTATCTCATTATTTAACTATCACAACCTTGCGGCCACCAATGATATAGAGTCCTGATTTCAAGACATTTTTGTCTAAGCGTCGTCCCTGCAGGTCGTAGATACGCACGTCATCCATTGTCCTCTGTTCAGTATTGACGGTTTGGATACCTGACTCGGTAAACGACTGGGCTTCAAGCTTGGCCATACCCACTACAAAGTCTGCATTCTTCTCTGCCGCAGTATAGAAGCTAAGCACATAGTCACCAGTCTGATGGATATCAAACTCAAAGGTCTTTCCCCTACCGTTTGAGAATGCGTTAGCTACATTTCCACCAATATTCTTCACGGGGGTATAAGACTGTGATACCACTTCCTCACCGTTGGGTTTCTCTATCGTGAAGATGACAGGTGTAAAATCAGGGCAATCCCAGTTCAGCAGTCTTGACAACAGCCGATAATGTCCTGCATGCAAGGTCATGTGTGAGCGAGCTTCCGAATCGCCAAACTTAGCCCATGCTGCTTTCTCTTTACCACCAGGATTCTGTACCATCAGACCGTATTCAAAACCTCGTGCCTCATTAGTGAAATGCAGAAGGCGACAGCCACTGGTGTATGGCAGTCCCCCACCTATTCG
>Ga0265298_10005562_pt1 | contig 15773 bp, 38 predicted proteins | sample AusTroGonzalo_MG_3_FD_193486 | JGI IMG/M metagenome (GOLD analysis project Ga0265298, IMG submission 193486) | Bovine rumen microbial communities from tropical cattle in Woodstock, Queensland, Australia - Gonzalo_01 | ecosystem: Host-associated > Mammals > Digestive system > Stomach > Rumen ... | reverse complement strand
GCTTGGATATGAAGGCGATAAAACGGTTGATTTTTCAAACGCTACAAAGATTGGATTTATGATGGAAGCATGGTGTTCCGGAAACCCTCAATCCGCTTCTGCACCTATATACACTCCGAACTTAAGCAAAAGTTTCAACATTCTCCTTACTGTCAGTTCAACTGTTGCAACAGAAACGAAGATCACAGCGGCCAAGGCGAGTGAACTGGCCGGAATCTTGGGGGTTTCAAACAGTGCCTCCAAAGGATCGAATATTACTGTTGCCCAGTATAACGCGATGGCAACAAAAGCAGGTGTTTCAGCCTTCAATTCTACAAACCCGAAGGCGTCCGACCTGACTGCTCTGGTAAACAAGATCAATTCATCCACGATCGAAATAGACTGGAGCGCAACAGACAAGACTTCTTACGAAAATCTTTGATGGAGGTGATTGAATGAACAGCGCTGAATACGTCGACAAACTCATCACTGCATTAAAGGATCAGGGTAAAGTCCTCTCTGACGTCGCATGGGAGGCCGCGCTTGCCTGCGTCGGTTGGGCCTATGTGTTCGGAGCGAGGGGCGAGTATTGCACCCCTGAAACCCGGCGGGCCAGATATTCCTCGGATCATCCGACGATTAAGTCCGCCTGTAAGAATTTTAACGGGGCCGGGACCAAAAAATGCAAGGGATGCAAATGGTACCCGAATGAAAAACTGACGCGTGTCTACGACTGTAGAGGGTTCACCTACTGGGTCTTGAAGAAGGTGTTCGGTTGGGAACTGAAGGGAGCCGGGGCGACCTCCCAGTGGAACACAGCGGCGAACTGGAAGGCCAAAGGCACGATCGACACCATGCCGAAGGACACGCTCTGCTGTCTATTCGTAAAGAAGGGCGCCAAGATGGAACACACAGGTTTCGGTCTGAACGACGCTACGGTCGAGTGTTCTGCGGGCGTCCAGTATTTCGCACAGCGCAAAGCCAAATGGACGCACTGGGGCGTCCCGGTGTGCATTGACGGCGAGATTCCCGGTCCTGAGCCTGTCCCTCACGGATACGCCGAGGTGATCGGGAAAAGGGTCGCCCTGAGGAAGGACCCGTCTACGAGCGCGATTATCATTATACGGATCGACACGGGAGAACGCGTGAAGATCGAACCCAAGCCTCCAAAAGAATGGGACTATGTCTCCTACAACGGCAAGAAGGGGTACATGAAGCGCGAGTTCCTCGACGAGAAAGTCGATCACGCGGTCGTGACCGGGAAACGCGTTGCCCTGAGGGTTGATCCTTGCCTGAGGGCGAAGGTCCTCCTTCGGGTGAACACTGGCGAGGTCGTCAGGTACGAGATCGAGCCAGAAAGCAAATGGGACTATGTTTCCTACAAAGGGAACACAGGCTATATGATGTCTGAATTTTTGAAGAAAGGGTGATGGCCAGATGATCACAGTTACAAAACAGGAACAGGTGCAGTATGGCGAGACTCCGAAGTTCTATCGTGAATATTCGGGGAAATCCACTGATACGCCGAAGCCTACGACTGATGTGGCGAACGGAAGTTACTTCCTTGAAATGGACACTGGAGACGTGTATGCCTACGACGAGGAAGACGAAGCGTGGCTCAAGATTGCCGCTCTGGGTGGGAGTGGTAGTTGATGGACCTCAAAACATTGCTGTTTTTTCATTCTGCGGGAGGTAGCGAGGAGACCACGGAGGCCCCGTTTGTGTTCAGCGCGGTCGGCAATGTGTCGAACCCAAGGACCACAAATAACTACGGAACCACGATTGACTCGCTGTCCGCAGAGGACAACTCTGTCACCGTTACTCAGGTTTACAACCCGGAATTTGAACCTCCGAACTACAACAACGGCTATATCGCGGTCGGGTTTACCAAAATCGCTGAGTGGATTGAAGCAGGAGCGTCGATAGATTTTTCGGCGGATATTGAGATTACCGAAAACCCTGCCAACGTCACATTCATAAATGCTATCCTCGGGTCTTCTACACAATCGTGTTTGCTGTCTTCCGGGAAATTGCGTTACCTCTGGAACAATCCGAGTTCAACCAAGGCGTATGTCGAAGTTCGTTGCTCGGGTTGTTCGTTCACTCTGTCGAACTGCAAACTAACCAAAGTCTAATGAAAGGAGTGATCTGTTTTGAATGTTTATCAGTGGCTTTGCGTTCTGGCTGTCCCGAACCTTGTGTTCCTGTTCTGGCAGACTGTGATCAATAAGAAGGCCAAGAAACGGGAAGAGAAGGTTGCCGCACGTCGGGCAGAGATCGAGCGGCAACAGGAAGAGATCAGGACGCAGAATGAAAATCTGGAGAAGCAGAACGTCGCTACCATGCTCGGCGTTCAGGCGCTCCTGAGGGATCGCCTCTTGCAGGCTTTCCGGCATTACATCGACCAAGGCTTTGCGGAGTACAACGACCGCGAGAACGTGCGGAATATGTACGTCAACTACGAGGCCCTTGGCCCAAACAGCGTCATGGAAGATTTGTATAATCAGTTTGTGGCGCTTCCCATGCAGAAATAAGGAGGTTTCACAATGAAGATTAACTGGAAGATCAGATTCAAGAACAAGGTGTTCCTTGCCACGTTCTTCAGCCTCATCATCGGGTTCGTGTTCAATATGCTTGCCCTGTTCGACATCTACCCGAAGGTGACGCAGAACCAGATTGCTGTGATCGTGAGCAACGCGCTCGAGTTCCTCGGCCTGCTCGGAATCATTGTCGACCCTACGACTCCCGGAGCGCAGGACTCGGACCGCGCAATGGCTTACATCGAGCCGGGTGTGCTTCCTGACGAAGAATGATAATATAGGAACAAACAGGTCCTCGGAGAAATCCGGGGACTTTTTTTATTTTTGGCTCAAAAAAGGCTTGCATTACTGAGGCATTAGTGATACAATACTCATGGGGCCGAGGACCACGGCCCCGGGAGGAGGAGCGAGAATGAGGAAGACAGTTGATGACTACGGCCTCGAGGACTGGAAGATCATGAGATCAGACGAGTACAAAGCCTACCTGAAGGCGCTCTGCCGCCTCGCGTCCGGGTACGTATCCCGGATTCGGGTGAAGTTCGCGGAGCGGGCCTACGAGAAGTTCTCCGATCCCACGATCCGGAAACTCGTTCTGGCCTACGGCGCTGAGTGCGATGACCTCGACAAGAAGCGCCTGAGCGACTTCGAGTACGTCGCGAAGTACGGCGCGACCACGGAAGAAAGCCTGAACGACTGGTGCCTGAACAACTCGGGCCACTACGCGAAAGCGATCTGGTTCCTGTTCGGGATCGACGACAAGAAGGAGGGAGAAGAATGACTCGCGAAGCGGTGATCGAAACCTTTGAAAATCTGGCCCGGAGTCAGGGTTCCTACGGTCGCGTCCTGCGCTTCCTCGAGGAGTGCAGTGAGGTTGACCCGGACAAGTTCGAGGAGATCATGACCGAACTCGAGAAGTGCGAGAGCGCGATCGACCTGATTCTGACTGTGGAGGGATGAGAATGAAAAAGATCGACGAAGGACTTATGCGGGAGTATCTGGACCGGGAGGCCAAGCGCGGCCTCACCGGGCCGAAGTGGGAGAAATACCTCAGGAGCAAGGTTGCTTGGCTGTTGAAACTGACAGACGGAACCATCTTCGGCATCGAGAAACCGACCATCGAAACCCATTTCTGCTTCGGGGAGAGCGGGTACGACATCGACGAGAAACTCGCTGAGGCCGCTGAGGCCCGGACCAATGCGAACCTGTTCAGGATCAGGAACCTCCGGGACCTCGACGAAAAGATCAAGGCGCTGAAGGAAGGACCTGATGAAGGGTATGAAGTCTGGGCCTCGGTCTTCGGTGGAGTCGCAATCGGAATCTACGTCGGGCGTTGGTGGAACAAAGAAAATACGGTGAATCCGATCGACCTCAGCGACGAAGACAAGAAGCGCATTGCGGAAGGGTACGAGATCGTCCGAGACGGTTTCGCCAAGCGGATCGACGCCTACCTGAAGCGGTACGGACTGAGCAAGGTACACTCGTGGACCTACTGGGTCGACGCGTGAGAATGAAAATAAGGAGGGACATCAAATTGGAGAACAACATGAGGCAGGGGAAAGTCACGCTCGAACTGTTCAACGCGGTGAAAATCTGTCTGGCGACGGGCAACACCATCTCGGAGACCGCCCGGTTCATGAACATGAGCAAGGCGGTTGTCGGACTGATTGCCAAGTCCGAGACCATCGAGGAGTACAAGCAGGAAATGTTCATTCGCTCCCGGAAATGCCACGCGAAAATGGACGCGAAGGCCAAGGAAGAGAAGGCCAAGGAAGAGAAGGCCAAGGAAGAAGAGGCCGCGAAGGAGGCCGAGCCTAAGGAAGTGATCACGGAGATCAAGAACACAGTGACCGTTCAGGCGACCAAGTACATGGAAGACAGGATCGGGGAAGCGGTCGACCTGCTGAAGGGAATCAGTGCGAAACTGGCCGTGATCATCGACGACCTGTACGGGACGAAAACCCCTTGACATCAGTCCGCGAACGGGATACAATCTCGTAAAGGAGGTTGTATCCCATGCTTATCACTATCAAGGAGTACGCCGACCGGAACGGCCTGAACCACGGAAACGTCCGCCATAAATGCCAACGGGGGAGTTACAGGACCGCCCAGAAGATCGGCAGGGACTGGCTCATTGACGAGGACGAGCCGGACGTCGACCGTCGGGTAAAGAACGGAGCCTACAAGAATTGGAGGGAGCGGAAGGAGAATGATAATCCGTGAAGAAAAGAAACCTGAGCGAGGCGGCCAAGGAACACAAGGCCGCGTATGATACGAACTACATTCTGTCAAACATTGTCCAGAAAAGGATCAACTTCAACAAGACGGTTCCTGAGGATGTCGAGATGCTTGACTGGGTAAACCAACAGCAGAACCAGAACCAGTACATGAAAGGTTTGATCTCAGACGATATGAAGAAAGCCGGGAAATAATCCCGGTTTTTTTCATTTTAGAGCAGAAAATGCTTGCACCGCTAAGGCATTAGTGCTATAATACTTATGGGCGGGCGGATGGCCCGCCGGGGCGACCGGGCGCCTGAGAGTCCCGGAGATCGGAGGGTGCGAAATGGCAAAGGCTCGGTACGGATACCACTGGTTCCATCTGGGGGACAACCTGCGTCTGAAGATTGATCATCCGGACTACGACATGATAGCGATCAACGTCCTCTACACGAAGGGCGGCTCCGATCCCCTGAACTTGGACCACGACGGTCGTGGTTACTACCTGAGCGTCCTGCCCATCAGGGACTACAACGGTCGGTGCCGTGGGGTCCGCTCCGCCGGGGCGAAAATCCTCCTGAAGGCGGTTGGCCGCCGGAGTGATAAAGCGGACGCCGCCGCTGTCGCCAAGGGCGTCGGGATCATGCCGATGGTTGTCGATGACGTGTGCGCGAAACTCGGCGCGAAGTATGACTGGTCTGACCTGAAAGCGATTGGAGGTTGATGAGATGATCAAGATCGAAGACCGCGCCAGTTGGTTCTTCAATGTGGGAGAACTGCGGATGACAAAGGTCCGTGACTGGTACATGGAAGCCTTCCCGGACGATGACCTCGGTCCGAAACTGGACAAGGACGTGACCATGTGGGACGTGGTTGGCCTGCTGAACGCGGGCCTCGGCAAGCGGTTCTACGACCTGATTGGGGAAGGGGACTCCGTGATCCGGGAGCGCGTGTTCTGGCGGATTTCCAAGATCGTCGGTTGCGACTACGACGATGTCTACTTCACTTGGCTCGGGCGGGAGGACCGCCCTGTGATCTCTGCGTGAGGAGGAATGGAAATGAAAAAAGGATCACTCGTTCGCTTCATCGGGAAAAGCAAGACCGTCTCGACCGGGAAACTCCTGACCGTCCATGACGTGAAAGACGGCAAGGCCGTCGTGTGGGTTCTGGCCCTGACTGGTAAGTGGATCAAGAAGACGCTCGACGTGAGCGACTTGGAGGACGTGTCTGATCCTCCAGAAGGCTAATGGTTGCCCGTAGGACGCGATTCCCCGGCCTCCAGAAAAACGCCTTATGGTTAGGTAAGGGTCTGGGGGTGATCGCGAAACTGATGCCTTAGGAGGTCTCCTGTGAGGCCCGGGCGGCAAAAACGGCCTTCTCCAGACGGGATCGGAGGGCAAATCCCTCCGAAAAAAGTTCATGACACTGAGGCATTAGTGTGAGATAATAATCAGGGCGGGAAATGGGTCCCGCCCCGAGGGACCCGGCCTCTGGCCGGAGGAAGGATGCGGAGCATGAAGGAAGGACGGATCAAAGTCCTCAGGGAGATGAGGAACGAACTCAAGTACAGGAAGGACCTGATGCTGACTTGGCTCGACGATCCGATTGAGCCTGAGGTCGGAGAGGACGCGGCTTGGCTCGACCTTCTCGAGATGGACCTCGGATTCTGTTTGGACGTGATCGACGGAATTTTGAAGGAGGACAGGGAATGAAAAAGGAAGAGAACCGCTGTGCGGACTGCCCGTACCGTTGGTGTGACGAAGACGACGACTGGCCGACCTGCCACTGGGTCGACCAGTTCCCCGGAGACAAGGCGCCCTGCGAATACGACGACTGAGGAGGATGAGAAATGAACAAGGTTCGGCGCGAAGCGATTTCCAAGGTGATCGGCATGATCGGGGAGGCCCGGTGCCTGCTCGACGAACTGCGCGAGGAAGAGGAAGAGTACCGGGACAACATCCCGGAGAACCTGACTGGCTCCGAGCGCTATGAGAAGGCCGACGAGGCTGTCTATGAGATGGAGGACATTGTCTCCGAACTCGAGGAGTTCGAGAGCCGCTTAGAGGAGGTAATAGCATGAAAAAAGCGATTGTTTTCCCCAAGGGCCACGGGATGCCCTACTGCGTGGACGTCCCTGCTGACATCACCTGCGAGTGGATTGCCCGGAACATCGGGTGCGAGTGGGTCGAGATCGTCCGCCCGCGCCGCCTCCCTGAGGGGATTATCATTGTGTGCGACGAAGAGGGCCTGCTGAAACCGAACGAACTGAACCCGGTCGGATCGTGGTTCTACGAGAGCGACAAACACGGGGAACCGATCGTCGGGAACATCATGATCCTGAAAGAGGAAATGGGCGATGAGGGGCCTGAGTTCGCCGGGATGACCGACGACGAAGTCAACAAGGTGTTCGACCGGATCGGGAAGGAGGAATAAAAATGACCCTGAAGCGGAAGAAGGACATCGAGGAGTACCTCACGCAGTTGAACCTGTGGGAGCATGAGTACGACCACATGGCCGCTGAGTCACGCGCCAAGAAAGACACTGCCTCTGAGAGCGTCTGGTCGAAAATGAGTACGGACTACGGAAACAAGTTGCAGGGCGCCATTGGAGTTCTGATCCGGGCCGGACTCCGGATCGAGTACGTAGACACTAAGAACTACAAGACCGACCACTATGTTGTTGAGGAGGAATGAAAATGACGTTCGAGGTTCGCCAGATCGACGCGTGGTGCAATGAGGAAGAGGGATGGTGGTGGAACACGTCCTACCGCCTCGGTTGCTTCAAGACCAATGCTAAGAATGAAAAAAAGGCGTTCGTCCGGTTCCTGAATCGGTACGGGATCGTCTTCCGGAAGAACAAGACTCGGATCACGTTCGACGGGGACGTCTACGAGATCATCGACCGTAAGACCAAGGAGCCGCTGTTCGCCGCGATCCCGATCACCTGAGAAAGTTCTCAGGAACGATAAAAAAGTCTTGCACCACTGAGGCATTAGTGCTATAATAATAAGGGCGGCGGGAACAGGCCCTCCGCCCCGGGGACCCGGCCTCTGGCCGGAGGAAGGAGATCGAAATGGCAAAGGTTATCAGCGTGTCCGCTCTGATTCCGCGTGACTCTCACAAGTCCTTCTACGGGAAGGCGATTGTCAGGACCTACGACGACGGGACGACGGTCCTCCGGTCCTACGCGACCGACGTGATCAGTCGGAAGCCGGACGGGACTCTGGTCCGCCACTGGGACGGTTGGTCCGCGACGACCGGGCGCCATGTGGCCTCCTTCGCCGGGATCGGCAAGGCGGTCTGGGACAAGATGGACGTGGTCCCGCTCGACGGGGCCTACCGGGACTGAGGAGGTGTTGAGATGACCTTCAAGAGGTTCGAGGAGATTTTCAAAAGCAGGTATCCGGACGGCACCGTCTGGATGCACGACGATTACATGAGCCACTCCGGGAACCGCCAGAAGGTTGGCGTGGAGTTCGCTCCAAACACGAAGGTTTATCTCTACCGGGGCGCTTACGAAGACATCCTGTGCCGAATCGGCATCAAGACAATCAGCAAAGAGCGTCTGGCCGAGGCGGAGATTCACCTTGAACACCTGAAGCGGAGACATGGAGACCCGAATATGTTCTTCCCCGGACTGTACACGGACTGCATGGAGGACATCATAAAGACCGAATCGTTTCTGGCTGAGGTACGCCGGGACTACGTCATTGCCTGAGAGGAGGAATGAAAATGTACGAAGTCGAACTGAAAGCGAACGTCACGCCTCTGGCCTATGTGGAGTGCGACTGCGGCACCGAGAACGTCTGGCTGAAGGCAGTCAGTTTCCCTTGGCGGGCCGCCCGCAATTCCGCTCTCAACACCCGGGGGTTCTACGTTGTCTCACATAACGTAATGGACTGGGATAAGTATTGTTGGGACGAGGTGTTCACCGATCTACGGGAGGCTGTCGGGTTCTTCGGCAAGCAGGCCAACAAGCGGTACGACAATGGAGAGAAGAAGTACGAGAAGGTCGTGTGGGAAGACGATTGGAAATACTACCGCGAGGGCCTGATCCCCTACGAGGATGACGGACATTATCATTCCTCGGCCTCCAACGGAGACTACGGGCCGAGCAACCCTTGGGATGCTCCCGGGATGAGCGTCAGCGACTTCCTGCCCGGAGTTTACTGAAAAAAGTTTCTGATCCGGGCAGAAAATGTTTGACACACTGAGGCATTAGTGATACAATAATAAGGGCGGGAAATGGGTCCCGCCCGGGGGACTGGCTCCCGGGATGCCGGAGAACGGAGGTTGCGAGATGCTGTTTGGTGCCGATCTGATCAAGAGCCTCGAGAAAGAGAACGAAATGCTCAGGAAGTCGATTGACGACCGCAGGAAGCGCATCGACGACGGGTGGACCGACATGGATGACTGCTTCGTTTCTCAGAAGGTTGAGGAGCGCGGAATCCGGAACAACAATGACAAGATTGCCCTGATCAAAAGCGGCGGCCTTCACTGGTTCCGCGAACTCGCCACTGCGGACGGGATTCCGGTCGACAGCCGTTGGGTTGACACGCGGTTCGGAATGACCAGACGGGTCGAGATGCCTGACGGTTCTGTTGTCTGGACTTCGGCTGACACGGACAAGGGCCTTGCGCGGAAGGGATTGAAAAAAGTGACGTGCCTGCGCCCCGCTTGGTACGCGTTCCATTCATCCCAGAGGGGAATGTACGGGGTTTACACAGGTGACTACGTCCTGTTCCCGAGCGACGTGAACTACGCGACTGGCGAGGATGCCTCTTGTGATCCGATTGAGATCAAAGACGGTTGGGCAGACTGAGGAGGTGCGAGAATGGAAAAGACCGTGGTTGTCACTGAAGAAATGGCAAGGGACATGATTCGCGCTGTGTACAACGCGCACTGCAACAACGCCCGCGTTACGCTCGAACTGTGCCGGGTAATCGCGAACTGGCTCTACAACAACTTCGGGTTCAGCGTGACAACGCTGTTTGTAGAGCGCGTACTTAAGGAGGTGCGAGAATGAAAAAGATCATCGCGAACGACGGCCACGTCCTGAACAGGCGCTCCCGGTGGATTCCGATCCGCCACAACTACAACCCGAACCGCCGCAACTCCCTCTGGTATTACGTAACAGACGGGAGCGGCTACCGGGAAGGCCAGACGGGGTTTGATCCCTCGTCCGGCCTGAACCTCGACTACTTCATCTGGAATGGCCGCAAGTGGGCGATCGAGCAGTTCTACAGCGTCTGGGGGACAATGGGGATCAACCCGATTGTCTGGACCGAGGCCGACGGGGATCACGCGATCTCCGGGTACGACAGCGAGAACTACTTCAGTCCGATCCTGATCGAACTGGACGAGTGCGGCGAGAATGTGCGCGTCTACGAGGAGGAATGAAAATGGCGAAAATCATGACCAAGTCCGATGTCTGGTGGAAAGTAAAGAACCTGAACGCCATGATCAAGAACGAGCAGAATCACCCGATGTACGGAGCGACGCTCGATCACTGGGCCGGGAACTGTCATCCGATCCACATTGACGAACAAGCCTTGAGGTGTCTGGTCCGTCATTATAAGCGCAGGAAGGTGGTGGATGGATAATGAAAACGCTCAAGAATCTGATCGGAAACCACGTCTCCATGATCCTGAACGACCCGAAATGGGTTTCGTTCTGCGGCCCAGATACGGACCTTGCCCGTGGATGGGGATTCTTTTTCCCGGACGATGACGGGAGATCGGTTTACATCGCTTGGAATAGCGAAGGGATCATCTGCGAAGTCGATGGGCGGGGCGAACATTACAAAGAGGTGATCGCATGAAAGAGTATCGTATTCAGCTTTGGCTTGAGAATGGTTGCAGGTGGGTCAATATTCGCGAGTTTGTAATGCACCCGTTCAGTTCGTTGGCTGACGCGAAATGGGAACTCGATGAGCGGAAGCGTGAACACCCGGACAACAAATACCGCATCATTGAGCGCACGGTTTCTGAATGGAAGGAAGTAGATTGAGGAGGGATGCTAAATTGGAAACCACTATCAGATTCGAGGTCCTTGGACACAACATCGAGTTCTACTGCTCTGCGAGAGACACCCGGAACGGGTTTGCCCACGATACCCGGCTGTACGTCAACGGGAGAGAGTGGAGCGTCGGCCACTGCTACTACCTGAACAGGACATGGGAACACTGGCATTTTCAATCCGTCTGCCTGACCGCCTGCCAGAACTACATCGACGTCAAGTCCTCGGACCTGAAGGATGACTACAAGGCCGAGCGTGGCCTGAAGCGCGTGGCCGGGAAGAACAAGGCCGAACTCGAGGAGATTATCAAAAACAACCCGGACATTGTCCTGTTCACCTTGATCAAAAAGACCCTGCGCGATCGGTCGTTCTGACCTCACAATTCGCTCACAACAGGCCGTGAGAGGCTCATTAAGGAGCCTCTCTTCTTTTGCCTTAACTAACCATAAGGGTCTGGGGGTGAACGCGAGGAAGGTGCCTTAGTGTTCCGCTATGAGTGCCTGCACCTCGTTTTGCACCTTTTTCGGAGGCGAATTTGCACGAAAACACGGGTTTTCATTGCTCCACACTTATACGAAAAGACCTCCGGAGCCTTTGAACTCCGGAGGTTTCTGACGTCTGGGTGGAGAGATTTGAACTCTCGGCCTCTTGAACCCCATTGAACTTGCCTGATCCTCTGGACCTGTTGATTATCATTATTACTTCCGGTTTCCTGAACTAATCTGCACCTTGTCCTGCACCTTTAACGATGGAATTGAGCCTGTTTACCGCCTGTTGCACCCGGGTATCGCCGGGGTGGTCATACACCCGCAGGAGCATTTTTTCATCCGCCTGTCCCATCCATCTGAACGCAAGTTTCAAATCCACGCCCGCGTCCCTCATGGTTGTGGCGAAACTATGCCTCAGGTCGTGCGGGCGGATCGTGATTTTCATTCCGGAGTATGCCTCGAGTTCCCTGATATACTTTGACCAAACGTGCCGCCACGCAGACGATGTGACAGTCTGCGTCTTTTTTAATGGGCAAACGCGCCCGTGTTGACCCTGTAGCGCGATCCTGAGTACGTCCAGAAGAGGGATCGACCGTTTTCCCGCCGACGTCTTCGGGTCGCCCAAAACGCCCTTGTTGCCCTCGAAATGGATGGCCCGATCTACGATTATCAATCCATGCTCAAAGTCGACGTCCCGGTCGATATCGAACGCCATGACCTCTCCCCTGCGGAGGCCCGCATAGCGCATCAGGAGGGCGCCAATCCTGAACTCGGCAGGGCAGTTGAGTATTATGCCGTCCTCTTCCGGGGACAGCGCCCTGTGGCTTCCTGAGGCTCCCTTGTGAGGCTTCGCGGCCTTCGACCTGCATGGATTCGACTTGACGATTCCGTCCTCTATCGCGCAGTCCCAGAGATCGACATACAGCATCCGGGCCTTCCGGACAGAACTGTCTGACTGCCCAAGATATTCATTATAGACCGACTTGATGTCCGAGGGCGTCACGTTTTTCATTGGCATGGCACCGATCTTCCCAACGAGTTTGTTCATATAGTTGACGTAGGAGTTATAGGTATTCTTCGAGACAGACGCCTTGTGGACCGGGAGCCACTCAAACGCATAGGAGAAGACTGTGATCCCGTCCCTGTTCAGTAGTTCGCCCCGGAGTTCCGCCTCGATGTACTCCTGCCGCTTTTTCAAAGCCTCGTCCGAGGTCCGGCCCATGAACTGTATCCCGTGATAGGTTGCCTTGTACCTGCCGTCCTTCCTCTCGGCCAGAACCTGTTTCTTTTGCCGCATGGGATCACCTCTGGAACATACGGACATAACCCACGGCCAGACCGTGAATGATAATCTCCTCTGTCACGAGGATCGGGGGATACTTCGGGTTGTCCGCTACCAGTAGCAGGCCGTCCCGTTGGTGGTAGACGTGTTTTAATGTCGCTTCGCAGGCGACATCGACAGCCGCGATCTGCCCATCCTCCACGTCCGGTTGCTGTCGGATCAGCACGAGGTCGTTATTTTCAAAAGTCGGCGCCATGCTGTCTCCCTTGCACCTGAGCGCGAAGTCTGCCCGGACGCCGTCCGGCAGGTCCGCGTATCCCTCAATATTCTGTTCTGCTGTGATCGGCGTCCCGCAGGCGATCTCACCGACGATAGGCACCGATCCCCTGCGAATGGAAATGTTGTCCAGTTCGCGGCGCCGTTCCTCCGAGAATATGAAGTCGGCAGGAACGTTAAACAGTTTCGCCATCTCCATGACGTATTTTGTCTCAGGCGTTGTACTCCCGGACTCCCAGAGGCTGACGGACGATTGTCTGATTCCCAGCCTCTCTGCAAGCGTCCCCTGAGACATTTTCATTCTCTTCCTTAAATACCTGATGTTGTCTCCGATCATTTTTGATCCCTCCCTTCAGACCCGAGTCTATAGGCAGAACAAATAAAAGTAAATAAAATATTTGCAAACCCTATTGCAAAACGCATAAAATCTGCTATAATATCAGTGTGGCCAATGGATTGGCCTGAGAGGAGGTTGAAAATGAAAGACGTGATTCTGGAAGGACGCAGGGCGAAGGGCCTGACTCAGAAGGCTCTCGCGGACATCGTCGGTGTGAAGCAGTCGACTGTCTGCCTGTGGGAGACGGGCCAGTGTAAACCGTCTGTTCCCACGATCAAAAAACTCTCTGAGGCTCTGGAAGTTCCGATCGAGGACTTTTTCAAGGAGGAGTTCTGATGCTCAGGCAACTCTACTTCGTTGCTGACATCATGGACCGTTACAGGTGCCGCTCAAAAGACACGGCCAGACGGTACATGAAGCAGATGGGAGCGACGGGCAGTCCACTGTTCGTAACGGAGGACATGATAAACCAGTGGGAACTGTCGAAGCGGAAACCCTGTTGGAGCGGAAGAGCAAGACCAGTCCCGGCGGGAATGACAATCCCCCGGAGAAAGTGAGGGAGACATGGGACCGATGTTCGGAATTAAACGACCCGCATTTATTCCAAACGCGCCATACATAACGGACGCAGAGAGATACGGAGTCCCGCACTCGGTGAACGTCCACTGCCCGGTCTGCGGAGAAATCTGTAAAACGATCTACGCGGCAGGCTCGACTGTTTACGGATGCGAACACTGCGTCGACGTCATGGACGCTGACGAATGGGAGAGAGAAGGGAGGGAATGAAAATCAAAAGCCGCTATGTCTACTACCCGGCCACGCGGAAGATTCGCGGGAACAAAACGACACTGGCAGGACGGATCAGGAAGTGGCTGAGGCGCCGAGAGAGTCCGGACGTTTTTCCAATCGTGGACTACTACCCGGCGGTTTATCCCACAAAAAGATGAGCGCCCTCGGGAGAAAGGGCGCTCAGGGGATCACAGATTTGAAGGGACTCAAAAATGGATCACTTGATTCTAACACGATTCCCTGAGAAATGCAAGGATTATTAATAGGAGGAGCAACATGAGCGAACTGATTGAGGAACTCGAGGATCAGGAAGAACTTCAGTTCACGGTAGACGAGGACGAGAAGGCCGAGGAACTGCTGAAGCGGCGCCGGGAACACGTCGAGGAGAAAGAGAAGTGGACCGCGCACTACGACGCCCTGAAAGAACGGGCCTGCATGAAGCACGACAACGCGATCTTTGAGATCGACCGGAAACTGCTCGAGTATTTCAAGGACCGCGAGAGCAAGGGCAAGACCCGCAAGACCAAGACTCAGGTGATCTACGACCTGCCGTCCGGGAAGATTTTCATTAAGAAGCAGAACCCGGACTACGAGAAGGACAACGATACCATCGTCACTTGGCTGAAGCAGAAAGACCCGCAGTTTATCAAAGTGAAGGAAGAACCGGATTGGTCCGCAATGAAGGACGCGTACAGTTTTTCCGAAGTGACCGAAGAGACCGTCGACGATGAGACCGGAGAGATCATGACCGAGGTTGTGACACGCATGATCAAGGTTGACCCTGAGACCGGAAAGATCGAAACCGTCCCGGGCGTGACCGTCAGGCCTCGGGAAGACATTTTCAAAGTGGAGGATAAGTAAATGGAAGAGAAGGTTGTTGCTCAGGAAGTCGCCCCGGTGATGCCGATGGTGTGTGGCCTGATTCAGCAGGCAATGAACGAAATCGGCGCGATCGGCAAGGACAGCGCCGCCACGAACTACAACGGAAAGATGATGTACAAGTTTCGCGGTATCGACGCTGTCTACAACGCCCTGAACCCGGTCATGGCCAAACTTGGACTGTTTATCATTCCTGAGGTTCTGGACCAGAAACGCGAGGAGCGCCAGTCGACCAACGGTTCGACCCTCATCTATTCGATCCTGACGGTGAAATACACAATGTACGCACCGGACGGCTCCAGTGTCTCCGGGATTGTCATTGGTGAGGGCATGGACAGCGGCGACAAGGCGTCCAATAAGGCGATGTCGGCGGCCATGAAGTATTTCTGCTTCCAGACGTTCATGATCCCGACCGAGGATCAGATCGACGCGGACGCGGAGGTTCATGAGGTGGCCCCGAAGAACGCGCCAAAACCCGCTCCCAAGCCTGTGGTGAAGGACGCGGCGGCCAAGGTCGAAACCCAGAAAACCCTTCCCACGGCGCCCGCACTCAATCCGGTCCTGAACTACCTCGCGAATGAAAAAGCCTTCATTGGCGAGAAACTGGGCCTCAAGACCAAGAAGGAAGTCGACACTTGGTTCGCGACCAAGTTCAACGCCCTCGTCGAGGCCGGAACGGTTGAAAATGTCCCGTGGAACGAGATGACTCGTCAGCAGGCGGAGAACCTGATTGAGGCGATCAAGGTCACATTCATGAGCGGTGATCCGCAGTGACTGGGAAACTGAAGGACCTTTACAGGGGACTCGACGGGCAGTGGGTATTTTCAATATCCACCCCGTTCGACCCCCGGGGGCCGTTCGACGAACTGAAGGACGACCTCGTTGACGTAACGATTAAGAAGCACCGCAACAAACGCAGTCTGGACGCCAACGCGTTCGCATGGGTACTGATTGACAAACTGGCCGCGAA
>Ga0265298_10005561_pt1 | contig 15774 bp, 29 predicted proteins | sample AusTroGonzalo_MG_3_FD_193486 | JGI IMG/M metagenome (GOLD analysis project Ga0265298, IMG submission 193486) | Bovine rumen microbial communities from tropical cattle in Woodstock, Queensland, Australia - Gonzalo_01 | ecosystem: Host-associated > Mammals > Digestive system > Stomach > Rumen ... | reverse complement strand
CAAAGTAGAAACAAGAGAATACTGTTCTACTGAACTTTCTGAACTGTTAAAAACAGAAGCAGATAAACCTTCACATACTTTTGTTCTTCTGGTAACAATCCCCGATGATGATAATGAAGTACAGATTATTAAAAGAGATACCGATTCTCCTTATTATACCCCTGTTCCTAGTTATAAGAATTTTGATACTTTAGTAGAGTTTACGAAAGAACATGGCTTTGAAGTTGAGATTAAAGATGATGTTTATCGGTACAATCGTAATACTTCATATAAATGTAAAAAAATTATAATCAAATGGTAAAATAGTGGGACAGAAATGTCCCACTTCTGCCGGCGCGAAATTTGTACGTACAAAATTGTATACAGTATTCTTTAAAATTTTTACTTGACAAAAAGTCAAATTTTTGATATACTTATAACGAACCAAGAAAGGAAGTGTTAGTATGGCAAGCAAGGCAACTCTTGAAAACAAACTCCGCAACAAATTTCTGTCCTTCGTATCAGATACTATCTCTAAGGAAATGGAAACCGATGTGCTCCCTGTGAGTGCAAGTGAACTTGCTATCCCTGTTCTGGATGAAGAGGGCAATGAAAAATTCGTACTGATTAAAATCAGTATTCCTCGTGGTACTCGGAATGGCATGGGTGGGTATGATCCCTATGATGGATATGCCGCGAATGAAGCGTACCTTGATGAAATCGCAAGCAAGGCGCAGGAGAAAGCGGTCAAGCGTGCGATGAAGGAAGCCGAGAAAGGCAAAAATAAAAAAGAAGAGAAAGGCAATAGTTATGCGGATGAATAAGCACCGCACGAACTCGCTAATATGCTTAACTAATCGGAAGGGCGAGCCATCGCCCTTCCTTTCTTAATTTCAACTTGTACGTACAACTTTGGGCCGGCGCGAAATTTCCCCTTGACAAATCCCAAAACTCGTGATATAATAAGGGTGAAAGGGAGGTAAGAAAGATGGAAGCGATTAAGAAATTCTTTGGGATTGAACCGCCATATAAACTCGAATGGAACGATCTCCGTGCTTGTATCCAGTTAATCAATGTTATTCTTATTATGATTTTTGGTCTGTCCGTGTCGTGGTTTGGTCTTGCTATCGCCCTCTTTGGTGTATGTAAAGATCTTTCTCAGCATCGGCATATTAATGATCTTGTTCTCCACTTGACAGGAGTTATGTTAAATATTCACTTTTTGGTGCTACTTTATAGTTGACAAGACCGCTATTTCGTGATATAATTAGTTATGAAAGGAGAGGTTATTATGGGTCGTATTACTGCCATCAGAAAGTTCGCCACTATTGCAATCGGAGAAAAGGTTATTATTCCTCGTGATCGTAATGATTGGGGTATGAATTTGAATGATCGTTCTCCTCGCCTCTGTCTGCCTATGGATACACAGAAAAATGACGAGGAAGATAAGCGCTTCCGTAAGTTCTTTATTTCCCTGTTTCCCGCAGGTCAAGGCTTCGCAAACGTAACAATTTCAATCCTTCACGAACTCGGACACTGGGCAACCAAAAGCGAAGTAGATTGGGACGAATACTGGGCAGAAGCCGATAATACTTTCGGTTGGGACTACTTCAATTTGAAAGCAGAGCGCATGGCAACAGATTGGGCTATCAACTGGCTTTCTGATCCCGAAAATCGTAGAATAGCAAAGGCTTTTGAAGTCGAATACTTCGGACATTAAGGAGAGTATTATGAAACAGATCGTCACAAATAAAAGGGTTTGCTTCTATGATGTATTGGAGGAAAAGGTTGTGGCTATGATGTCAGACCTTTACAATCCAGACCTTGATGATTATACTATACTAACTCTCAGTTTTAACCCCATTCTTATGGATTGGGTGGATGTTCCTCCGCGTCCAGAGGTATGGATGAAAAACAGTAATATCCGCGTGGAAGTCATGCGCGAGTATGCCGAAGTCGAGCAGTGGTTTGATAAACTGAAACGAGTTATCTTCGGCTAACTCGCGCCGGCGCGATTTAACAGAATTGTAACAATTTTCTTCTTGACTTTCACATATTTATTTGATATACTATATGAGGAAAGAGAAAGGTGGGATTTGAATGAAGTCCAGTTATGTGGTTCGTGCTCGGCGGTTCGCCAATGATCTTTATCCTTTCGTGAAAGATTGTAAGACCGTAGATGAATATGCTCTTGCGGTTGAGAAGTACAACTCTGTAAAACACCGCGCCGTAAAGGTTTTCTCTGGTGCTACCCGTGTTGTATTCGTTACCTCTGACTATGCTCTGAAGGTAGACTACGGCAAGAAAGTCGATATTTTTGGCGGGTGTGAAAACGAGTGCCGTGCCTATGCCAAGGTCTACCGTGATGGCTTCGCCTATCTCTTTGCTCGGATCTCCCCTGTTATGGTTAATGAGCGTGTGTTTTACATCATGCCCCGTGTTGAGCGCATCGGCGCAAAATATAATGGTTGGGATGAAGCATGGGAAAAAGTCAATAATGAGGAAAGCGACTACCTCGACTCCAACTTCTGTGATTTGCACTATGAAAATTATGGTTGGAAGAATGGCAAGCCCATCATTGTAGACTACGCCTTCTTCATTGGCAATGGTGAAAATTGGCGCAAACACTTTAGTCATATGTGGTCGTAGTGGGCGGCCGGCGCGAAATTGTATACAGTATTCATTAAAAATAAATGCTTGACTTTTGCGTAATTTATGCTATAATATAATTGTTCCGAGAGAGAAGAGAAAATCTTCTCACTGGACAAAAAATATCAGATTAAATACTTGACAAACGAGTAAAAATCTGATATAATAAAATTGTCCAAAGGGACAAAGAAAAAATTTGTGCAGTTAGCGGTCTGCCGTATACTGAAAACCGTGTGTAAAAGGAGTTTTATGAACACGAACGAAATCCTCAACACTATCCTGTCCATCCCTGGTGCGAGCATGGCTCGTCAGAACAAGACCAATTTTGTGGTCATCCCTACCGATGAAGGCTTCGTGAAGGTTGCCGTTGCCAATGCTCTGGCGAAGGATACCAAGGCTCACAAGGCTTTCAATGCCGAAGCGGCGATTGCCGAGTACAAGGCTTATGAAGCCGAAGTTGCTCTGCGTGAAGCCGAAAAAGCGACCAAACCTGTAAAGGTCAAGGGTCCGAACCCCGAAGCGCAGGCTCGGCGTGACGAACTCGATGCAGTCATCGGCGCTATGCCTTCCTTCACGGATTGCACCGCTACCGATATTATGAACGCTATCGAGGGCAAGGTTGCCTTCACCCTCACTCCCATGAATGTGGGTCAGAGCGCAAAGCGCCTTGTCGAAAAGGGCATCCTCGTGGTTGGCACGAAGGATGGCGACAAGAAAGCCTATTACACCAAGGCTTAATCCCTTCTTCCAAATCTCCCTTCAGTCAGAAGGGAGATTTTTTTATCCATATATTGTATACTGTATACAGGGCGCCGGCGCAGTTAGGCAAGGCTAACAAAAAAGTGCTTGACAAACCGCAATATATAGTATATAATAGATACAGAAAGTGAAGGAACAACACTACAAACCAGAAAGGAAATAGTTACATGGAGAAGTCAAAGTACATGGTGTTCGACACAGAGGTATGTAACTGTCCGAAAATTGATGGACAGTTGGATGTCGCAAATGGTCAGTTTTATGACCTCGGTTTACAAATCGTGGATAAAGATGGTTACATCTACGATGAGTATTCTATCGTGAATGAGGATGTATTCTTTGGGATGCCCGAAGCAATGCAGGAAGCGTATTTTGCGGATAAGATTCCACAATATCTTGAGGATATGCGGATGGGCAAGCGCAAGATCATGAATACATGGCAGATTTACAAACTGATTCGGCAGTTGTGCGAACAGTATGAAATCAAGGCTTGCATCGCCCACAATGCGAGATTTGATATCAAAGTAACCAATGCGACCCTTCGTTATCAGACAAAAAGTAAGCGGCGCTGGTTCTTCCCTTATAATATGCCCATTTGGGACACCATGAAAATGGCGAATGACACCATTTGCAAGCAGAAGGGTTACATTGAGTTTTGTAAGACTAACGGTTACATGACCAACCACGCAACTCCACAAGTCCGTAAGACTGCTGAAATCCTGTGGCGGTACTTGACCGATGATGTAACTTTTGAAGAGAACCATACAGGGCTTGAAGATGTTGAGATTGAAGCGCAGATTTTCGCAGAGTGCGTAAAACAGCATAAGGCAATGGACAAACTGGCAGAGTTGGACGAGGGAGATGTGTAACATCTCCCTCCCCATGTAACCAACCTCATGTAACCGCGCGCCGGCCCGCAGATGTACGTACAACTTTGTATACAGTATTATCAAATTTTATTACTTGAAATTTCTGCTCAGATGTGATATAATATATATAGTGAGAGGGAAAAAGATAGTAAAATTTCCTCTTGACTTCGGAAGAATTTTGTGCTATACTATCTGTGAAGGGTGAAGGAAAACACCGCAAACCAGAAAGGATAAAGCATATGGCAAAAGTTACGAAAGCGTTGGTTGACAAGGGTCTGCGTGAGAGTGTGTTTGATATGCTCTTCTGCGACAAAAACCCCTTTGCTGATCTGTTCCACAAGGTAAATGATCGGCAGTATGGCATTATCATGGTAGATGCCAATGGGGAACAGCGGTATGTCCGCATCGGTGCGATTGTTGCGGAAGTCCGTGAGGATATGACCGCAGAGGAACTGATGGCTTCCGAGTGCGAAGCGTACAACGCAAAGCAGGAAGTCAAGGCTGAAAAGGCGAAAGCCAAAGCCGAAAAAATTGCTCGTGACAAAGCGAAGCGTGAGGAAAAGGCACGCCTTGAAGCGGAACAGAAAGCGAAGGAGGAAGCCGAAAATGGAAATTGATGCGAGAACTGCCCAGTTGATCCTTGATGCCATTGCGTTTATGAACATGGACTGGTTTGACGCACTGGAATGGCACTATAGCGAAGAAGAAATAACAACCGATGCCCGCGCGGATTTTATCCGCTTCTGCGAGGCTCGTGGCATTAAAACTGTCATGGCCTCTTGACCAACTTCCTTTCACCGAGGGCGCAAGCCCTCATCTTTTTATATATATATAGTTGTATGTACAACTTGCGCCGGCATAAACGGAATCAGCCGGCGCGCCCTTTGGGCACTACTCCCCCAGTATAATTATATCGCGGATTTTGTCCATTGTCAAGTATGAAATTTGTTAAATTTCTATTACAATTCTGTTACAAATCTGTTACAACGAAGCTTCGTCAGCGCCTTGCGCAGCAAGGCGCGCCATTGTCAAGTATTTGGCGCAGTCAAATATGTATACAGTATACATACTTGACAAGCTGGAAAAGCTGGTAAGCTGGGCTTCACAAGCTGGGCAAGCTGGGCCAGGCGAGCTGGGCCACGAGCTGGAACTGGCCGCGGGCAAGCTGGGACAAGCTGCAAAATTTATTATTTGAGTATTAAAAATAAACATTTGACTTTGAGCGTAATTTACGCTATAATTATATTGTCAGGAGGGGAAAGAGAGAAAAAAGGAGAAACCGATCCTCACCCACTCTCGCATATACCGCTCCTTCTGGCAACTTGGGGCGACACCGTAACGCGTTGGTTGCGGTGTCATTTTTTTATACCTAAATTTCAAAATTGTATACAGTATACATGTTTGACTTTTCGCGCAATTTATATTATACTAAAAGGGGAAATATAAATATAAAGCATATTTCAAATTTGTATACTGTATACAACCGCATAAGCTGGGCCGCCGCAAATTCAAATTTTTAGAATACCATTCAAATTTTATCCCCTTTTTCAGGCGCAAATGATAATTTTTCTATTTGTGACTGTTCTAGGGTATTATACGCATCGGGCGCAAATTCCCAGGTTCTACTTCTTGTTGAGCATGTTGTTAAAAAAATCCCCCACTTCAGACGCAAATATTATATATATAGGAATATGCGCCCGATACGGGGGATATGACATGGAAACATATTGCGAAACCATTTTTATATATAGCTATTTAAGCTGCACAAAATAAGCTGCAACTTAACCTTCCGCAATAGGAAGCTGCGTCTTATCCCCCTTATCAGACGCATATTCTATATATATATCAAATGCGGCTGTTGCGGGGTAAAAATGTGGCATGAGCTGGAAAAGTGTGGCATTGTCAAATACTTGACAAGCTGCAACTTGTTGTGCTATAATAGAAAAAAGAAAAAAAATAAATATTTGACAAAAAAAATTAATAAAAAATTTTTTTAGAAATTTTATTTTTATTTTAAATAAATACTTGACAATGCCCGAATTTTGGCGCACACCCTCCCAGACAGCCTTCAATAACCGATTTTCCCGATAACCATTACCCTGTATCGGTATACCCTTTCTCGTCGAGAACGCAGCAGTTCCATTATTAGTTTTCTTCCCTCTTTCTTATCATTTATATGTAGTTGGTTATTGATGAATTATTGTATTTATTTATTGTTGGAGATGAAAATTTTATGGCTTATGTAATTGATACGTATAATAAATATGATGCGTGGGATCGCACACATTCCTTATATAAGTTTGAAATAAATGGAAATTGGTATGCAATTAAGGAAGTAGAGATGAGCTGGGGATTACCGTAGTTAGGATAGAGAGTTGATTAGGACTATGAGAGATAGAAATAGTGGATGCATATTTATGAGACGTATGAAGAGGCATCAAAATTTGCATTGCTTATGAAAGGAATAAATTGATGCGCGATCACCTACAAAATGTGGGCATCGACGTATATTTTTTTATCTACCCTATACCATATTTCGTGGAGGGGCTTCGCGCAGCGAAGACCCGAACACGATAACGAATTTTGAGGGACGGATCGCCGCAGGCGAGCCGTGCCGAATAAATTCGTAACCACAGTTTTTCCAACAATAAGTGGAACTAAGACATTTGCGCCTGTTATCGCTAAATATTTGACTTCGTTCTTAAATTATTATATAATAAAAGAAAAGGAGCTGCATCTATGAAAATAACATTTTACAATCCTAAAACAAAAATGTTATATACGCAAACATATAACAATCCTTGGTATTATATATTAAAATTGCGCTGCGATTGCTTTCGATTAATACAATATAATAAATATGGTAGTAGGTTTGCGCGCGAAGTTAATCATCAAGGTGGAATAGAAAATATATCTTATATTGTATCTAATTCTATTCCTTTTTTGAATAATTATCAATTTGAAAGTTATGAAAATAATAAATTTATAGAACAATGGATTCAAGAGCATCCAGGTGAAGCTGTGGAACCTATTAAATCTTTTGATGAATTAAATATTGCTATATCTCATAAGCATGATTGGGATAATAGAAAAGATATGTATTCTTCTAATTAAATATTTGACTTCATAAGAAATTTATGGTATATTTTTAGTATAGAAAATATACCTTATTTTTGTATGGAGGAAACTCTATGAAAAAATGTAAATATCATTGTGAGTATGGTGATGGAGAAAATTGTCATTATAAAAATAAGAATAATTGTATATACAATGAGGATATAGTAGATAAAATAGATCAAGCATTAAAGAAATTCTATGGCTTTTATCAACCCACTTGCCGAACCGAGGAGGATATAAGATGCGACAACATGAACAAGTAAAAGAGTTTGCGATAGAAGATATTATTAGACTTGTGCGCGAAACCGATCTATCAGATATGAATACATTCTTGGTATTAAATGGCGGCACTGGTGTAGGTAAGACTACTGCAATTATGTAGAATGTATTAGAAGAGCTGGATCATAAATGTGGTGCATTACAAACTATGCTAGTGGTAGAAAGCCGTAGTATTACTGTAGAATAGTTGCGGCATAAGTATGGTGAAGCTGATGTTTGTCAACGCATGGGCTTTGCTAATATGATAAAGAAAAATAATGTAGACTATGACTGGGTTGTTATTGACGAATGTCATGGTTTATTTAGTGAAGCCTCTTTCGCAGAAGATACTACTATAATTGGTGAATGGATTCGCAGCGGCCGCACCAAACAACATATTATCTTTATTACCGCGAACGATGAATACTTCGAAGATTTATCTAAATAGTTTTTCTCTGATGATTGTTCATTTATTTATTTGTTTCCTGACTTTACAAAATATGTAAGCAATACGTATGTTAAGGAAATATAGTTTATAAAAACTAAGAATACTAATGCCACATTAGATTACTTTCTCGCGCAAGAAGAGGGTAAAAAAGGTATCATCTTTCTGAAAAGCGCAAGTAAAGTAAAGGACTGGTACTTCAAGTTGTTGAATTTGAAAATGAAAGTGGCAATGTTGGTGTCTAGAGCTAATTAGACCTCACTATCCCTAAACCCCTCCCAGGTTGACATTGCGGCAAAAGATTTACTATTAGATTTAAGTGAAGGTGAATCTGGTTTAACATTAGCTGATCTTCAAGAATTAGCTGATAAATAGAGAATTGCAGATGGAAAAGAATCATTATTTGAAGCATTAGCAAATGAACATCTTCCAGATGATATTTCAATTTTAATTGTGACAGATACACTTCAAGAAGGTATGTCTCTCACTTTTCCCAAAATTGACTATATGATTATTGATGGATATGGTGAAGTAGAGATTAGATAGAAAGTTGGGCGCTTTCGCGGCAACCTTGATTAGCTTTTTATTATCTTTAATCCTAATAATGCGCGCCGCGACTTTCAAATTCAATCAGATATGTTCGCACACTTCCGCAAGCTACAAGCTGAAGGAAATCAAGTTGAATTAGCAAAACAATTTGGTATTCTTAAAGGTGCGCGATTCAAAGTAAAATATATTGTAGAGAAATAGAATTCTGAAGGTGTAAAGAAATATGAAGTAAATGAACAAGCATATTTACATTTACTCAAAGATCATAATGATTATTTACATTTAATGGGAAATACAGAAGAAGCAGTATAGGAAATGTATTCTTATTTAGGTGCAACTCCAAAATTAATAGACCCAAATCTAATTCGAATTTCAAATTAGAAAGAGTTGATATTAGAAATAGCAGAAAGATGGCGTGGAATTCCCTTAAAGGGACCCGCCCAAGAAGCATTGCTCCAAGACTTTAAAGCAATGGGAATTACAGATAAATCGCGGCATTAGATAACATCATTGCGCGGTTGCACTACATTATTCACTGATGCAGGAATAACAATTACAGAAAAATAGGCATCGACAAAAGACTTAGAGCAATGGCCGCAATACTTATCAAAGATTAGAGAAAAATTTAGAGTAATTATTTGACATTTAATTAAAATTTGTTTATAATTATAGTGTAGAAAGGAATGAGAATATGCATAATTTTGATGAATGGGAATGTTATAATGCATTTATTAATCAATGCACATGCGATAAATCGCATATAAAAGAATTTTATAAGCGTTTTCGTATTAAGATTATTGCGTGCGGCCAGCATTTATTGGAAAAAGCCGTGCGCTGGTCTTACATTGTTCCCACAGACATTACAGCAAATTATCATAAGGAATTCCTTGAATTCATTGATGGTAACGGTTTTGTTGTAACAAAACTTCAATCTAATATGTATCACATTATTCCACAATATCCAGAGGAAGTTTTACCATTTTAATTATGAATGAAATTAATTTTATCAAAATATTTATCCAACATCTCTTATATGATAAATCATTTGCAGAAGCATTTGTTGAGCGATTCCCGCGCATGGCCGAGACTCTTGGCGAATATATTAATAAGAAGTGGAAAGAAGAATTATATATTGCTAAAGGTAAAAAGTCTATCGAGGAATTTGTAGACTTTATTGACGGCAATGGATTTATCATTAACCGTTCTAATCCTAATTACATTTCAATTTTGATTATATACGAGGAACCTAAACATGAAAAGAAAAAATCCCATATCAGTATGGACTTTTCCGTACAGACCACGGTACTATATAACTCATCCGTGGAAGATTATAAAAGATATATATTGGAATATCAGAAATTTCTGGCATCGTGGACGTTTTGGCTACGCGTATGTCGACGTGTGGAGCTTCTGCGAATGGTACCCGAGGGTTGCGGCCGAAGCATTACGATACATGGCCGACCACCATAGCGGCTATCCAGGTGTTAGCCCCTGGGATACTTCAGAAAAATGGGAAGAACATCTGCGTTATTTAGCAAATCAGCTACAACGCTGCGCTGATTCTCAAGATATTTGTTTTGAGGATGAACGCAATGAATATGCAAAAGAATTTCATGAGGCCCTTAAAAATCTTATGCATCATAGAGAAGAACTTCCTAATGGTATGATTAGAACTTGGTATGATGAAACACCAGAGTACCTTGAATTGCGCGATAAGTACTTCGCGCGCGAAAAAGAGATTGCCGCAGCAGATGAACAATATATTGAAGAAGTATATAAGTTTCTTGGTGCGAACCTTGGACGTTATTGGGACTAATATAAAAAAATTTTTGGGATTAATTAATATAGTTTATTTATTATAATATCACCTAAAATATAGAGGTGATGAATATGATAGGTATTTATAAAATTGAAAATAAAATAAATCATCATATTTATATAGGATAGAGTACAAATATCGAAAAGAGATGGACTAATCATAAATGGAATGCAACAGCAGGAAAAGATGATTATACTTTATATAGAGCTATACGTAAATATGGTATTAATAATTTTTCTTTTTCAATAATAGAAATATGTAAAGAAGAAGAATTAGATGAAAAAGAAATTTATTGGATAAATTATTATGATAGTTATAATAATGGTTATAATGAAACACCAGGAGGCCAATTAGGAAAGCCAAGATCAATAGTGCAATATGATTTAAATGGAAATAAAATTGCCACATATGCCAATAGCCGAATCGCGGCGGCTTTATTAAATTTGGCCTATGGAAATTTAACTACCTGTTGTCAAGGAAAACAAAAAAGTTATGGTGGTTATTTATGGACATATGAGGGAGAACCAGCCCCAGAACCATATATTGATAATCGTATTGGACATAAAACAAGTTCGTCTAAAAGAATTATCTAGTAGTATTCTAAACAAAATGAATTTATAAAAGAATATGAATCAGCACATGAAGCGGCGCGACAAATAAATAAACCAACTTGTGCTAATCATATTACTGAATGTTGTCAAGGAAAAAGAAAAACTTGTGAAGGTTATATTTGGAAATATAAGGAGACGTAATATGATAGCAAAATTAGAAGGTCCAATTTTTGGGCCGTATCGGTGTAGTAATTGTAAGATGAAACAACCAAATGATAAATTAAAATCTAATTGTATCTTTTGCGGCGATTGGTTTACTAATTATGAGGATAAATTAATTGAAGAAGATGCAGAAAGATTTCTCTTACATATAAAGGAGGCTGAATTACGAAATGAAAGTAACATATCTGGAAAGAATTGAACGCAGAACAGCATTTTCCCGAAAGCTGTTCTGTCCTAATTGCGGTGGACATGAATATGAAATTGTAGAAATATTAAATGGTAATGAATGCGATACATATAATTGGTTTGTTCAATGTCCACAATGCGGATATGATATTGTAACTTCTCCTTCGCGCGAAATTGCTATAGCGAGGTGGAAACAGTGTCATGCTTAATATAATTGAATTAGTTATGGAGATCGCCGCAGCGTTGGCTCTTATTGGTGTAGCCATATATAAAATAATAGATGCTATAATCTATTTAAAATATAGGGAGGAACATAAAGATGAAGATATTTGATTAGTCTTTTGTGCGCGAAGTTGCACAAGATATGTATGATCAAAAAATGCGCACTAAATATACCTCTATCCTCCAAGAAATTCTTCGTGAAGCAGAAACTGGAGAATTTTCTATGACATTTAAAAGAGAAGAAATTCCTCTTGAATGTATATACTGGTTAAAAGATAAAGGATTTGAAATATATACTGATACAGGCGATAATGATGATTGGTTTGAATTAGATGCTGAAGATTTTGATAATATATTTAAAGCCAATCGTATAAAGGTGGTATGGTAATATGTTAACAATGTTTACCGCACTCGAAGCTCGCGCGACAGCTTATCTTCTAACACCAGAAGATTATTCCTTATATCAACATATAGAGATAAGAATTTTAGATAGTGTTCAGCATGGTGGAACTCACCTATTATATGCTGGGAAAATTACACATAATGTAATAGATGCTTTGCGCGCTCTCGGATACGAAGTAACTCGCCTTCAATATGAAGGTAAAGATGAAATGATTCGTGTAGATTGGACAAATATTATGTGTCCTGATAGTTTAGTGTGTCCAAAGGAGATTAAAAAATGAATAATAAAGAAGAAATTATGCGTAATTTAGAATACCTTGCTGGTGGAATGTTTGTATTTAAAATTATGTGTGGTAATAAAGAAAATAACGCTCCATATTATAATTTAATGGAAGAATGGAGTGATATTATTTTTAATACGATGGAGTTAATTGGGGAGGATTATGTAGAATGCCAAAAACCCTTGAAGAGCTTGCCTCAATGATTGCTAAAAGAGATAATATTAGTTTTGAAGAAGGCATGGCCGCGGTTCGTGATTGCGCCGCGGATATGGAATGTGCTTTCTATAACGGCAACTTAGATTTAGCAGAACAAATTTTAAGAGAGTCGCTTTCGATTGAACCTGATTATTTAGATTTATTTATTTTCTAAAATTTTTAGATTACTTTATTACTATCTGATGAATATTTAATTAAATAAAAAAAATAAACCATACTTTAATTGTATTCCTCTTACCTTAAAATAGAGAATACTCGATTAATTTGGGTTAATAACCCGAATATTAAGGAGGAGAAGGATATGAAAATTAGCGAATTGGAAATGAAGAGTTTTATTGCTTAGGCAGCTAATGCAGAAGATAACTCTTTTATTATTTTAAATTATGCAGAAACTGATTCTGAAGCGCCTGTTACATATAAAGTTACTTTAAAAGAACTTTCTAATATGTTAATTAATAATCATAATGTGCTATCTTATACAACGAATAATAATTTAGTTAGCACAAAATTTTCTAACAACGCTTATGCAGAAACCAATAGTTTAGGCTAGTATATTACTGCCGATGATAGAAGTGTTCTTGATTCAGCTATTACCAATGTAGCATATGATGGAACAAACAAGAAATTAACAGCATCTACTCGTGGTGGCACTGCCGCAGATGTAGTTACTACAGCTTCATTATTATCTGATATGGACTTAAATATTACATAGATCACGAATACCGCAGGAAAAACCATAGCTACAATTGATGAAGCAAGTGGTAAAGTAAGTGCAACATTTTAGGATATTTCAATTTTGTCTTCACAAGTTAGTGATAAATCTGATGCAATCAATAGTAGTGGTGCTACCTTAGCAACTTCTAAGGCAGTTAAAGACGCGCTTGAATCATTGGATATAACGCAGATTACAAATACTGCTGGTAAGACCATAGCTACGATTGATGAAACGGATGGTAAAGTCAGCGCAACATTCCAAGACATTTCTATTTTATCCTCACAAGTTAGTGACAAGTCTGATGCAATTAATAGCAGTAGTGCAACTCTTGCAACATCTAAGGCTGTTAAAGATGCATTAGAATCTTTAGATATTACTCAAATTACTAATACGGCTGGAAAAACAGTTGCAACAATTGATGAAGCTGATGGTAAAGTTAGCGCAACTTTCCAAGATATTAGTATTTTATCTAGTCAAATTAGTGATAAAGGTACTGCGAATTGTGTTGCCACACTAGATGCAAATGGACATGTTCCTTCTTCTCAATTACCATCTTATGTAGATGATGTAATTGAAGGAACAGTTAGTACATTCCCAGCAACAGGTGAAACAGGAAAAATCTATGTAGACACCACAACTAATACTTCTTATCGTTGGTCTGGTTCTCAATATACTAAAGTAGCATCTGATTTAAGTTTGGGTGAAACTTCTTCTACTGCTTATCGCGGTGATTATGGCGCTGCGGCTTACGCACATGGCGTTACTAATAAAGGTAGTGCATTTACAAGTGGCTTATATAAGATTACTACAAATAGTGAGGGGCATGTAACCGCTGCAACAGCAGTAGAAAAGAGTGATATAACAGGATTAGGCATTCCTGGGTCTGATACCACTTATGAAATGGATGGAACCTATGATGCGTCCACAAATAAAGTAGCTACAGTTTCTACTGTAACTAGTGCAGTTAGTGGGTTATATACCAAGCCAGCTGGCGGAATTCCTGCTTCGGATTTAGCAGATACATATTTTAGTATTCCAGAGCTTCCAACAACCGATGGTACTTATACATTACAAGTAGTTATTGCCTCTGGCGAAGATCCCGTTTTCAGTTGGGTAGCACCAATAACCTAATTATAATATTTTAATAGGCGACCGAAAGGTCGCCTCTTTTTTTATTTGACTAAAATTAAATTTATGGTATAATTATAATAGAAATAAGTGGAAGGATAATTAAAATGAGATTTGAAAGAAATATTGACGGTACAAATTATATATCTTCATTTGAAAATGCCGATGAACTTCATGGATATAATAATGGAGATGGAACTTTTTCATTAGAAGTTTTAACTTGGGGTAAAGATAAAGATGGAAATAATAAACAATTTACAATTACTTTACCTAGAGTAAAACTTGGTGATTTTGAAGTATATATGAATAATGGTGATACTTTATATACAGTAAGCGCGAGGTAAATAAAATGGATACAATAAGTACAGATAATTTAGTATATAATTGGGAAAATGAAGATTTTTGTATTAATCCTGAAACATTAACACAAGTAATTAATAATATAAAAACCGCAGTTAAAGCTAATAATACTATTAATTTAACTCCAAATAAAATTATTATTCAGGGCCGGTCAATAGAACAAAATATAATTACACTCAATGCAGAGTATAATATTGACCGTGAATTATTAGAAGAAAATGATCAAAATACATTAGATCAATATGTAAAGTATAAATTGGCTCAAGAGATTGCTAAGCAATTAGTAAATGAAGATTTAATTCAAATTCAAGTTAATGATGATCTAGTTACATTAAACAAAAAGGTTCGCGCGAAAGTTAAGATTGTACAGGAGTAATAATATGGGACTCTTTAATAGAAAAAAGAAATCAGAAGAAAAAGAATTTCTTATACCGGAAATTCCACATGAACATACATGGAAGGATATGCCATGGTATATGAACATATATTATAGTGAAGGTAATCGCACGGCAAAATATGAGATTTATGAACCATATATTTGTATTACTTGCGGAGAAAGAAAAAATGTTCTTCTTGAAGAACGCCATTGGGAAGGTATTACTCCAGAACAGCGTGAAAAGTTCTATCAAAGAGTAAGATCTAGATACAAAAAATATCTTAAGCCTAGAGCAATAGTAGAAGACATGATTAATAATATTTTATTAGTGAAAGATGCAGAACGCCTTAATATGATTGAAAAGATGTATGGATTCCCACATCAAAATATAGGAACTTCTGCTGAAATGAAACAAGTAAAAGATACAGATTTTAAGATAAATTTACCAGAGAGGAGGAAAAATAATGCCTGATTGGACTACTGCAGGAACATCAATTTATACCATAGGAACAACTGGAACTGATAATATGTATACGACTGTATCTTATATAGATGATGAAAGAAAATTTAAAGAATATGTTGAAAAAGTTGATAGACACGTAGATCAACTTGAAGAAGATATTGCCTTTTTAAATGATGAAAGAGAACAATTAAAGTTAGATGTTACAAGATTA
>Ga0265298_10005560_pt1 | contig 15776 bp, 11 predicted proteins | sample AusTroGonzalo_MG_3_FD_193486 | JGI IMG/M metagenome (GOLD analysis project Ga0265298, IMG submission 193486) | Bovine rumen microbial communities from tropical cattle in Woodstock, Queensland, Australia - Gonzalo_01 | ecosystem: Host-associated > Mammals > Digestive system > Stomach > Rumen ... | reverse complement strand
TGGGGAAACCGTTTCGGTTGTCAAAGAAATAAAACGAAGGATTTATGGCAAATCGTGTTGTTATCGGCTCCCAGTGGGGCGACGAAGGAAAAGCCAAGGTTGTAGATTTCTTAACGCTCGATGCAGACTATATCGTGCGTTTCCAGGGCGGCGCTAACGCCGGTCACACTGTGGAAGTTGGCGACAAGAAGTTCGTCTTCCACCTTATTCCCTCGGGCATTATGCACCCGGACAAGATTTGCGTCATCGGTAACGGTGTCGTGCTCGACCCGATCCAGACTCTGAACGAAATTGCAGACCTCCACACGAAGGGCATCAATCCGGAAGGCCGTCTGTTCATCGCTAACAACGCACACGTCGTGCTCCCGTACCACTCCACCTTGGACCGCGCCAAGGAAAAGAAGGCCGGCAAGGCCGCTATCGGTACTACGGGTCGCGGTATCGGTCCGTGCTATAGCGACAAGGTGAACCGCATCGGTGTCCGCGTGGGCGACCTCATGGACGAACGCGAACTCCGTCCGCGCGTCGAAGCCATGGCCAAGGTCCACAACGAAGAATTTAAGGTGATGTACGATGTTCCGGAAATCGATCCGGAAGTGGTCATCAAGGACTACCTCGAACTCGGCCAGAAGATTAAGCCGTTCGTTGCCGACGTGAGCGAAATGCTCTACAAGGCAGTGAAGGATGGCAAGCGCCTTGTGTTCGAAGGTGCCCAGGGCACTATCCTCGACGTCGACCAGGGTACTTACCCGTTCGTGACCTCCAGCAACACTGTTGCCGGTTACGCAAGCTGCGGCGCAGGCATTGGCCCCACGGCTATCGACCAGGTTGTCGGTGTCGTCAAGGCTTACACGACCCGCGTGGGTAACGGTCCGTTCCCGACCGAACTTTTGGACGAAACGGGCGACACGCTCCGCAAGATCGGTAACGAATACGGTGCAACGACCGGTCGTAACCGCCGCTGCGGTTGGTTCGACGCTCCGGTGGTCCGCAAGGCTGCCGTGGTGAATGGCCTTACGCACCTCGCCATCACGAAGCTCGACGTGCTCGACACGTTCGACACCATCAAGATTTGCACTCACTATGAATGCGACGGTGAAAAGATCGAAAACTTCCCGAACCAGCTTTCCAAGGTCGGACGTTGCGTGCCGGTTTACGAAGAAATGCCGGGCTGGAAGTGCGATACCACCAAGTGCCGTAAGCTCGAAGAATTGCCGGCTAACGCTCGCAAGTATCTCGAACGCATGGCTGAACTTGTCGGCGTGAAGATCGGTATGATTTCTATCGGTGCTAAGCGCGACCAGAGCATCATTGTTGATCTCGACTAAAATAAAAAGGGGAAGGAAAAATGGATACATCCACAGTTGATTTGCTGAAGGGCGTCGAGCTCTTTTCGGAGTTGAACGAAGAACAGTTGGGGATGATTGCCAATCTGGTAATCGTCAAGAACTACAATCGTGATGAGACTGTGGTCCTGGAAGGTGATGATTCTGTGCAGGCTCTGTACTTGATCGCCACTGGTTCCGTGCAAGTCTACATGACAGGCATCGACGGACGTGAAACCATTTTGTCCTTCCTTGAACGCGGGGACTTTTTCGGGGAAATGTCGCTGATTGACGGCGAACCCCGGTCTGCCTCCGTCCGTACGGTGACTGACGCCAAACTTCTCGTCATCCACCGTGAATCTTTCCTTAGCTTGCTTCGCAAGTCTCCCGAAATTGCAATGGCTCTCATGAGCGAACTTTGCAAGAGACTCCGCAAGGCGAACAAGCAGATTGGCTCTCTTTCGACCATGTCTGTCTCTGGCCGTGTGGCAGGGACGCTCCTCAACCTGATGCAGGAACGCGGTGTCCGTATCCATACGGATAACGGAAACATGGTGACTGTTATCCACAACCGTCCGACGCAGCAGCAACTTGCCGATATGTCGGGCACGACACGTGAAACGGTAAGCCGTATCTGTTCCTTGCTGGTGCGTACAAACGCAATTGCAATGACCGGCAAGGATATCGTCATCTTTGACGAAGACATGCTCCAGGAAAAAGCAACTAAGGGTTAATTCCAAAAGAATTGTTATGAATAAAATAAAGTCGCTTTGGAACAAGGTTAGGCAGACTGCCATTTTCAAGGCTTTCGTCATTTGGATTGTTGTCGTTATCGTGCTTGTCTTTATGGTCGATAAGCTTTTGATGCCTGCATTTGCAGGGGCTTTTGCCAAGACGGGCGAGGTGCCGAATCTCGAAGGCCTCTCAGAAAAGGCCGCCGAAACGGCTTTGACCGAGGCTGGCTTCAAGTTCGAATGGGTCAAGGAAGGCCGCTATAGTTCGCAGGTGCCGGCAGGCATGGTGCTCGTGCAGATGCCGAAAGCAGGCCGCACGGCAAAGATTGGCCGTACAGTAAGGCTTACGAAGAGCCTCGGACTTCGCAAAGTGATTATTCCGGATTTGCGCGGCAAGAGCCAGAAGCAGGCCGATATCTCGCTTGTCCGAGCTGGACTTGTCAACGGCGGTACAATCCAGGGCGCACACCAGAGCATCCCGCGCGGTGCCGTTATCCGTACAATCCCGCTTGCTGGCGATACCGTCCGCGTGGGCGATACGGTGAAGGTCGTTATTTCTGCGGGCGCTACGAGCGGTAGAACATTGCTCCCCAATTTTGAAGGAATCCTGATGGACGAAGTTTATCCGCAGATGGATAGGCTTGGTTTCAAGGTGGGTTCTGTGAAGCGCCAAAAAAGCGAAGACGGTGCTCGTCCTGGTTCAGTGATCGAAACGTCTCCGAAGTACGGCGACTACCTCAAGCCGGGTGCACGCGTGAACTTTATTATTGCTGACTAGAGTTGTCTTGGGAGATTTTAATGCGTCATGTCTTTTTTCCATGGGTGCTTTCTTTGGGTGTGGCCGCTTTGTGCGCCTGCAGTTCTGCCCCTGCGAAAAAGACGGATGATGCTGCGAAATCCCTGACGGCCGCTGATTCCGCCTTGGTCCAGAAGGTGGTTGAAGATACGGCCGGAAAGACTTCCAAGGTCGAAGTGGACCTTGAAGCTGCCCATGAATTTTTCTTCCTTGCCAAAAACATGGAAATGCGTGGCGACCAGCGCCAAGCGGATTTCTTCTGGAAGCAGGCCTACAAGGCCGACCCGACGAGCCGTTACTTAGGCTTTGGTGTCGCTGAACGCCTGGTGGCTGCAGGCGAAGATTCCTTGGCTCTCGTCGAAGCGAAAAAGGCATCGCAACTCAAGGGCAAGCGCACGGCAGCCCAGTATGCATTGCTTGCCCGACTCTACGTGAAGGCGGGCGAAGCCGATTCTTGCCGCAAGTATTTTGTGATGGGACTTGATTCCTCGCGCTATCAGGACATGGCTTTGCTTTATGACTATAGCCTTTTCCTCGAAGCGGTCCGTGACGAAAAGGAACTTGTCCGCATTTACGATTTGCTTTTGCCGAAGGTCAACTACATCTCGACCTTGTTCCAGCGCCAGCTTTCGCTCCTCCTGGATCTTGGTCGTGATTCCGCTGTTGTTGAACTTTTTGGCAAGGCGCACGAGGCAACGGGCGACAAGCAGATGCTTTTGCAGAAGGTGCGCGGCCTTATGGCAATGAAGCGCTTCAAGGAAGCGGCCGCCATTGTTGACACCCTTACGAGTGCAAAAACCGAAGACGAAGAAATGACAATTATGGTGCTTTCTTCGATGCCGGGAGACAGTGCCTACGCTTTTGCCCGCAAGAAGTACTTTGAAGACGGCGTTAAGACGCCTGCCGTTTTGTGTTTTATCGGCCAGTACGAATATGACGTCGACATGCGCGATAGTGCTAAGGTTCACCTGTTGCAGTCCGTCGATAAGTTGCAGGGCCAGCCGAAGTATGCAAACCGTGCATTCCTTGGTCTCGTGAATATCTTTGCGAGCGAACAGAATTTTCCTGAAGCGATAAAGTATGCTGAAAAGTCCGATTCTGTATCGAACGGCGATACCCGAATGCTGCTTGCTTCTGTGTATGCTCTTGCAGACAAGTACGAAAAGGCGTTCCCCTTGCTTGATTCGCTTATGAATTTCTGGGAGAACTGGAAGCCGCTCCCGGGCGTTGTGGATTCTGTGAATTTAGTACAGATGAAGAACGAGGCGCAAATCAAGTATTTGCAGGTTTTGGATATCTATTCAAGAGCGCTTATCGGCGAGGCCTTGGACCTCGAAAAGGACTTGAAGGCAGATTCAGCCAAGAAGGCCCGTGCTACGAACAATCGCACCCGCGCCGAGGCCATGCTCGAAAAGTTCTTTGCGAAGGATTCCTCGTACAATCGCGTGCGCCTCTCGATGGCGATGAACCTGGAACGCCTCAAGCGCTATGACGAATCGTTCCGCCATTTCGAATTTTTGATAAAGAAAAACGAGTTCAGCCCACATGAAAGGGCTTCGACGCTCAACTATTACGGCTATTCGCTCATCGAATTGAACCGCTCGACGGCAGAAGTCGAGAAGGGTTACAAGCTCGTGCTCGAAGCGCTCGCTCTGGAAAAGGATGGCGAATCGAAAGACGCTTACCTCGATTCCAAGGCTTGGGGCCTCTACCGCATGGGCCGCTTTGATGAAGCTTATGAGGCCATGCAGCTGATTGACAGCAAGAAGATGAGCCGTGATGACGTTTTCTGGGAACACATGGCTGCCATCCAGGACGCTCTTGGCCTTAAGAAAGAAGCCCGCAAGTCTTACCGGAAATTGCTGAAGCTGAACCCGAAGCACCCGGATGCATTGAAGTTCTTTGGCAAAAAGAAGTAGGTGCTTATGACCGTGGCTAAGTGCGGCGCCTTTTTGCGGGGACTTTTTTTACTCCTTTTGTTTAGCCTCTTTTTGATTGGCTGCACCGGTGGAAAGCCGGCGACCGATCCTGTTTCGCAGAATGTTGAAGCCCCTGCCGATAGTTTGCGTGCAAAATTCACCCTTACGATTTATTCCCAGGATGGAAAATCACAGGAATTGGATGCCGTGCTGTTTTCTGTGCCTGGCAAGCGCTACCGTATGGAACTTACGGGCTCGCTAGGCATTGGAGTGGCCTCGCTCTTGTGGCTCCCTGAAGGCTGGCAGATGGTTTTCCCGACTGAAAAGCTTTACATGCAGGGCGTGGGCTACATGGTTGGCCTTCTGAACGATCCGTCGCTCCCGCTAGTGCATATCCACCAGGTGGCAGGACTTTTTGAAGGCCATGTGGTTCCCGAGAAAGTCGAAGAAATCTCGGTGCGCGATTCTGTGATTGTTGGCGTCGGGAGTTCTGATTCCTCCGTTGTGAAAATTCACGAAGCCCGCGATGTCCTGACGCGCCACTATACCTACGCCGAAAAGGATGGCGAAGTGCTTTGGCTACAGACGCTTGGCCGCGATGGCAAAGATGAAACACTTGTCATCGAGGAATACAAGGAATTTTCCGGTGTAAAGACTCCTTCTAAAATTTCCTTTATTCGTGACGAAACGACATTCCTCGAAATCCGTGTGCGCAAAGTCGACCACGGAAAGAAATTTGGCATGGGCACCTGGCGCCTCAATATCCCGAGAAGCTACCAGCGCATCGGCGGATAAATCCGCGGCATAAGTCTCCTGCCAATAACTAGTGACTATTGACTAGTAACTAATAACTAGTAACTTTTTCCTTTCTGCTTACAACTACTTACTTCCGACTTTTGTAAATTATAAACATGAAGTTAAATGCCAAGATTTTCGCATTGTTTTTGGGCGTCCTCTCTTTTGCGTCATTTACGCATGCGGCGGACACGCTCGAAGTTTTTGTGCTGCGCGTGCAGTTTAAAAAGGAGTCTCCGGACAACTCGCTCACTACGGGTACCGGGCGATTTGGCTCCGATACGGCAACGTATAACCTGGACCCCTCCGAAAGCCGCGGGAACAAGTATTACTGGGAAAAGCATTTGCAGTTTGCGAATTCCTATTACCAGGCGGCAAGTGGTGGCAAACTCGTCATCAAGACGACGATATTCCCTGAAAATGGGACGGCTTACGAAATCAACAAGCCGATAATCGACTATAACCGAACCCAGAAACTGAAGGGCGAAAAGACGGCTGCGTATGACGAAGCCCGCAGCCATGACTACTTGCGTTTTGTCTATGACGCGGTGATGGCCGCGCACAAGTCCGAAGATGGATCTCCGTTCAAGATTCCGCTTTCCGAAAATCCGAATACTAGACGTTCGTTCATGATTGCGCATGCGGGTGCTAACCGCTTGCTCGATGGCGGCAGCATGGGGACCAAGGGCGCAAATACTCCGGGGGATTTCCTGGATATTTACATTGGAAGGCCGGACTGGATTTACCTGCAGAGTGATTCGCTTCCGGAGCTTGTTGTTTCTGATGATTCCCTGTACAATGGCCTTGTGCTGAAGGGTTCTGCAATTGATACGCTCAAGAGCATCATGGTGGTGAGCGAAACGGCGTCGCAGGATGGCCTGAACTGGGGAATTAACGGCATTGTGGTGAACCAGATTGGCCGTGAACTTGGCATGCCCGATACCTACGACCGTGTTCAGGGAATTTCTCGCCTGGGCTATTTCGATGTGATGGATTTTGCAGGCTACAATACGGGTAACGGATTCTTCCCGGTTTTACCGGCGGCTTGGGAACGTGCCTACATGGGATGGTCGGCTGTCAAGGAAGTACACCCGACAGCAGGGCATCCGGTGACGGTTGATATTGCGGCTGCGGGTAGCGGCCTCGGCACCGAAATTGTGAAGGTCGCCTTGAGCGCAAACGAATACATCTTGATTGAGAACCGTCAGCGCTCTTGGGAAAAAGATGGCAAGGTGACTGTTTATCTTGGCGAGGCTAAGCAAAATAACGATGTCGAAAAGCGCTCGGTCATTGCAGATAGCCTGAATACGGTTTTTGAAGATAGCCTTTGCACGGATGGCAAGTGCAAGCGCAATACGAACATGGCGAAGGGGCTCGTGCTTGGCGTGAGCAGCTTTGATGCGGCTCTCCCGGCGAGCGGTATTGCCGTGTGGAAGGTGAACGATTGGTACTTGCGCGAAGCGGTGCAGTACGGGGCCGCAAACCTTTGGGGTGGTGATGATTTTCGCGACCATCAGTTTGGACTTTCGCTTGTGGAATCCGATGGCGTGCTGAGCATTGGCAAGACGTTCAAGAATGCCATTGGTGAAGATGCCTATGATTTTGGTGGCGGTACGGACCTGCTCCCGCATGCCCGCTATTCAAAGGACAAGAAACCTACGGATACAGTCAAGACGATTCTCCCGACGGGCTATGCCAATACGGCTACGACGCTGGGCGGCCATACGGGAATCAAGATTTCTGTCGAGGTCCCGAAGGATGCCCGTATCGAAAGGAACGTCAACTCGTTCAAGGGCGATAGCGTGTATAACTTTGCCGCTCCGATTATTCGCGTGACGATTAGCGTCGATGACGGCAGTATCGAAAATTCGAAGTTCCCGAAAAACGTCGGGCTAGCAAATGCTGTGCGTGGCGCCGTATTCGTGAATTATGAAAATGACGAAACGGGCAAGGCTGTTGTATTTGCCTCCGAAGATGGAACGCTCCAGGCGATGAACGCTCTTGGCGATTCCCTCTTTGCCTCGGATACGTCTGTCGTGATAGAACAGGTCTCGAAGAACAATGCCAAGGTGGAGCAGCCGCTGTATCGCGTGGGGCCGAATTATGGTCCGCTTGTCGGGCTTGCTGGTGACGGAGAACGCGTTTATTCGTTGCATAAAAAGTACTTGGTGCGCACATCGTTTAATGCCGGTGTCCCGATGCAAGACGTAATGGACTTGCAGAAATCTGTCTCGGGAGCCCCTGCAATCAAGTCGGCATTGGTCGGCCCGATTGTGGCTAACTCGCACTTGTTCTTTGCTTCTGATTCGGGATTCTGGACGGTGAACTTGACCGACGAAATGACCCGTACGTTTACATCGACGGAAGGCGTTCGTCCGCAGGACATGGCTCTTTGCAAGGTGGACAAGAAGGATTACTTTGGCGTGGTCGTGGGCGATGAAGGCAAAATCTTCATGCGCAAGTTTACGCTCGAAGACAAGGCCGATGAACGCCCGAGCTTTAGCAAGCAGAAGGCGGGCTATGCGCAGTTGTCTGTCGCCAGTGGCGAAAAGTTCCGCGTGGCCTGTACGGACTTGGACCGCGACGGAACCGTTGAGGCAGTGATGCTTGGTTCTCGTGGGACTATTGCAAGCTTTAAGCTTTCTGAAGGCGACAAGCTCAATGCAGAATGGGTCCGCGATTATAAGCGCGGCGCTTCTGGCAAGAACGGTCTCACGGATGAAAATTCCGGCATTGCTCTTGGCGATATCAACAACGACGGCTATCCGGAAATTGTATTCCTCGGTGATAATTTGGTTTATGCGCTCGACCGCTTTGGCTTGCCGTTAGATGGCTTCCCGGTGACAATCAACCGTGGTGCGCCGATTCTCGGATTCCAGAGCGACCCGCTTCTTGTCGATGTCACGGGCGACAAGATTCCAGAGATTCTCGTGCCTTCGAACAATGGCCTTGTCTATGCTTACACGAGTGCGGGCAAGCGTGTGTCTGACCGCTTCCCGATTGCGGCTGGCAGTTACGAGCTGACGGATTCACTTTCGCAGCTTGTGCCGATGAGCATCTTTGTAACCGATGCCGTCAAGGAATCCAAGGGCCCTGAACTTTATGCGTTCCACAGGAACAGCGTGGCGGCGTTCCGTCTGGACAAGGCTGCCAACGGGGCCGAAAAGACTGCTGCTGCATGGGCTCTCCCTGCGGGTGGCAACGAACGCACGGGATTCTTCGATGCTTCCAAGCTTGGCGATATCAACGCCATAAAGTCGAGGGACGAGATTTCGGAATTCTTCATTTACCCGAACCCGGTGCGTGGTGGCGATGCGAAGGTGCGCATGGAACTTGGTGCAAAGCCGCAGTCCATCAAGCTTGAACTGTATGACATCACGGGCCTCTGCGTTTTCAAGACGAACATCCCGGATGGCGTTGCGGGCAAGAACCAGGCCAATCTCGACTTGCGTAATCTCGGCAGTGACGTTTATACGGCCCGCCTGAAGGTCAAGTTCCAGAGCGGTAAGACTAAACAGAAACTTTACCGCGTGGGCGTTGTCCGCTAGCGGTTGCGTTTAGAGCCTAAAGGGGACGTGGTTATGAATCGTAGACTTTATCTGTTGAAAGGCCTTGCGCTTGCATTGTGCGCGTCTGTTCCGTTTATGGCGTGTACGGCAAGTGGCGATGCTGTTGAAAGCGAGGCCGTTTTCCCGATAGACAAAAATAAGACGTCTAGTTCCGATTCGAAAAATTCATCGAGCGCCATCGCGCCTGATGTAGACCCCGTCATTTTTGGCATGTTTGATTGGAAGCGCATTCCCAAATCTTCGATTACGCGTGGCGTGAATTCCTTTGGAGTAAACTCCTTTGCCATTGCCTCGACCGAAGTGACCCAGAAAGTCTATGAATTTGTAATGAATGGGCTTCCGAAACAGTCGAAAGAAGGCGAGAATAGACCCGTTTCAAACGTGGACTGGTACCATGCCGTTCTGTTTTGTAATGCGTTTTCGAAGCTTGCCGGGCTTGATACGGCTTACGTTTACAAGTCCATCTCTAAGGACTCCGTCTTGGTGGACTTGAAGATTGACTATTCGGCCGCAGCTGTAAGGCTTCCGACTGAAAACGAATGGGAAGTGGCGGCCCATGGCGGCACCACGACAACTTATTATTGGGATACCGATGTGGCGTCCAAGTATGCTTATTATGGACAAACTGCCGGACCTGATGAGGTTGCTCAAAAGTTGCCTAATGACTATGGCCTTTATGATATGGCAGGAAACGTCGCCGAATGGGTTAACGACTGGTATGACGCTTATCCGAAAAACAAGAGCGACAACTACACAGGGCCAAATTCAGGCGAATACCGCATTGTCCGTGGCGGTGGCTGGTCGGACAAGGTAACCGCGCTCGCTCCAAAGGAACGCGAAAAGCTCGCACCTGCCCAGTCTAAGGTGACGGTTGGCTTTAGACTGGTCTATTCTACCGGTTTTTAAAGTTCTGTTCCTTTAGCCTTGTCTGAAATTTTTTAGATTATTATACATGAAATATGCCTATGTGCTAGCCGCAATATTTTGCGGTCTTTTTGTGGGTTGTTCCGAAGAAAAAAAGGAACCGCTTCCTGACTTGCCTCCCGTAGAAATCCCTGCGGATGTCTTTGGCTATTATATGGGCAAAATGCCGTGCGATGACTGCAAGCAGCGTGTCCTGGAAATGGATTTGCTCAATGACGGTTCCGCTCAGGTTATTGAGTCCGTTTTGAAAGATTCCCTGCATGTCGATACGCTCCACGGGACGTTTGTGTATGCCGATAGCATCGTGAAACTTTCCCTCACGGAAAATAATGCTTCATGGGCTTTTAAGCGCGACCGTGTCGGGAACTTGGCATTGATGAAGTTTGGAAGCGTTTACCGCGATGCCGAAGGCATGAAAGCGGTGCTAGTCCGATTCTATAAAAAAATTAAGATGTAAGAGCGAGAGAATATGTTTACTGCCCTGATTGCCGATGATGAACCTCTAGCTCGCGTACGCATGCGTTCTCTGCTCGAAGCGTATTCGGGCGAAATCGAAATTCTTGGTGAAGCATCCTCCGGTGCGCAGACCATTCAGAAAATCCACGAACTCGATCCGGATGTCGTTTTCCTGGATATCCAGATGCCCGACATGGATGCATTCGAAGTTCTGAAGTCGCTCAACGAAGATGATATCCCGCTCATCGTCTTTACGACGGCGTATGATAATTTTGCCCTCCGCGCTTACGAAGAGAATGTTGTCGATTACCTCCTGAAGCCAATCGATCCCGAACGTCTGCAGGCAACGATGGGCAAGCTCCGCAAGCGTATGCCGCACGAAAGCGGCCAGGGTGTGCCTGCCGATTTCTCGTGGGACAAGTTTAAGGAACTGATGAGCGCAAGCGGACTGTACATGCAACGCTTGCAGGTCAAGCAGTCCGACCGCATTCTGCTTGTGAACATGGACGAGGTCATCCGTTTCCAGAGCGAAGAAAAGTACACGACCGCTTACACGACTACATCGCAGTATGTGATTGACCAAACGCTTGTGGAACTCGAAAAGCGCCTGGACCCGCGCCAGTTTGTCCGTGTGCATCGTGCGCACCTGGTGGCTATTGACTATATCGCCGAAATCCGCAAGACGGATAGCGGCCGCCTGTGCATCGTATTGCGTGACAAGAACCGCACGCAGATTACGGTGAGCCGAAATTTTGTAAAGACTGTTAAGAGTCTGTAATTTGGAGTTTTGATGGAACAGACACCTGAAAAAAAATCAGCAAAGAAGTTTTTGAAATCTTTTACGCGTGAAGTTATTGTCCCTGTCGTCCTTGCGCTAATCGTCATCCAGTACGTCATCCAGGCGTTTCAGATTCCGAGCGGTTCTATGGAAGATTCCCTCAAGACGGGAGACTTCTTGCTGGGTCTCAAGTTTACTTACGGTTCCCCGATTCCGTTCTCGAACCAGAAGTTCCCGGGATACGCCGAACCCAAGCATGGCGATGTCGTGATCTTCCGCTATCCGGGTGAGCCTGAATATCCCGATAACAATCCCAAGCGCTACACGCACTTGTTCAATGCGCTCATGCTCGGCAATTATTACTGGGACCATTCTCCAGAAAATGGCCAGCCGCATATTGTGCATTACGGCGATGGCCCGAAGGATTACATCAAGCGCTGTGTTGCCGTGAGTGGCGATACTGTTGCCGTACATGGCGGCAAGCTCTTCTTGAATGGCAAGCGTCAGGATTCGCTCCCGGCATTCGGAAAGTGGACTGCCAGTGTGCGCACGCTTTCGCCGCGTGACGAGGTCGAAGAATTCGTGGTGCCTTCGGTGGGCGATACGCTGTTCGTCGATTCTCTCCCGATGATTAAGCTCTGGTGGCTGCGTTCGCTTATCGCACAAGAAAATCCGGATTCCTCCGTGCGCTTGGAACTTTCGCTTTTGCGCGATGGCCGCGAAAACAACAATTACGTGTTTACGGACTTTAGGTTCCCGGTCGAAAATGACCGCGGTCTTTTGTTGCAGTCGATGTACGACCGGAATAGGACTGTTCGCCAGCAGCGCTTTATGCAGGGCGATACGTTATCTGGCGCCATGCCGTTCAGCTATTTTAGGGAAATCACGAAGATTGGCTTTTTGCCTTTGATTGACCCGCACGATCCGCAGTTGAATAGCGGCTTTACGCGCCCGGTAAGCTATGTGTCGTTTGAAGGTTCCGTCCTCCAGGACCTCGAAGGCAACGTGAAGCGCTTGAATGCGGTAACGTCTGTCCAGGATTCTACGGATTCTGCTGAAGTTGTCGAAAAGAACCATTTTGAAATCCAGCGCAGCCTTTACCTGGGTTCCGAAAAGATTGACCGCTATGTCGTGAAGTACCCGCAGTTCTTCATGATGGGCGACAACCGCGACAACTCCGCCGATAGCCGCTACTGGGGCGTGGTCTCGCTCCGCAACATCCGCGCAAAGGCTTTTGTCATCTACTTCTCGTTTGAAAATGATGATGGAAAGTTTGCCCTTGGAAATCCGCTCACCTGGTGGCGCATCCCGTTCCGTATCCGTTTCACCCGCATTGGCAAGATTATCGACCTGATCAAGTAAATGAAGTTTTCGAGTGTGGCATATTTCTTGGCGTCGTGCCTGATGATTGCCGCTTGCGCAACGCAAGTGGCTCCGACAGGCGGTCCCGAAGATAAGCTCCCGCCGCGTGTGGCTGGAGTCTTGCCTGCGCCGAAGACGGCGAACCACCCGAATGAACTTTATGTGAAACTTGAATTTGACGAATGGATTAATGCTTCGATTCCGCGTGGGGCCATAACCATTTCGCCTCCGATCGAAAAGAAGTTGCGTTATGAAGTGCACGGCAAGACGCTTGAAGTCTATTCGCGTGCGGAACTCGATACCGGTACGACTTACACCGTGACATTTGCGGGTGGCATCAAGGACTTGCGCGGAAACGCTCTTGCAAAGCCCTTCCAGGTGGTGTTCTCGACGGGCGCTACGATTGATTCGCTTTCTATTTCTGGTCGCGTGATGGTGAGCGATTCCCTTGTCCGCAAAAAAGCTTATCCGAGCGTTGGCCTTTATCTGATGGGCCCTGAACGTGAGTCCAAACGCTATCTCGAGAAGTACCGTGATACGACCACGAAGGTGCTCGATTCCCTCCCGATGCTCACGAAGGAAGAACCGCTTTACCTCACGGCAGCGGATAGCATCGGTAGCTTTACGTTTACGGGCCTCAAGGCCGGGCGTTACCGCGTTGTCGCTTTTGTCGATGGAAATGGCAACCACAAGATTGAGCCCTCGTCGGAACTTGCGGGCGTGTGGATATCGGACTTGAACCTTGAGGAATCTACCAAGGATACCTTGTGGATTGCGCTTGCCGACCAGGATACGACACTCCTGGAAATGGATAACGTCACACAGCCGTTTGCAAACATTCTCGAAGCAAACTTTACGCGGCGAGTGTATTTCGATTCCGCATTTGCCGATACGTCCAATTGTTACCTTTCTTCGTCCACGGGCGATACGCTTTATCCGCGACTTGTGTATCTCGGAACATCGAGCGCTCCGCGTTTCTACTTTGACCCGAAGCCGAAGGACGAGGTCCTGTACAAGTTTACATGCCTCAATGCTCACGATTCCCTGAACCGCGCTTTGGATACGGCTCGTAACTATGCCGAAATCGAATGGAAGGAAATGGAAGGCGATACACTTGATCCTTCTATCCAGACTGTCAAGATCATGGGGAAGGCGAAAAATGCGTTCCCGGATGATTCCCTTGTCGTGATTTACAATAAGCCGGTACTCGATTCCCTGAAGGATATGTTCTTTATCGTCGAGAACAAGGATACGACTCAGGTATCCGTCCATAAGCTTGACCCGATTCGCTATGTTGTCAAACGCAGCGAGCGCTGGCCAACCGATTCTAAGTTCTCCTTGTTGCGTGGCTATCAGGATACGACTTTGGCAAAGGCCGATAGCAATGGTGTTCGCGATACCGTGATTGAGACAAAGTATCAAAGCAAGCTTACGTTCGAGACGATTTCTAAGTTGAAACTGGCCTCGATGGTGGGCCGTATTCCCGGTGCAAAGGAAGGCGCTATTGTCCGCCTCAAGTCTGCCGAAACCGGAAAGTTTGAATATGCAAAGTGTTCCCGTTATGGGGCGTTCGCATTTAGCGACCTCGTTGAGGGCGGCTATATTATTGACTATTATTATGCAGACAAAGGGACCGATTTGCCTGATGGCGGATCGCTCAATCCCTTCAGATTTGGTTCTGCTTGGCGAGCCCCGCTTGATACGCTTAAAATCAAGAGTGGTGCAAACGATTTAGAACAACTGATGCCGAATTTGCCGGCATTGCCTTAAAGGATGGATTAAGATGGTAAAGATTCCCGCATTTGTAGCGCTTGACTTGGAAACGACAGGTCTTGATTTCGAGAAAGACGAAATCATTGAGGTCGCGCTCGTTCGCTTTGAAAATGGCGAACCGAAGGAAAATCTCGATTTCCTGGTGAAACCCTCTTCTGCGGAACTCCGCCCCTTTATCGAAACGCTTACCGGCATTAACAAGGCCGATCTGGAAAACGCATCGGATTTTGCAACGATTGCAGGCCAAGTTTGCTCCTTTGTCGGAGACCTCCCGATTGTCGCGCACAATGCCGTTTTCGACTCCAAGTTCCTGAAGCAGACGTTTACGAAGGTCGGGATTTCTTACGATTCCCACGTGTTCTGGGATTCGCTCACGCTTTCGCGCATTGCATTCCAGGATGTGCCGAACCATCGCCTCGATACGCTCGTACAGGAACTGAACATTGAACGTAGTCGTGCCCACCGCGCCTTGCCCGATGCCGATGCTTGCGGACGCTTGTTCGTGAAGGCTCTCGAAAAGATTTCTACGATGGACCCGTGGATTTACGATGCCCTTTCTAAGGTGGCGAAGGGTTCTGGCTACGAGACGCTTTTCACATCGAATGTTGAAACGCTTACTCCTCCGAAATACAAGTTGCCGACAGCCCCTGCATTGGAAGCATTGCCCAAGTCCAAGGCTCCGCGCGTAAGCGAGTTCTTCAAGGAAGGCGGATTCATCTCGTTTGTCGTCGATGATTACAAGCCGCGCCACAACCAGCAGGATTTTGCCTCGGTCATGGAACGCAACATGTACAAGGGCGGCCTCTGCGTGCTCGAAGCTCCGACCGGTTCTGGAAAGACTCTGTCTTACCTCATTACCGCAGCAAACAAGGCTATCACGGGTGAACGCGTGCTTATCAGTACGGCAACGCGCACCTTGCAGGAACAGCTCTGGACCGAAGCCATCCCGCAGATTGCAAAGATTTACAATGGAGAACTCCGCCCGGCAATTTTGAAGGGCCGTGACAACTACCTTTGCCTCCGCAAGTTCGAAGAACTGCTGATGCACCCGCAAACGCTCCTCTCCGCCGAAGAACGCGATTCCTTCATGGCGCTTATCCCGTGGGTCCTCACGACCGAAACGGGCGATATCAACGAATGCAATTCCTTTAGCCAAAGCCGCAATCGTGTGCTTTGGTCTAAGCTTTCTTGCAGCGCCTCTTGCTGTAACGGTGAAAATCACTCGCATCACGAAAACTGCCCGGCGCTCATTGCAAAGCGCAAGGCCATGAATGCAAATATGGTGCTTGTGAACCATTCGCTCTTCCTTTCGGACCTGCAGCTCGATTTTGCATTGCTCCCGTCT
>Ga0265298_10005559_pt1 | contig 15777 bp, 9 predicted proteins | sample AusTroGonzalo_MG_3_FD_193486 | JGI IMG/M metagenome (GOLD analysis project Ga0265298, IMG submission 193486) | Bovine rumen microbial communities from tropical cattle in Woodstock, Queensland, Australia - Gonzalo_01 | ecosystem: Host-associated > Mammals > Digestive system > Stomach > Rumen ... | reverse complement strand
CCGAATATCCGCGTCTTCGCGACGGGGTGTGCGACATCGGGTGCTACCAGTGCTGGCTTGAACCAGTCGGGTTCGTCTTGTCGTTCAGGTAGAAACGTTCGTTTCCAAATGCTTCCATGAGACACGTATGCTTTCTTTTGGCGGCATTTGCCGCATCGCTCCTTGCGGTTCCCGCCGAAGGGGGCTCCGCGGACGGCTCGCCGCGCAAAAGGCACGTTGCCTTTGGCTGGGAGTTCGAGGTGGCGACGCCGTCGAACGTCCTTAAGGTCGTGGATGCCCTTGACCGCACTCCTGTCGACGGCGTCGGCCTTTGTCCGCGGCTCATCGACCGCCGCGGACGGCCCATAAAGTCGAAGATGATGGATCAGCCCGCCCTTGAATGGGAGGATCTGGAGCCGTGGGTTCCCGTTCTCCGCGAGCTCGCATCGCACAGGTCGATGCGCGAGAGCATGATGAGGTCGATCTGCGCGCCGACCAACAGGCTCGACTGGACGGACGACGCGGCATGGCGGCGCGTATCTACGACCATGCGGCAGCTTGCGCGTCTCGCCCGCGAGGGCGGGCTGCGGGGGCTTTGGGTCGACGACGAAGACTACCACCGTCAGCGGCAGTACTACTGGCGCGCAGGAGACCCGCCGTACGACAGGCTGTGCGAAATCGCACGCGCACGCGGACGCGAGGTGTTTTCCTCGATGTTCGCGGAATATCCCGACATGACGCTCTTCTTCTTCCGGTTCTTCTCTCGTGTCCACGCCTATCACAACTACGAAGACCTTGCGAGTGCGCGTCGTGCGAAGGGCGACCTCTGGCCGGCCTTTCTCAACGGGCTTCTAGACGTCCTTCCCCCGAAGGCGAAGATTGTCGACGGATACGAATACGGCTATCGGTTCGACTCGCAGAAGCGCGAATACTATTTCGGCTACGCTCTCCAGAAGTCGCGCTACGCCGGACATGCGGAGCCGTCGAACCGCGCAAAGTACGTCACGCAGGTTTCGAGCGCCTCAGCAATCTACCTGGACAGGTACGTAAACCCTGAGACATCCCGCTGGTACGCGGCGCCGCTGAACGGTTCGCGTACCGCGCGGTTCGCCGCGGACGTGGCCCAGGCCACGCATGTCTCCGACGACTACGTCTGGTTCTGGGGCGAAAGGCACGGTTGGACTGGCGGGAAGCGGAAGACATGGGAGGAAGTGCTTCCCGGAATGTCCGATGCAATGCGCCTCGCCAGGGATTCGCGCGGCTTTGCCGCGGAGAGGCTTGCCCTCCTGAAGCGGACCGGCAGGTATGCGCCGCTTAACGCGAACGTCGAATGCCGCCAGGCGGCGGGCTCCGCGGACGGCTGCCTCTCCAAGCCGTATTCCGGATGGTCCGATACCGCCGTCGGGGACGCCGGTCGGTTCGGCTTTGACTCCGCCGTCGGCGAGAATGACGGCTCTTCGCTTGTGGCCGAGGGCGTCGCAGGCGGATGCCTTGTGATGACAAGCAAGCCCGTTGTGCCCGGAAAGGCATACATCGTCGGCTTTTCCGCGAAGGGCGACCTGGTCGGAGGCTCGGTCGAATGGCAGCGCGACGGCAAATGGGATTTCTCGATTCCAGGCCTTTCCGTTCCGCTGTCTGCGCCGGATGCGAACGGATGGCGCCACGGCATTACGGCAATCAGGATCCCGGAGAATGCCAACGGATTCGGGTTGCAGCTGCAAGTCAGGCAGGCGCCCGGCGAGCGCAGCTGGTTTGACAACGTATTCTACTGCGACGCGGAATGACGATGCTGGGTCGTGAGATTATGCGGTTTAGGCGTTTGCCGGCTTTGCTGCTGCCGGCGCTCTTTGCTTTGTGTCCGGCGATTGCAGACCAGACGATTCAGGAGCGGATTGACGAGTGCGCGGCAAGGGGCGGCGGGCGAGTCGATGTCGCGGCGGGCGAGTGGCGCACGGGGCCGATACATCTGCGCAGCAACGTAGAGCTTCATCTTGAAGACGGGGCCAGGCTTGTGTTTTCCGGAAATCCCGACGACTATCGCCCTCTTGTCCGTTCCAGCTTTGCGGGCATAGAGTGCATGGCGCTGTCTCCGCTCGTCTATGCATATGGATGCACGAACGTCGCGCTGACGGGGAAAGGGACGCTTGCGCCCGAGATGGACGTCTGGCGCGTCTGGTTTGACCGCAACACGCCCGAGATGTTCGAGGCGATGGGCAGGCTGTATGCATGGGGCGAGTCCGACGCGCCGGTGGAGTCCCGCCGCGTAGCAGACTTGCCGGGCGCAAGGTTCCGTCCATGCTGCGTCGAGTTCGATAGCTGCCGGAACGTGCGGCTCGAGGGTTTCCGCGTCAGGGAAAGTCCGCTTTGGACTATCCATCTGCGGCTTTGCGAGGATGTCCGCGTGCTCGGGCTTGACCTTGAGGCGACGGGTCACAACAACGACGGCATCGACATAAACTCATGTCGCCGCGTTCTCGTGGAGGACTGCACGTTTCTCCAGGGCGACGACGGCATTGTCGTCAAGTCGGGACGCGACCGCGACGGGCGGCGCGTGGGAGTTCCGTGCGAAGACGTGGAGATACGCAACTGCACCGCTCGCGGGGGACACACCCTGCTTGCCATCGGCAGCGAGGTGTCGGGCGGAGTGCGCGACATCCGCCTTCACGATTGCCGGGCGACAGGCCCGATGTCTTCGCTCGTAATGGTGAAAACGAGCGCGCGCAGGGGCGCGTTCATAGAGGACGTATCGGTTTCCAACGTCGTTGCCGCGGCACTTGGCGGCGCTGTGCTTGCGATAGCCACTGATGCCGACTTTCAGTGGCGGAAGTACAAGCCGCGCGAACTCATCCGGACGAGGATATCCAACATTTCGGTCCAGGACATTACGGCGAGCAGTGCGAGCGCAATCTACCATCTGGCGGGCGATCCGCGTCTGCCGGTTCGCGGAGTGACGTTGAAAGACATTCGCGTCGGCGAGGTTGCGATTGGCGAGGGGAGCGCCGCTAATGTCGAGGATTTCGCAAAGTCGGGTATCTCGTTCAAGCTGTCGGAGAAATACGCGGCGGAAATAGAGGAGCGCAGGAGCGCGCTGGCGGTGCCCGTGCTAAGTCCGAATGAAAAGTTCTCCACTTGGACGGCGTTCTACGAGCGGCTCTTTTCCCTCGACGCGGACGCCGACGACGCATGGGCGAGGATCGCGTCGCTTCCCGACTTCGACAGGCGTCGCGCCATCTTGCGCGGTAAAATGGTCGAGCGCATAGGCGGCTTCCCCGGCAGGACGCCCCTAAACGCCAAGGTGACCGGCGTCTTGCGGCGTAGCGGCTATCGTGTCGAGAAGGTGCTTTTCGAGAGCCGTCCCGGGGCGTTTGTGACGGCCAATCTGTATTTGCCGGACGAAGCGCGCTTCCGTCCGCCTTACCATGCGGTCGTGGAGGTGTGCGGACATTCCGGCAACGGCAAGCATTCGCCCAACTACCGGCGTCTTGCCGTGCTGTCGGCAAGAAACGGCATGGCGGCTTTTGTCGTCGATCCACTTGGCCAGGGCGAGCGACGCCAGTCGCCGGAGGAGGACGCCAACGAAGGCTCGCCAGTGTTGAACCACCTGCGTGTCGGAGTCAACGCCGTGCTGCTCGGACGCAACCTCGCCGCGTTCGAGACGTGGGACGCCATGCGGGCGCTTGACTATCTCGACGCGCGCCCCGACATCCGCCACGACGGCTACGGGGCGATGGGCAATTCGGGCGGCGGCACGCAAAGCGTCGTGCTTTCCGCTCTCGACGACCGCGTCAAGGCGACGGCGACAAGCTGCTTCCTCTGCAACTTGCGGGAGCAGACGATGTGGCGGCTCCTGGCGGACAGCGAGCAGATCATATTCGGGCAGCTTGCCGACGGATTAAACCATGTGGCATATCCGCTTCTTGGCGGGAATCCGCTTATGATGCTAGGGCGTCGCGACGACATGATACCGTATTCCGGCACGTTGGCGACGGCTCGGCTGTTGCAGGATGTCGGGCGGAACATAGGCCGTGCGGACTGGTATTCGTTTGCCAGCAGCCCCGGTCCCCACGGATACAACGAAGAGCTGATGCGGCAGACCGTAGGCTTTCTTGCCCGGCGGCTCCGCGGCGAGGAGGCGTTCTTCGACGAGCCGGAGTTCGATGAAACGAAGCAGGACTTCGGCCCCGACGAAAGGGACGCGTGGGTTGTGCCGGAAGGTCGCGTGCAGTCGCTGGAAGGGTTCAAGAGCGCCTATTCGTATCTGCAGGAAGAACTGGACGCGGCGCTTGCGGCCCGCGGCGACATGACGCGTTTAGAACGCGCCAGGACTGTTCGCGCCGCGGCGGACGTCGACGAAGGCCGCGTCGGTGCGCGGACGGTAGTTTCAGAGTCGGCGCTTTCCGACGGAACAAAGGTCGTTCGAGCGTTCTATGAAACATCCGACGGATACAGGATGCCGGTCGTAGAACTTGTTCCCCGGGGGGCGGAGCGGTATCAGCCGCTTGTCTTGGCGGTTGACGGACCGAGGACGAACTGCGCGGAACTTGTCAGGGCAAACGGGAAGCGGGCGATTTTCATGCCGGATCTGTGCGCTTGCGGCGAGATCGGCGCGGCTCGTCATCATTATGCCTGTCCGCACGACGACGAGGAGACGGCTAAGATGCTTTATCTCATGGGTTCGTCGCTCGTCGGACGCCGAGCCGGGGAGCTGATTGTGCTTGGCAAGGAGGCGAAGCGTCGTTTCGGGAAGAACCCTACCGTTGTGACGACGGGCCGCCTCGCCGTCGCCGCCGCACACGCGATAGCGGCGGAGCCGGGGCTTTTCACCGACCATGATTTCATCGATCCCCCGCCGTCCTGGGAGAATGCGGTTCGCGCGCGCGCCCAGTCCCTCTACTCCACGTCAGTGCACGGCGCACTGCTCAAGTACGACTGGGTCGACCTGTGCGAAGGCAACTGACGGCTTTCGCTCGACGACATGTGGTGCATTTGATGCGGCGAGCCCGACCGCCGCGCCAAGCTCTTCTTCTTCGTCCCCGGGCGCAGAGGTAATGCCCGGGGTGCTCAACCCCACGAACCCGAGATAGGCGGTTATGCGGGTGGCGGGGGACTTAGCGTCGCTGCGACTGCCTCCATGTGCGCATGGTCATGCCGACATGCGCCTTGAACGTTTTCTTGAGATATGACGCCGACGCATAGCCGCACAGGTCGACGATGGAGTCTATTGTCCTCCAGGTGTCGCGCAGCAGCAACTTGGCCGTTTCAATGCGCACGCGCTGGATTTCGTCGGTGATGGACCGGCCGACGATCTCCCTGAAGCGGAGCGTGGCGAGACGACGGGAGCATCCCATCGCCTTTGCCACGTCGTTGACGGACACTTTCCCAGATGTCGCCTTGAGGCGTATGTACTCGAGCGCCCGTCGTACGCGAGGGTCGTCTTTCGGGAACATCGCGGTAGAGCTCCTTTTGACGAGCCGCAGCGGGCCGTAGGTCGAAACCTTCGGCGCAGAGCCCTTGCGCTCCATTTCCATCGCGAGCAGCTTCGCAAGCCGATAGCCTGCGCCCTCGAAGTCCTGCTCCACCGACGAGATCGTCGGGTTTTCGTTCTCGCAGATGAGTTCTTCGTTGTCGATGCCGACTACGGCAATCTGGCCCGGGATCGACAAGCCAAGAACCGTCGCCGCGTGGATCGTGTCAGCCGCCGCCGCATCGTTGCCGGCCAGGATGCCGCACGGTTTCGGAAGCCGTGACAGGATGCTTCGCGGGTTGGCGGTTGCCGGCTTGTGGAACCGCTTGCCGGCCGACACGACCGCCTGCCTGAACGCCTCCATCCTGTCGTGGTTCCAGCGATTGTCCTGATAGGGGACATAGGCGTAGTCGTCGAATCCGGATTTCAGCAGTTCCTCCGCCGCCAGTCTGGCCGTTGACGCCGAATCGTGCTCCAGGATCGGATTGCATGTCTGGAGACGGGTGCGCGGCGGGTCGAGATAGACGACCGGGTGCCCTTGAAAGACGCGGTCCGGCACCGTGCCGTGCGAGTTTACCATGTCGACCATGCAGCCGGCGGGCTTCCAGAAGTCTATTGTCCGCCTGATTTCGCGCGCGGTTGTCGAGTTGGGGACGACCTGAAGAAGCCAGTCGTGTTCGCGCGCGAACTGGTAGGCTCCTGTGAGCTTGCGCTCCCAGTTGTTGCGCTGCGATGATTGGAAGAAGAGCACGATTTGCATTGCGCAGGGTATTATAGCATATTCTCCATTGCCCGATAGCGCATAAAATTATGTCCTATAAATGCATAACACCGTTTCGCGGATATGGTATAATTCACTTGATATTTCCCCATTTAAGGAGAGATTGGCATGAAAGACGTCAAGACAGGCAAGGTGCTTTTGCGCGTAATCGCGGTCGCTCTGGCGACGTGGTGCGCAGATGCGTCGGCGGGAACAGTCGCGTGGTACCATTTCGAGGATGCCGCGAACGGCACGCGCGCGTCGTATTCCAACACGCTCACAAACGCCGTCGATGCGTCCGTGCTGCCGCTTGGCATTCGCTGGATCAGCGCCAACGCCAAGACCATCAACGATACGGACAACACGACTGCGGGCCAGATTTGCCGTCCGACGTTCGAAGATGTGATTCCGGAGGGAATGTCGTGGTCGGCTGGCGGCATGGTCGGCATGCGCAGGACGGGGCTTCGCCTAAACATGAACGGGGGGAATACTGGGTCTGCGCTGGGCTTTCCCCGCATCGTCGACGATACGTCATCCCCAAGGCTCCAGCTCCAGACCTTCACGGTCGAATTCTTCGTGCGAATTGATCCTGACTACTCTCCGAATTCAGAACTTTGGCTCTTGACGATGCGAGCGGGAGACAGCAACTATGCCTACAGGTTCAGAGTCGAGGGAACCGCGAACGCCAACAAGGGGAAGATGAAGTTCCAGTTCAAGAATTCGGCCGGCACGGCCACTACGGACACTCTCAGCAACATGACAACGCTGCTCGACGGCAATCTGCACCATGTGGCGTTTGTAAAGTCCTCCTCCGGCTTCCAGATATACGTTGACTACGAGATCGTGGCAAACAATACCGCTGACGCCATCGGAAAGTGTACAATCGGCTACGGTACGGAGGGCAACGCGCTGGAGATCGGCGCGAACTCAGGTTCTAACTATGGTCGCATTCCCTGCTGGATCGACGAGCTTCGCATCTCCGACACGGCGCTCTCTTCCTCGTCGTTTCTCGGCTTCGGCGAGCGGCTTGAAAACGACGAGATGCTGGAGGCCGACACGTTGGTCTACCACGACTTCAACACGAATCGCGTATCCCTTTCCGGCGCAAGGGTCTTCAACAACCTCGCGACGGCGGCGAATGCGCCGACGCTTTCCATCTACACGCCATCCGGTGGGCTGGCCCCGACTCTCGTCACGGACGATTTCTACGCCTCGAACCTGTGGTTCAGCGCTTGCGACAAGGTGCCAGACACGGGCTGCTGGAATTTCGCGTATGGTGGCACTTCGGGGATGTCGTCAATCATGTCCATCGACGACACGAAGGCGTCTGGCGGCGTTTCGCACCAGATATACGACGGCGATTCGACTGTCGAGATGCTGGTGCGTTTTCCGGAAGATCCGACTAGAACCGAGATGCTTTGGCATTCGCAATTGGGCACGTCCGGACACATTACGTACGCCACGCGAATCTATGCGTCGAACAGCGGCAGCATCGTGTTCTCGCTTGTGTCGCAGGCGCAGGCAGACGCCCACTTGGCGTCTGGCAACCCCGACCGCGTTGAGCGCATCGTGACGGGCGGTGCCTTGGACCGGAACTGGCATCATCTTGCGCTTGTGAACGACAGAAGCCATGGGAAGGTCCGGTGCTACTGGGACCGCAAGCTCGTGGGCGACGAGTGGTCTGGATACCTTGCGACAAACGCCTATCCCGCAATCTCCTCGCGTTCTCCGATCCGCGTGTCGGGGCAGGGGATGCTGACTTCTACCCCGTCTGATGACTGCGTGCAGTTCAAGGGGCGGATCGACATGCTCCGGGTGACGGCCCGGGCGTTGGCGTCTGATGAGTTTGTGAGGGCGTTCAAGGAGAAGCGAGGAGTGGTCATCTTCGTTCTTTGAGGCATTCTGTGAAACACGCCGCGTTAGCAGTTTGCCCAATTGCCGTCCTGGTCGTCGTTGCCGGCCATTGCGCAGTGGTCGACGGAATCGCCCGCGTGAAGGCCGTCTCCGACGACGTCTGCTCCGTGGTGTCCGCATCGATTGTCGCCAAGGACGGAGTCCCCGTGAAAGACCCGCTTGCCGAGTGGGCGGCCATGCAGCAGGACGATGCTCGTGCCGACGGCGCGTTCCTGCGAGTCGACTTCTCGCTTGCGCCGGAGGCCGGAAGCGACATACGCTGCCGCGCCGAACTGCCCATGCCGGACAAGTGGGACGGCCGGCTGTGGGGGCAGGGCAACAGCGGCTACGCCGGGGCGCTTCCGCGAATAACCTCGTATGTCGCCGAGGGAACGGCCGCCGTAACGACCGATCTTGGCACGCGAGGTATCACCGATTGCGGCAAGTCGAACTCGAAAATCTGGCCTGCGAACGTCAGGCGCGACTTCAATTGGCGTGCGACTCATCTCATGACGGTCTATGGCAGGAAGATTGTGGCGGCATTCTACGGACGGCCCTGCGACAAGGCGTATTTTTTCGGCGGCTCCACGGGCGGGCGCCAGGCGATGAGCGAGGCGTTGCGCTTTCCGGGCGACTACGACGGCATCGTCGCCGGCCTTCCGGACAACAATGCCGCCGTGAGCGAAATAGCCGTATGGCATCTCTGGCGTCAGACGCACGATGCGGATGGCCGTGCGCTGTTCACGACGAACGACATGCGCGTTGTGGCCAATGCGGCCGTCGAGTATCGCGCAGGAAAGGATCCGGCCCCATACTCTGGAAACTTCCTTTCCGACGCACGCTTCTCGGAAGCCGACATTGACGGGTTCCTCGCGTTGGCCGCACGTCGGATCCCGTCGCTTTCCTCCGGCGACCGGATCCAGCGGCTCAAGGCGCTGTACATGCCGCTCGTCCATGAAGGCGTCTGCTATTTCAACGGGTATGCGCCCGGCACGTACCTCGGCCGCAACATGAGCTGGATGGGAATCGTCAATTTGCGAAGCTACTTGATGGAAAGCGGCATGAAGGGTGTCGTCGCTCGGTGGAAGGACGTGGGATGGAGGGAAATAAACGGCTATCTTCGGGAATACGCGCCAGAGTTCAACGCCTGTTCGCCAAATCTGTCGGCGTTTGCGAAATGCGGCGGAAAGCTCGTCATGGTGGCAGGCTGGGAAGACCAGACGATCCCGCCAGCGCCAGTCGTCGACTACTACGAGCGGGTTTGCAGAGAGGACGGAGGCCTGGAGCGGACGAAGGAGTACTTCCGGCTCTTTTGCGTTCCCGGCTGTGCGCATGGCGGCGGAGCGGGCCGTGCGATGACGGGCGTTCCCGGCGGCGCGACGCTGAGAAGGCAACTTGTAGACTGGCGTGAGAACGGCGTTCCGCCCAAATCGATCCCGGCGACGGGGCCTGGCAGGACGCGCATGCCCGTTGCCGCATATCCCGGACTGTTCGTGAAAGAAGCGTCGGGCAGGTGGGTTGAGCGGACGGTCCGTCGCGGTGTCGACCAGATAGACGAGCGATGCCTTGCAACCGAGTGCGAAGTTGAATGAGGAGTCGGGGGGAAATGATCAACAGAAGGGAATTCGTGTACACGATGTCCGCCGCCGCGGCGGGCGGGACGATGTGCGCCTTTGCCGGGGCCGGCGACGGCGAGATCGCGGCGGCGTTCGTCAGGGGCGCCGATTTCGCGCGGGATGCGAAGCTGCTCGCCGCGCGCGTAAAGGCTGCGGGCTGCCGCATGGCGGTCGTGGACGTGCAGGACTTCGCGAAGTACCCGTCGCATCCCGAAATCGCGACCGGGAATTCCCTGCCGCCAGGGAAGGTCGCCGCCGCAGTGGCCGCAATGAAGGCTGCGGGGGTTGACGTGGTGCCGCTTCTCGACTTCGCCTCGTCCAACGACGCCTGGCTCGGCGAGTACGACCGCATGGTCTGCTCAAAGAAATACGAAGCGGTCGTGCACGACCTGATCCGCGATGCATACGAGGTATTCGGGCGGCCAAAGTACATCCACATCGGCTTCGAACGCGACGGGCGCAATCCGAGGAAGCCCGATGACGGACTCGTAATCGTCCGCCAGGGCGACCTCTGGATGCGCAATTTCGCGAAGGCGGCGGATTGGGTCAGGGAGACTGGCGCATGCGCATGGGCGTGGTTCGACTATCCTTGGGGGCTTGGCGACTTCCTGGCCGACTGCCCGAAAGACGTCGTCTACACAAACTTCAGGCCGCTTGCGGAGGCGAAGACGGGCGACCAGTTCGCGCCGGCCTCGAAATCGAAAGTGGCCGACCAGTTCGCCACGATCGCGAAGAAGGGCTGCCTTGTCGTTCCGCTCGTGAAAGGCGACGAAGAGGCGGCGGCGTTTCGCGGCAGGATACCCGCCGGGAATTTTCTCGGCACGATGAAGGAGGTGGCGCTATGATCTGGGCGATGATGCAGCACCTCGGCTACAACATGTGGCATGACGAGGCCATCTGGAAGGACAAGAAGCGCTGGAAGTGGTCCAACTTCTGTCTCGACCGCATGCTGACGTCGGAAGTGTCGTGGAACCTGCGGATGCAGCGCCTCATGGAGAAGGGCAGCGCCGTCAACACGCTTGTAATCGACGTTGGCGAGGGCGTGGTCTATCCGTCTCACCCTGAAATCGCGATCAAGGGGAGCTGGAGCGCGGAGAAGCTGAACGCAGAGGTGAAGAGGCTCAAGGCCGCCGGCCTTGCGGTTGTCCCCAAGCTCAACTTTTCGACGTGCCATGACTTCTGGCTTGGCGACTACGCCCGCATGATATCCTCTCCTACATACTACAAGGTCGTGTCGGAGATCATAGCGGACACGCTGGAGATCTTTGACGGCCCCCCGTACTTCCACATCGGGATGGACGAAGAGAGCTTCCTCTGCTCAAGCGGGAACGCCTACTGCGTCTACAGAGAGGGCGACCTCTGGTGGCACGACATCGCGTTCTACGCGAAGTGCATCGAGAAGGGCAACTGCCGTCCGTGGATGTTCTCGAACCCCGGCAAGCGCGACAAGAAGGATTTCTTCGCGAACCTTCCGAAGTCGTTCCTCCATTCGCCATGGAGCTATTCGCAGAGTTTTGAGAACCAGACCGAGCCCGTTGACTCCGACCATCTGACGGGCAACATATTCGCCCTGATGTCCGACATGGGGTTCGATCTTGCGCCTTGCGGGAGTGTGTGGTGCGGCGGCTCGCTGACCAAGAAAGGCATGTCGCTGAACGTCAAGAACTACCCGAACCTCGCGCTCTACTGCAAGAGGCGGGTCGCTCCGGAGCGACTCAAGGGGTTTTTCATGGTGCCGTGGTGTCCTTCCACCACCGGCAGCGACTACAGGTTCATGGCGGCGTGCGACCTCACCGACGTGGCGCGGGCGATGTTCGAAGGCCGCGATTCGGTGTAGCGGCGATGGGCGGAAACAGGAGGAAGTCGGGCAGGATTCGGGCTTTGGCCGCAGTGCTTGCCTGCGGCGTCTGCCTGTCGTCCGACGCGGAACTTGCGGATGCGCTGGCGGCGCCGGTTCTGGAGGCAAGCGAGAAGTACGCGTCGTGGGATGCGTTCTACGGCAAGCTCTTCACGCTTGACGCGGACGCGGACGACGCATGGGCGCAGATCGCGGCGATCTCCGACTTCAACAGGCGGCGGGGCGAACTGCGCGGCAGGATGATGCTGCGCATCGGCGGCTTCCCTGGGCGGACGCCCCTCAATGCGAAGGTGACAGGGTCTGTCCGCCGCAACGGCTACCGCGTCGAGAAGGTCCTTTTCGAGAGTCGTCCGGGAATGTACGTTACGGCCAATCTCTATCTGCCGGACGGAGTTCGTTTCCAGCCGCCCTGGCCCGCGGCAGTCGAATTGTGCGGACATTCCCGAATCGGCAAGCATGCTCCGAAATACCGGCGCCTCGCCGTCATGTCGGCGAAAAACGGCGTCGCGGTTCTGGTCGTCGACCCAATCGGACAGGGCGAGCGGATGCAGTCGCCGGAGGAGGACGCAGAGGAAGCTTCCCCCGTCGTCAACCATCTTCGCGCCGGCGTCGGCGCGACGCTCCTCGGGCGCAACCTCGCCGCGTTCGAGCTGTGGGATGCCATGCGCGCGCTGGACTATCTCGACGCGCGCCCGGACCTGCGCCACGACGGCTATGGTGCGATGGGAAACTCCGGCGGCGGGATGCAGAGCGTGATGCTCTCCGCCCTTGACGGACGCATAAAGGCGACGGCAACCAGCTGCTACCTCTCCAACCTGCGCGAGCAGACGAGGTGGCGTCTCCTCGCCGACAGCGAACAGCTGATATTCGCCCAGCTCGCCGATGGCCTGAACCACGTCGCCTATCCGCTTCTCGGAGGAAATCCGGTTCTGATGCTCGGGCGCAGCGACGACATGATACCGTATTCCGGCACGTTGTCGACGGCGCGGCTTCTGCGTGAAGTCGGGCGGAATCTTGGGCGTGAAGGCTGGTACGGATTTGCTTCCAGCCCGGGGCCTCACGGCTACAACGAGTTGCAGATGCGGAGGTCGGTTGTTTTCATTGTTCGTCGTCTGCGCGGCGAAACGGCGGTATTCGACGAGCCGGAGTTCGATGAAACGAAGCAGGACTTCGGCCCCGACGAAAGGGACGCATGGGTTGTGCCAGGGGGGCGTGTACGGTCGCTTGATGGATTCAAAAGCGTGTATGACTACCTGAATTGCGACCTTGACGCCGCGCTTTCCGGCCGTACCGCCGTGTCTCGCGCGGAACTTTCCGGAACTGTGCGCGGAGTCGCGGACATCGACGAAGGCCGCGTTGGTGCGCGAACTGTCGTTTCGGAGTCGGCGCTTGCCGACGGAACAAAGGTCGTTCGCACGTTCTATGAAACCTCTGACGGATACAGGATTCCGGTCGTGGAACTTGTCCCGCAGGGGGCGGAGGGCAGGCAGCCGCTTGTGCTGGCGATAGACGGACCGCGTACGAATGGCGCCGCAATCGTCCGGGCAAGCGGAAACCGGGCGATCTTCATTCCCGACCTCTGCGCCTGCGGCGAAATCGGCGCTGCGCGTCACCGCTTTTTCTGCCCGCACGACGACGAAGAGACGGCCAAGATGCTGTATCTCATTGGGTCGTCGCTCGTCGGTCGTCGCGCCGGGGAGCTGATTGCGCTTGGCAAAGAGGCGAAACGGCGGTTCGGAAAGAATCCAATGGTCGTGGCGACGGGCCGTCTTGCCGTTCCCGCCGCCCATGCGATGGCTGCGGAGCCAGGGCTTTTTGCGGGCCACGAGTTCATCGATCCTCCGCCTTCCTGGTCGCAGGCGGTGCGCATGCGCGCCCAGTCGCTCTACTCGACTTCCGTCCACGGCGCACTGCTCAAGTACGACTGGACCGATCTTTGCGAGCGCCGCTGACGGAATGCGGGTTGGGGGCATTATGGTATAATATGTTCCATGAAGGCAGTCAACATCTCAATAGCTGCGCTTGTTGCCGCTGTTTGTGCGCCGGCGGATGCCACCGTGTGGTCGTACTGGAACCACGAGCCTGCCGACCACCTGCGGCGCATGAGCTATTCCAGCCCGTCGGTGTTTACGATCGGCGAATGGCTGGGGCAGTGGTATGAAAGGCTTCACGGCGAAGAGCTGATCGCCAAGGCCGCCGGCCTCGGCGTCGATACGGTCTACTGCCACTTCTTCAAGGGATTTGGCCTCAGGCACGAACATGCCGAGATCGAGCGGACGAAGGAGTTCGCGAAAATCGCGCACGCCCGCGGCGTGAAGGTGTTGGGCTATTGCCAGTTCGATTCGCTCTACTACGAGGCAATGCTGGACGAAGTGCCCGACCTTGAGAAGTGGACGGTTCGCAGGATAGACGGATCTGTCGGGACGTATGGCAGTCACTACTACCGCTGGTCGCCGTGCGTGGAGTCCCGGGAATTCGTCGACTATCTCAAGAAGGCCGTACGCTACGGCATGGAGGAGGTCGGGCTTGACGGTTTCCACTTCGACAACTCCTATGCGCGCGACTGCCATTGCGAACGATGCCAGGCGGCGTTTCGCGCATGGCTTGCCGCAAACGTGCCGAACCCGCGCGAGACGTGCGGACTTGCAAACTTCCGCTGCGTGCGCATCCCGCCGAAGCTGGAACAGCGCCCTGCCGGCCCGGAGTGGCACGATCCAATGCAGATATGGCGGCAGAAGTTCCGCCATGCGCAGCTGGCCCGCTTCCACAGGGAGATCTTCGACTTCGTGAAGTCGTTTGGGGCGGACAAGCTCGTCCTTCACAATCCGGCGTATGGGCGCGACGAATTCGAGCTGCGCGGGGTGGACGTGGCAATCGAGCCGTCCAGCTGCGACTTCATGCTGGCCGAGAATCCGCGTTTCGTCCGCGAGGAGCCGGACGGGAAGCTCGTCACGCAGGTAGCGACCTACAAGCTTGGCCGTCGATACGGTTTCAAGGTGTTCGATTCCACCTGGGTGAAGATTGCGGACGAGGATTCGACCGCGATGCATTCCGGCATTCCGCGCGATGCCGATTCCATGAACCGTTTTTACGCTCAGGGCATGATATACGGCGACATCGCGGGGTGCCCCTGGCTCGTGCGTTCCACGAAGCGCGGCGCCGAGGTGATCCTCGACGACCCGGTGCAGACCGCGACGGCCGCGAATGCATTCCGCTTCTTCCGCGAAAACGAATCGCGCCTTTTCGCCACGACGCCCGTTGCCAAGACGCACGTCCTCTATGCGACGGACACGTTTTACGGCTGGAGCTACAACGCCATGGGCTTTCATTCGTTCGTCGATGCGACGGAGGGGCTCAATGCGGCGTCCGTTCCGTATGTGATCTGCGCGGAGGGCGACCTGTCGGCGCTTAAGCCGGGGGAACTGCTCGTGCTGCCGGACATCCGCTTCCTTTCTCGGCGGCTATACAACGCGATTGCCGATGCCGGCAATCGCGGGGTGAAGGTCCTTCCACTTGGGTTGGCGGGGCTTTACGACGAAAACGGCAAGGAGCGGGCGAAGGACGATCCAATCGTCGGGCTGTCGAAGGTTGCCAACAAGGTCTCGACGGTTCCGCCGGAGCTCAAGGTGGAGGTGTCGGAGCGCGGCATAATGGCCGAGACTCAGGTCAACGAGCGCGGCGAACTCGTACTGCACCTTCTTCGCCCGGCCAATTCCTCGACGCTGGACGAACTTCGCTTGGCCATTGGCGACGAACGGGCGGCGGGCAAGGCCGAACTCTTCTCGTTCGAGGCCGGCTGCGCCCTCGGCGGGGCGAAACGAGATGCCTCTGGACGTGTTGAGCTTGTCGTACGCAATTTTCGCACGATGTGCAGCGTCCTGTTTGCCCGGGAGGTTGACAGGTGAGCTGCTGCACGGCAGTTCCTGCTGTTTCAGCATCGCCGTCCTTGAGCGGGGATTGCGAGGCGTATCTCGCCGGTGAGATCGGATGCGGCGACTCGCTCGACGACATGTGGTGCATTTGATGCGGCGGCGGCGAAAACAGGACAGGTCAAGTCAAGAGCGGGGTGCAACGTCCTGTTTCTGCTGCCGTTCGCCAGGCTCTGCTGCCGTTCGCGGCTTGACGGCATCTGTCGCTATGCCGCAAAATGCGGCATGCGTATTCGCTGAATTTTGAGGAGGATGCCATGATGCCGCTAGTTGCCGCC
>Ga0265298_10005558_pt1 | contig 15779 bp, 11 predicted proteins | sample AusTroGonzalo_MG_3_FD_193486 | JGI IMG/M metagenome (GOLD analysis project Ga0265298, IMG submission 193486) | Bovine rumen microbial communities from tropical cattle in Woodstock, Queensland, Australia - Gonzalo_01 | ecosystem: Host-associated > Mammals > Digestive system > Stomach > Rumen ... | reverse complement strand
ATTATATCAGTTTTTACGTGGGAGCAAATATACAAAAAAAATCCAGACTCAAATAGTCTGGATTTGTGTGCGGATGAGAAGAGTCGAACTTCCACGGGCTAATGCCCACCACCCCCTCAAAGTGGCGTGTCTACCATTTCACCACATCCGCGGAACGGGACTGCAAAGATAGAAAGCATTTTTGAATTCCACAAATATTTTGGTGAATATTTTAAAAGTAAAAATAATATTCGTATCTTTGCAAGCTCCCACGAGTTGGGGCAATACGTATAACTAATTAAAACAGATTCACAATGGCTGTTAAAATCAGACTCCAGCGCCACGGTAAGAAGAATTTCGCATTCTTCCACATTGTTGTGGCCGACTCCCGCGCACCGCGCGACGGTAAATTCATCGAGCAGATCGGCTCCTACAACCCCAACACCAACCCTGCTACTATCGTCCTCGACGGTGACAAGGCCCTGGCTTGGCTCAATGTAGGTGCTCAGCCCACGCTGACTGCCCGCCGTATCCTCTCCTACGAGGGTATCCTCCTCCGCAAGCACCTCGCTGAGGGTGTTGCCAAGGGCGCTCTGACCGAAGCTCAGGCCGAGGCCAAGTTCAACGCCTGGAAGGAAGAGCGCGACAACAAGATCGCTGCCAAGAAGGCTGGCATCAAGAACGATGAGATTGCAAAGGCTAAAGCCGCCAAGGCCGCTGAGACCGCGGTAAACGAGGCTCGCGCCAAGGCGATCGCCGCCAAGAAGGCCGAAGCTGAGGAAGCTGCTGCCAAGGCTGCCGAAGAGGCTGCCGCCGCTGAAGCTCCCGCGGAGGAAGCCGCCGAGGCAGAGGCACCCGCAGCTGAATAATGCAGCGGATTGCCCAGGTACTGAAATCCAACGGAACCGACGGGGAACTGCTCATCAGTTTCTTTGACGTGGCTCCGGAGGATATCGACCTCCAGGAACCGGTGTTCATCGAATTCGATGGACTACCGGTTCCCTTTTATTTTGAGTCGTTCACCCAGCGGGGTGTGAACCGCGCGCTGGTACGCCTCACCGGTGTCCGTTCCCTGAAGGACGCCGACGAGCTCTCCGGAGCTCCCATTTTTGCCGATTATTTCGAAGAAGAGGCCGAAGACGACCTCACGGGCTGGACGGTCCTCAGCCCCGAAGGTGCCCTGGTCGGCACCGTGACCGATTACGAGGACATTCCCGGCAATACCTGCCTCTGGGTTAAGCGCCCTTCCGGAGACGAGATTCTGCTCCCTCTCCACGAGGATCTGGTCATCGGCCTGGATCCTTCTACGACCACCCTCACCCTCACCATCCCAGACGGTCTCCTCTAGTCCAGGCCGCCGTTCTGTTCGTACTCGGCCTTTACTTCCTCGTAGAAGCCGGCGGTAGCGGTCTGCATGTAAGGTATCAGCCAGATAAATCCGATTCCCAGTGTGAGCATGCTCAGCAGCCACCAGCCGATAAAGCTCAGGTAGAGCCAGAAGAGGTCGAACTTGTGCCCGTGCATCATCATGCGGCTGCGGTGGATGGCTTCGGTAGCCGTCAGCTCGGGGCAGTCTTCCAGGATGTAGGGAGTCATGGCATAGGAGAAGGCCTTGATGATGCCCGGAATAATCAGAAGCAACGACCACAGGCAGGTGAGGATATACATCCAGAGCATGCCCCAGACTTTATGCCAGTAATTGGAGAAGGCAAGGTGGAGCGTATTGGCGACCAGTTCCGTGTCGTTGCGGACCAGCAGTCTGTGAAAAGCGTTGACCAATCCCACGATCAGCGGGAGGATCACCAAAATGAAGAGCAACGTCGAAAGACCGGACACTCCATTGTTGCGCTGTGAAAGGGCGATGTATTCCGGATCCGTAAGCATGGCGGCCATCCGGGCGGGAGAGCCGGCATTTGCCTGTATGTAGGACTGGGTTTCAATGATCTGATAGGTCATGGGGCCGGAATAGAGGCCCATGATAATCAAGTAAATAATGGAGACAAGCGCCGCTTTGGTCCAGTTTCCCTTCAGGGCGCCCAGCGCCTGATTTTTAAAATCTTGGTTAGTCTTCATAAAGAAATGCACTTGGGTTTGCTTGACAAATTTACACATTTTTCGCATATTTGTGTTTGTTAACTAAAATTCTTACCATGACCACCATTATCATTATTGCCGTTGCGGCCCTGCTCGTCCTTTGGGTCATCGGCGTTCAGAACAAACTTGTCAAGAGTGATGAATTCTGCAATAACGCACTGAAACAGATTAACGTTCAGCAGATTAGCCGATACGACGCCCTCCAGGCCCTCGTGAAGCTCACCCGCGAGTACTCCTCCTACGAGGCCGATACCCTCCAGAAGATCGTGGAAGCGCGCAAGATCACCTCTTCCCCCGTTCCTACCGCCGCCGACATCGACGCCAACGAATCCGTCCTGCGGGAACTCAGCGCCAAGCTCGTCGCCGTGGCCGAGGCCTACCCGGACCTCAAGGCCAACCAGAACTACCAGCAGACGATGGCCAGCATCGAGAAGTACGAAGAAAACGTCCGCCTCTCCCGCATGACCTTCAACGACACTGTCACCCGCTTCAACCAGCAGGTCCGTTCGTTCCCGACGTCTGCCATCGCCGGTATCCTCGGCTTCGCCAAGCGCGATTATCTGGCCGATGATGTAACAAAGAAAGATTACCCGACTATCTAAATGAAGAAATACCTGTTTCTATTCGCCCTGCTTCTGGGTTTCAGCGCATCGGCCGAAAGCATCCGGACCATCCGCGACGTGGACATCCGTGTAGAGCTGAACCAGGACGGCAGCGCCTGGATCACCCAGCGCTGGAACGCCGAAGCCGGCGGTTCCGGCACGGAGTTCTACATTCCCGTGGGCAATTTAGGGCCGATGACCATCGGCCAGCTCCAGGTCAGCGAGAACGGCGTGCCCTACGAGTCCCTGGGCTCGCACTGGGACGTGGACCGCGACCGCAGCTATAAAAAGGGCAAGTGCGGCATCGTTCCCAAGCGAAACGGCGTGGAACTGTGCTGGGGCCTCGGCGAAACGGGAGACCACCTCTGGGAGGCCCGTTTCTTCGTGACCGGTCTGGTGCAGGCCTACGACGACGCCGACGGATTCAACTTCCAGTTCGTGAACAAGGGAATGAAGCCGGCCCCGAAGCATGCCCGTGTCACCATCGTCCCGGCTTTCGACTGCCCGTCGTGGAACTACGACAACACTCGCGTCTGGGCCTTCGGTTTTTATGGAGAAATCAATGTAACGGACGGTGCCGTCGTGGCAGAAACGTCCACCTCCATGAGCTACGACAGCTCCCTCATCGCCCTGGTGAAGTTCGAGAAGGGGATTTTCTCCCCCACCGTGTACAAGGGCGGTTCTTTCCAGGACTTTCTGGACGAAGCCCTGGAAGGCAGCTCCTACGGAGAGGACGAGGAAGAAGAGATCTGGCCGCTGATTGTCTTCGGCCTGTGTTTCATCGGCTTCTTCCTGATCATGATCGCGCTCGTGGTAGCATCGGCCCTGGGGTATAAGTGGAAGAAGAACTTCTTCGGCAAGAGTAAGATCGTCGGCTGGTACAGAGACGTTCCGCTGGGCGGCAACCTCTTTGCCACGAACTATGCGCTCGTCAAGGGCCGCATCATTGAGCTGGGCATCAGCGAGTCGAACAACCTCATCGGCGCGTTTTTCCTGCGCTGGATCATGGACGGCAAGGTCGTCGCCATCGCCGACCCCGGCAACCCGCGCCGCGTGAACCTCTCTTTCCAGGCCGACAGTGTCTCCAACGATGACGTGGAGGAATCCCTCTACCAGATGGCCAAGGAGGCCGCCGGCAAGAACGAGATCCTGGAAAAAGGAGAATTCGAAAAGTGGTCCACGGCCCATTACAGACAGATGATGGCCTGGCCGGACCGCGCCATCGCCCGCGGAAAACGCTGGTTCAAGGAAAAAGGATATCTGGACGAAAAGAAGTTCTACGGATGCACCCCTACGGGACAGGCCGAAGCCTGCCACGCCGTCGAATTCAAGAACTTCCTCAAGAACTTCACGCTGAGCGACGAACGCACCGTCAACGAAGTGGGCCTTTGGAAGGAGTACCTGGTCTATGCCCAGCTGTTCGGCATCGCCGACAAAGTGGCCGACCAGTTCAAGCGCCTGTACCCGGCCCAGTTCGAGGAACTTGCCCACACGACTGGCATCGATCCCACCACGCTGTACTACACCATGCGCTGGACCAGCCGGACAAGTGCCAAGGCGTTCATGAGCGCCGCATCCAAGGCCGGCAGTGTCACCGGTCGTGGAGGCCACTCCTCCTTCGGAGGTGGCGGCGGCTTCTCCGGTGGCGGTTTCGGCGGCGGTGGCCGCTGATCGATTTACACTTATTCCGCAGACTTGCGCCAGAGGGCGGTCATGTCTTCGAGGGTCTTGCCCTTGGTTTCGGGAACCAGGCGCCAGACGAAGACAGCGGCCACCAGGCAGATGACACCGTACAGGGCGTAGGCGAAGAACGGGCTGCGCGTGTACATGGGCACGAAGGTGCTCGAAACCACGAAGTTGAAGATCCACTGGAAGGCGACGGCGATGGCCGTGGCCCGGCTGCGGATGGTGTTCGGGAAGAGCTCGGCGATGTAAACCCAGCAGATGGGGCCCCAGCTGAACATGAACGAGGCGCTATACACCATGATGCTCAGGACCGGAACGACGGCCGGCAGGGAAACGATGCTGCTCAGGGCTACACCGAAGGCGCCCAGGGCCATGCCCAGGGAGCCGGTGATCAGGAGCGGCTTGCGGCCCAGTTTCTCCACGGTAAAGACGGCGACCAGCGTGAAGGTGATGTTCACCACACCCATGATCACGGTGAAGAGCATGTTGTTGGACACGCCCATGGACTCGAAGATACGGGGTGCGAAGTACAGCACGGCGTTGATGCCGATGATCTGCTGGAAAACGGACAGCATGCAGCCGATAAACACCACCAGGAAGCCGAAGCTGAAGAGCTTCTCGCGCTTCTTGTCGCTCTCGGCCGTCATGGTCTGCTTGATATCGGCCAGGATTTCGCGGGCGCGGGCCTCACCGTTGATATTGGAGAGGACCTCCATGGCTTTCTCCTCCTGTCCGTGCATGGCCAGGTAACGCGGCGTCTCGGGAACCAGCAGGATGAGCAGGGCGAACAGGCCGGCCGGAACGGCTTCCGACACGAACATGACCCTCCAGCCGATGCTGTTGGTCCAGGCCACCACGTCGGGATCCGAAGCATGGCTGCGCAGGATGAGGAAATTCACGAAGTAAACCACCAGCTGGCCGAAAATGATGGCGAACTGGTTCCAGGACACCATCTTGCCGCGCTTGCGGGCCGGGGAAATCTCGGCGATGTACATGGGGCAGATGGCCGATGCCAGGCCCACGCCGATGCCGCCCAGGATGCGGTAGCCGTTGAAAGCGGTCAGCAGGCTCTTGCAGGCGACACCCTTCTCGAAGAAGAGGAACTCCGGGTAGTAGGAGCCCAGGGCGCTCAGCAGGAAGAGGATACCGGCTACGAAGAGCGTCTTCTTACGGCCGAAGCTCATGGCCAGCTGGCCGGAAAGGAGTGCGCCGACGATACAGCCGATCAGGGCGCTGGAGGTGGTGAAACCGTGCCAGGCGTCCGTATAAACAAAATCCGGCGCGCTTTGGAAAAAGGCCTGGAGGCCCTTTTCCGCGCCGGAGATGACTGCTGTGTCGTAACCGAAGAGGAGACCTCCGATGACGGCCACCAGCACAATGCTTACCAGGTAGAGGGTACTCCCTTCCTGTCTGTAAGTACTATTTTGCATAAAGGTTCAGAAGAGTTTCGTACAGTTCCTGTTTGCCCGAAGCAACCTTGGGTTCACCGTTCTTGACACCGTACTCGTAAAGCTGCTCGAGGCTGAGCTTTCCTTCTTCAAATTGTTTGCCAAGACCGCTGTCGAAGGAAGCGTAGCGCTCCTTGACCATCTTGGGCATGGGGCTCTCTTCCAGGATGGCGGCTGCATTGAGCAGGGCGTGGGCCATGGCGTCCATGGCGCTGATGTGGGCGATGAAGATGTCCTCGGGATCCGTGGAGGAACGGCGCAGCTTGGCGTCGAAGTTGGTACCGCCGTTAGCGAAGCCGCCGTTGAGCAGGATCTGCATCATGGCCTGGGTGAGGTCGTAGGCGTCCACGGGGAACTGGTCGGTATCCCAACCGTTCTGGGCGTCTCCGCGGTTGGCGTCGATAGAACCCAGGAAGCCGTTCTCACGGGCCACGGTCAGTTCGTGCTCGAAGGTGTGGCCGGCCAGGGTGGCGTGGTTCACCTCGATGTTCACCTTGAAGTCCTTGTCCAGGCCGTTGGCGCGCAGGAAGCCGATCACGGTCTCCGTATCCACGTCGTACTGGTGCTTGGTGGGCTCCATCGGCTTGGGCTCGATGAGGAAGGTGCCCTTGAAGCCCTTGCCGCGGGCGTAGTCACGGGCAGCCTTGAGCATGGCGGCGAGGTGGTCCTTCTCGCGCTGCATCTGGGTGTTCAGCAGGGTGTAGTAACCTTCACGGCCGCCCCAGAACACATAGCTGGTACCGCCCAGCTTGATGGTGGCGTCCAGGGCGTTCTTGATCTGGACGGCGGCGCGGGCGACGACATCGAACTGAGGGTTGGTGGCGGCGCCGTTCATGTAGCGCTTGTTGCCGAACACGTTGGCCGTGCCCCACAGGTTCTTGATGCCGGTCTCCTTCATCTTCACCAGCAGATAGTCGGTGATGTCCTTCATGCGGGCCTCGTACTCGGCGATGTCCTCGCAGTCTTCCACCAGGTCGATATCATGGAAGCAGAAATAGCCGATACCCAGCTTCTGCATGAACTCGAAGCCGGCGTCGGCCTTGGCGCGGGCGCGCTCGTAGGGGCACTCGGCCTTATCCCATTCGTAGCTGCGGGTCTGGCCGCCGAAGGGGTCTGCGGAAGCCTGGCCCAGGGTGTGCCACCAGGCCATGGCGAATTTGAACCATTCTTTCATAGGCTTGCCCATGACGATACGGTTGGCGTCATAGTAATGGAAGGCAAGCGGGTTTTTGCTTTCGGCGCCTTCAAACTTTATGGCGCCAATGCCAGGAAAATACTCTTTGGTCATAGGATTAATATTTAATTGTTTGTTTCTTTTTCAATGTGTGATTTCCATCTTTCGTAGGCCTCGCGGTACTCCTCCTGATGGGAAGGGGTGATGACATCCAGGCGCTCCAGGGAAGCGAAGGCCTCCCGGGCCGATGCATAGATGCCCGCGCCGATGCCCGCGCCCTTGGCTGCGCCCACCGATCCGTCCGTGTTGTACAGCTCGATGGTGGCGCCGGAAACGCCGGCCAGCGTGTCGCGGAAGATCTGCGACTGGAACATGTTGGCCTGTCCGGCGTGGATCTTGTCCACCTTCAGGCCCATCTTCTCCATGATCTCGATACCGTACTGGAAAGAGAACACGATGCCTTCCTGCGCGGCGCGCAGCAAGTGGCGGCGGTCATGGACGTTGAAGTTGACCCCGTGCACGCTGCAGCCGGTCTCGCGGTTCTCCAGCATGCGCTCCGCTCCGTTGCCGAAAGGCAGGATGGAGACGCCGTCAGAGCCGATGGGAACCTGCGCGCAGAGGGCGTTCATATCGGCATAGGAGATGCCGTCCGGGGCGACGTTGCGTCGCATCCAGGAATTGAGGATGCCGGTGCCGTTGATGCACAGCAGTACGCCCAGGCGGGGATCCTCGGCTGTATGGTTCACATGGGCGAAGCAGTTCACGCGGGACAGCGGGTCATGCGCAACCTGGCCGATGACGCCGTACACCACGCCGGAAGTGCCGGCGGTGGAGGCAATCTCACCGGGGTTGAACACGTTGAGGCTGAGGGCGTTGTTGGGCTGGTCGCCGGCGCGGTAGGTGACGGGCGTTCCTTCCGCCAGGCCGAGGGATTCGGCGGCGCGGCGGCACAGCGTGCCCTGCACCCCGAAGGTGGGACGGCGCTGCGGGAGGATGGTTTCGTCAAAGCCGAAGTAGTCCAGAAGGGGAGCGCTGGGCTCGTTCTTCACGAAATCCCAGAAGATGCCCTCCGACAGACCGCTCACGGTGGTGCAGACGGATTCCGTCAGGCGCATGGCGATGTAGTCGCCGGGAAGCATCACCTTCCAGATGCGGCGGAACAGATCCGGCTCGTTTTCCTTCACCCAGGCCAGTTTGGCGGCGGTGAAGTTGCCGGGGGAGTTCAGCAGGCTGCCCAGGCAGTAGTCCTTGCCCAGGGCCTGGAAGGCGGCCTGGCCGTAAGGCACGGCGCGGGAGTCACACCAGATGATGGAAGGACGCAGGACGTTCATGTCCCTGTCCACGCACACCAGGCCGTGCATCTGATAGGAGATGCCGATGGCCTTGATGTCCTGCGGAGCAGCCTTGGACTGCGCCAGGACGCTGGCGGTGGCCAGCTTCAAGTTGCCCAGCCACATGGACGGGTCCTGTTCTGCCCAGCCTTTTTGCTTGGCGATGATGGGTGCTTCGTTCTTGGGGAAAAAGTCAGAGGCTACGCATTTCCCGCTTTCTGCATCCACGAGGGAAGCCTTGACGGAAGAGCTGCCGATATCATATCCGAGTAAATACATGTTTCAGTGTCAAATTCTGTTACAAATATAGTGATTTTATTCGTTAATTAAACCGTTTTAGCGCCCTTTTAATTCCCACTTGCAATTGTCGCTGGAAAAGTCAAAGCGGCCCAGTCCCGGGGTGCTGTCGGCTACGGAAATGAGACAGAGAGATTTATCCGTCGTACCGGGCACTTCCTTGGGCATGATGCGGAAAGTTCCGTCCGTGAGCTGGTCGATGCGCCAGAGCTCGCGGTCCGCTCCGCTGAACGCCGGAACGGTCTCCAGCCGGGCTCCCTCCGCCGCGGCCAGCGCGCGGGTCGTTCCCTCGATGACGATCTTGTAGTAAGGTCCGCCCAGATAGCCGCCTGCCTCGGGAACGGCTTCCAGCTTCCATTTCTGGTGGGGCCGCGCGATGTAGTCGCCCAGGCGTACGGACGTGTTCCCTTCGGGCCAGCCTCCGATGACGTCCTCCAGCTTCTGCCCTTCCAGGACGGCCACGTTCTCGTCCGGTTTCATCCAGAACGGCATCATGCCGCCTTCCACGCGGACAAAGTCCACGGTGAGCTCCAGCGAATAGCCGCGACGGCGGGAGAGGATCTTGTAGTTGCCATCGGCCAGCAGTTCGGCGCCTTCCGGCCAGCCGTCCCTCCATAGGATGGGGCGGATGGCGAGCACGCTGCGTCCGCTGCGGTCCAGGTCGGCCTCATAGTGGAGGGACATCTTTTCCACGCCCTCCTCGAGGACGATGCGGCCGAAGTGACCCGCCCCGAAGCGGCGTTCCTCGGCCCCGATGACCATCTTCCCGCCGCCGCGCAGCATGTCGCGGCCCATGTTGTCCAGGTACGGTCCCGTTACGCTGCGGGAACGTCCTGCGACGATATTATAGGTAGAGTTCACTCCGTCGCAGCAGCTGCCGTGGGTGCCCAGCAGGTAGTACCAGCCGTCCCGGTAGATGAGGGTGGTTGCTTCGCAGTCGATGGCGATGTCCACGGGCTGGTTGCCTTCCAGCCGGGTGCCGGTACGGGGATCCAGCTCCACCATGCGGATGAAGCCGAAATACGTCCCGTAGGTGCAGTACAGCCGGCCGTCGGGCGTCATGAGGAAGCCCACGTCGATGGCATCGCAGTCTTCGTCGGCCTCCGAACGGGCCACTTCCACGGGTTCGGTGTAGGCGAAGTCGGGGGAGTCCGGGTCCAGGGTCTTGTTCCACATGGTGAGGATGGTGCCCGCGTGCGGTCCGTTGAAGCCGCCGCCGGTAGAGCTGTAGCCCACCAGGTAGCGGTCTCCGATCTTGATTACGTCCGGAGCCGCTCCGCCGCCGGGACGCACGCCGCCGCTGTGCCAGACCCAGCCGTCCTCGGAGATGAGGCCGCCCCGTCCGGTGCCGAAGGTGTAATATTTTCCGTCACATTCCGCCACGGTGGACGGGTCGTGGATATAGGGTGCGCCGACCTGCGCGGCCGCAGCAAGGCCGATGGAGGCGGCAAAGATCGAAAGCAGTATCTTTTTCATGGTCATTTCGTCGTAAGGGTGTAGCGGGTGACAGGGTTTCCGTTCTCGTCCACGAAGCGGACGCAGAAATCGCACAGGCCGGGGCCGTTCACGACGGCGCCCCAGATGACGTGGCGACCTTTCTTCAGGGTGAGTCGAGCGGAGGCGCAGTCATCGGCCACCATGCGGCGGTCTCCGGAGAGGATGACAGCCTCTTCGCCGTCGATCCACCAGATGGAGGGCCCGTTGGAGCCGGCCGACAGCCGCACGTCGGCAAGGTCCTCCTCACAGTTCACCACCGTGGCCATCCAGTACAGGCAGCCGTATTTGAGGTCCGTGAGGTTGGTGGCGAAGCGGAACAGCTTTACGTTGTACAGCTGGCTGTCCATCGCGTGCCAGCGCAGGCCCTTCACCTTGGCACCGTCCTTGGGAAGCTTGTTCCCCAGCTGGCCCGGGAAGTACTGCGTGTAGAGGACCTCCCTCAGGTAGCTGTCCGTCCATTCATTGTTGGTGCGGTGCGGGCAGCTGATGGGCTCCTGCAGCAGCCATCGGCGCAGGAAGCCGTCCTTGTCGGGCGTGGCCACCGCCCCTTTGGCGGGAACCATGTACTTCTCCAGCGCCGTGGAAGAGTCGGAGAAAACCGCCGTCCGGACCCCTCCGAAGGTGATCCAGTCCACCTGCAGACCCCCTCCCCGCTCCAGGCTAAGCCGGATATCCTGCACGCCGCTTGCCTCCAGGTCCGAAGGCAGGCAGAGCGTGCTCCACCCATCCGAGGCGGGCAGGACGAACCAGGCGTCCTTTCCGGAGGCCGATACCGACACTTCGCACGCCTTCGGTGCACGATAGCGGAACGTCACGCTGCCGGGAGCCTTGTCGCCGAAGTCCACCGCGTCGTAGCGGACCCACGCGCCGGGCCGGTTGAGGCCGATCAACCACCCCTCGAAGGGATGCTCCGCGTCCACGAACTCCAGGAACGCCCCCTGATGGCAGCGCGCGCTGTAGCGGTCCACCTGGATCTTATCTTGGGCCGATGTCACCCCGACGCCGCGCAGGGTGGGCGTGACGGGGAGGATGGTGCCGTCCGCGTTGAAGGAGATGCGGTCGATGCGTACCGAACGGTTTTTGTCGAAGGCGGGGGAGTAGTCGTTGTGATGGTAGAACAGGTACCACTCTCCCTTATACTGAACGAGGGAATGGTGGTTGGTCCAGCACTCGGAAGGGGACTGGGCCATGATGATGCCCTTGAACTCGTACGGCCCCAGCGGCTGGTCGCTCATGGCGTAGGCCAGGGTTTCGGTCTTGTCCTGGACCCAGGGATAGGTCAGGTAGAAGTGCCCTTCGCGTTCGAAGATGAAAGGACCTTCCTTGAAGCCGGCGGGAAGGTTCTCGTCCAGGCGGACGGGACGGCCGGCCAGTTCCGACAGGTCGTCCTTCACCAGGGCGCCCGTCAGGCCCATGCCCGACCAGTATAGATAGGTATTGCCGTCAGAGGCCTGCAGCACGCAGGGGTCGATGCCGAACACGCCCGGGATGGACGTCTCGCGGGGAGCGTAGGGGCCTTCGGGCTGATCGGCCACGGCCACGCCGATGGCGAAGCCGCGCCCGTCCTTCGGCGCATTGGGGAAGACGAAGTAGTACTTCCCGTCCTTTTCCACGCAGTCGGGCGCCCACATGGAGTAGGCGTCCGGTTTACCCCAGGGAACGTTCTCCTGGGAGAGGATGACGCCGTGGTCCTCCCAGTTCACCAGGTCTTCCGAGGAGAAGACGTGGTAATCGGCCATGGAGAACCACTTCTTTTCGGGCTCTACGGGGCTGATGATGTCGTGGGAGGGGAAGAGCCAGACCCTGTCGCCGAAAACGCGGGCGGTGGGGTCGGCCGAATACTGGTCCCGGATGACGGGATTCTGGGCAGAGAGGCCTGCCGGCAGCAGCATGGCTGTGAGAGTGAATAGGTATAACCGGTTCATATTCGGGTGATCAACTATTGCAAATGTAAAATAGAATTGAAACATCGTTTTCCGATTTTGCAACAATTCGTGTCGAAACGGTTACATGAGGCCGCTTGTTTTCAAAGTTGACACAATATGTATCAAAACTTGGATTCGTGTTACAATGTTGAAAAGAGTTGTTTCCGGGCCGAAAAAGGAAGTGCGTGATCCTTCCGAACTTTGCAATGTGACTTTATGCCCGAATTGTAACCTAACAATAACCATTTAAATAACCCTAAAAATGAAAAAGAGAAGACTATTACAACTGTCCGGACTTCTGGTGCTCCTGCTCCTGATGCCCGGGCTTTCCTTCGCCCAGACCCTGCGTGTGGAAGGAAAAGTCCTCGATGAATTGGGAGAAGGGTTGGTAGGAGCCGGCGTGGTCGTCCAGGGGACGAACACGGGCGCCATCACCGACCTGGACGGCCACTTCGTGCTTCCGTCCGTCTCCCGCGGCGCTACGCTTGAGATTTCCTGCGTCGGTTATGCCACGCAGACCGTCCAGGTGACAGGGCCGAAGCTGACCATTCAAATGGAGCTGGACTCCCGGGCCCTGGAGGAATCCGTGGTCATCGCCTATGGTCAGCAAAAGAAGGTGACCATCACCGGCGCGGTTTCGGCCGTCAGCGGAGAAGGCCTCATGAAGGCTCCTGTCGCGAACGTGGCGAACGCCCTCCAGGGTAACCTTCCGGGTGTATCGGCCGTGCAGCCTTCCGGTATGCCGGGCGCCGACGAACCCGTCATCCGCATCCGTGGCGTCGGATCCCTGAACAGCGCCGACCCGCTGGTCCTGGTGGACGGCGTGGAGCGTTCCTTCTCGCAGCTGGACGCCAACGAAATCGAAAGTATCTCTGTCCTGAAGGACGCCTCGGCAACGGCTGTGTTCGGTGTGAGGGGCGCTAACGGCGTTATCCTCGTGACCACCAAGCGTGGTACGGTGGGCAAGGCTTCGGTGACCGCTACGGTCAACGCCGCCATGCAGACCATCTCCAAGTTCGTGGACTTTGCCGACTCCTATACTTATGGTAAGATGTGGAACTACGCCAAGATCACGGACAGCCTGCCCGTGAGCGAGTGGCCCGGTACCGCCAATATCATTGACTATACTCCTTATACAGATCAGAAGATCCGTTTCAGCCAGAGTGTCATGGAGCATTTCCGCACCGGTGACATGCCCCGCACGTTCCCGAGCACGGACTGGATCAAGTACGTGATGAACGACTCTGCCTGGCAGGAACAGGCCAACGTCAACGTGAACGGCGGTACGGAAAAGGTCCGCTACTTCGTGTCGGCCGGCTTCCTGAACCAGGACTCCCTGTTCAAGACGTTCTCTTCCAATAAGAATGAGACCTTCAGCTTCCAGCGCCTGAACTACCGCGCCAACCTGGATATCGACGTCTCCCGCTGGAGCCAGCTGTCCATCACCCTGGGCGGCCGCATGCAGAACCGCAACACCATGGGCAGCGGCGAGGGCTTCCTCTTCCGTTACCTGCAGGGCGCTACCCCGTATGCCGGCTGCGGTATCGACGAGCAGGGCCGCCACATCGTCTCCGACCCCAACCTCGTGGGCCCGTTCGACCGTGACGCCCTTTCCAACTACTATGAGTTGGGCTACAAGAACCAAAGCACCAACGTCGTCAACTTCGATATCCAGTACAAACTGGACCTGGGCTTCATCACCAAAGGCCTCGACTTCAAGGTGAAAGCCTCCTACAACTCCGAATACACCGCCGAGAAGAACCGCCAGAACGGATACGGTACCGGTGTTTTCTATACCGCTACGCTGGATGCCGACGGAAATGAGATCCTCCGCAAGGAAGGCGTGACCTGGCCCATCCCTTACAGCGAAATGAAGACCGGAAGCCGCAACTGGTACACCGAAGCCAGCTTCAACTATAACCAGAAGTTCGGCAAGCACAATATCGGCGCGCTGCTCCTTTACAACCAGAGCAAGACCTACTATCCCTGGGACTCCGACGGCAACATCTACCAGTCCATCCCGAAGGGTTACGTAGGCCTGGTGGGCCGCGTTACCTATGATTATGATACCCGCTATCTGCTGGACTTCAACATCGGCTACAACGGCTCCGAGAACTTTGCTCCCGGCAAGCGCTACGGCCTGTTCCCGTCCATCTCCCTGGGTTGGATCCCTTCCAGCGAGAAATGGTGGGAGCCCGTCAAGGACGTCGTCAGCTACCTGAAGATCCGTGGTTCCTGGGGTCTGGTCGGTAACGACAACACCAACGGCGCCCGTTTCCTCTACCAGCCCGGCGCCTGGTCCTTCTACACGGGTAAGATGACCACGCACCCGGAGATCCGCGGCACCAACTTCGGTACCAGCGGCGACTGGCTGAAGGCTGTGCGCGAACTCACCTCCGGTAATCCCAACGTTACCTGGGAAACGGCCAGCAAGTTCAACGTAGGTGTGGACGCCACCTTCTTCAAGGGCCACCTGCACACCTATGTGGACTTCTTCTGGGAAGACCGCAAGGGCATCCTCGTGTCCAATGAAGACACGCTGCCCGCCGTCACCTATCTGCCCGCCAGCGTCGTGAACGAGGGCCGCGTGAAGAACCGCGGTTACGAAATCACCTTGACCTGGGAGGACAAGATCGGAGACTTCCAGTACTCCATCTCCCCGAGCTTCTCCTTTGCCCGCAACAAAGTCCTCGAGATGCTGGAAGTGGAGCCGATGTATGATTACCTCCGCAAGACCGGCCTCCCCGTGAATCAGCGCTTCGGCTACGACCTCTTCGAGTATTACCAGCCCGGTACGGAAGAACGCTACCTCGCCACGTACGGAGAGGAAATGCCTAACCAGAAGATTGACCTCAAATACGGCGACTGCGTCTTCGTGGATCTGAACGGTGACGGTGTCATCGACCCCAATGACCGGAAGCCGCTGGGTTATACCGACAACCCGGAAATCACCTATTCCCTGAATGCGAACCTTCATTGGAAGGGCTTCGACTTCTCCATGCTGTGGACAGGCGCCGACCATGTGAACCGTACCCTGAACGGCTACTTCCGTGACCAGTTCGGCTCTACCAACACCTCGGCCCTCACCCGGTGGGTGGCGGACAATTCCTGGACGGAAGACAATCCCAACGCCATCCTGCCCCGTATCTCCTTCGACAACAGAACACACAACAACAGTGACTCCCGGGCCTGGATGGTCGATTCCAAGTACATCCGCCTCAAGAACGTGGAAATCGGCTACACCTTCAAGAAGTCCGGCAAGGTGAATTTCTTCAACTACATCCGCGTCTTCGTGTCCGGCCAGAACCTCCTGACCTTCTCCAACTTCGACGGCAACGACCCCGAAGCTCCCGGTCAGGGTCTGGACTATGGTGTGCGCTATCCTATGACGCGTGTCGTGAACATCGGTGCACAGATTAATTTCTAATGCAGAAAAGAATATGAAAAAGACCTATCAATATATATTGGTTCTGGGACTCAGCGCCATCTTCGCTTTCTCGGCCTGCGTGGACCGCTTCGCCGTGGGCGACGCATTCCTGGAGAAGGCGCCGGGCGTGGATGTCAACATCGACACCGTCTTCTCGAACGCTGAATATACTCGCAACTTCCTTTGGAGCGCGTACGGACAGATCTACTGTACCTATACGGCCGGTAACATGATGAACGGCGCCCCGATTGACGCCCTTTCCGATTCCTACCATTCCTATTGCGAATGGGGCGGTGTGAACCAGACCTACTACACCGGT
>Ga0265298_10005557_pt1 | contig 15780 bp, 20 predicted proteins | sample AusTroGonzalo_MG_3_FD_193486 | JGI IMG/M metagenome (GOLD analysis project Ga0265298, IMG submission 193486) | Bovine rumen microbial communities from tropical cattle in Woodstock, Queensland, Australia - Gonzalo_01 | ecosystem: Host-associated > Mammals > Digestive system > Stomach > Rumen ... | reverse complement strand
GTTGTTCCTGGTACAATCATAGTTAATCATCTTCCCAAGGTGAAGCCGCTTCGGGAATACCTGCAAGCGAAGTTGCAAGTGAAAGAACTGCGGCAACGCACGCGGTTGACAATGCCATAATCCAGTCAACTTCGCCGATGGTAACGGCTGTGGTAGGCAAGCAAGCAATAAACGCTTGCGCAAATGTTTTGATTGCACGAATAGCGGCGTAATAAAACCACTCGCGTAAACGTGCTTTCTTGCTTTCCGTCATTAGTCCGTTCCCCCAATCTTGAAATCATCGAATCTGCTGTATAGGTTGTTAATATCCGTCTGAACTGCTTTCATGTCAGCTTCTAATGCGTATGTGCGTTCAATCATCGAATTGTGCTTTTCAACGTCACGCCGCAAATCGGTAATGAGGGTTTCCAGCTTTGCAAGGTTTGCGGAAACCAAACCATAGAACGCACCGAAAGCAACGACAAGCGTTATGACGCTGCCGACATATGGTGTAATATCCATAGTTAGCCCCTAACATATGTTATAGAACCGCTCCATACCGCGCTCGACGCGCTCATGATGTAGATTTTTCCCGCCGTGTCGATGCGCACGTAGCCAACCGTATACGTGCTCCAATTTGCCGTGCAGAAAACAGCGGCGCGTATATCGTCGGGCGGGGCGTACTCGGCTGGAATAGATGCGGCTACGGTCGTTCCATTTCCTGAAAACGCCGTTGTAGCCGTGAATTGCAATGGAACAGTCACAACGCCGTCATATTCGTAGAAGTTCGTTTTTTCAAGTGCGAAGCCGTTAGAACTGTAAACTTTCGTGATCGTTCCCGTGTGCAACGTCGGCGCGGTCGGCTGCGGTTCGCCGCCAACCCTTGCGATTGCGGCCGCCTGTCCGTTGTGTATGACGCAAATCACCCTATCGCCGATTTCGGCGTTGCATAGCTTCGCCGCCCTGGTTGTGTTCACCGCGCCGTTGAACTGCACCTGGTATGAACCATCGGCGTTTACAGAATCAACCGTTGCGTATTCGTGCGCGTCTGATTCCTTCGGCGCGTCCATTCCGAAAGCTTGCGCGATTCGGTCTAAACTGATGCTTGTCATTTAGCTTGTGCTTTCGTAATCGATAACGCTTGATGTTTGAACCGTTATTGTTGATGGGATAAAGCGGCGCAATACCGTATTGCATTGCGTGGCGGGTGCTAAATCAATCTTGATGTTCTGCACGTTCCCAGCCCATGCCCTGTTTGCGTAATTGACCTGTACCGCGTCGTTGGCAACCAAAGGAATATACGGGTGGGACAGTTCAACCCGTTCTATCTCCTGCGAATTGTTCAAGAGTTTAGCCGCCGCCATGCTTTCGAGGTTCGCCGCCATTGCCGAAGAATCAGCCCCCGCCAATTCGGAAACGTCGGCAACCTCTACCAATTCGCGCCCCCCGCGCCTGTCTAACGATGCCTTAGAACCCGAAATGTTGCGGGCTTCGGCGCGTATCGCTATTTCGTCGGTTGAGTAGTAAAGGCGGTAAACGTTGGGTATCTCCTGCCAATCGTTCTCAATCGAAATATCTGGGTACATTATGCTTTGCCCATCATCTTTGAACGTCGCAACCGTGGCGCGTTCCGATGGGTCGATGTACTGCTGAATCTGTATAGTGCCGTAAGCGTCGGGGTAGGGTGCTTGATAGTCGGCGGCCGTACATAGCCAATTCACCATCGTTAAAAGCGTGTCTTTAGGCTGAAAAGTATGATCGTTTGAAAGCTGATAGGTTGATTCGTTCGCAACATTTACGGGCAACCCCGCGTTTTGAATAATCTCAATGGCCTTTGCAATCGCGTATGTCCCCGCGCTCACCGTGTAGGCGTAACCGATTTGAACATCTTGCAGTACCTTTAAAGTGCTCCAACCGTTCACGCGCCCTGATGCAATCAATGTATCGCCGTTAAGCCTGTAATTAGCATCGGCGTACCCTATGAAGAACGTACCAATACAGAATTCTGAGTGCTCTCCGTTATCGTCATCGAACGAATAGTAGATGCGCACAAGGTCATTTGTGTTCGGTTCTTCGCCGCCCTCGAACTGGAAAGAGCAGGTTGCCTTTAGGTCTGAAAAGGCGGACAGTTCAACGTTGCCCGCCGTCACGTTCCCCAAATCTGCACCCTCTACGAAATCAGGCCATGAAACGCTTCTATATGTGTACGTTTCGTTTGCCCGATTGCCGAATAGATCAATCATAGGATTTCCCCGTCAATGCGCGTGATAGTGAGCGAAATCTGGCCCAACCTGGTAATGCTCGTATAGTTCGGCTTCGCGCTATATTCGAAATCTGCGCGGAACACCCAACCATCGCAACCCTTGTAAACGCCGCGCCCGCCGTCGTTCATAAGTTCAACGAACCCGTTTGACCAATCCTCATAGTCAACGGCCAGCCACGTGTTAGTATGAACCTGCTCTAATGCCCTGGAATCATACGAAACTGGCCATTTTCTACCAGCGTATCTAACACGTTTCTTTTCAGGCCGCGAAAGCGAATACGAGCCGCCAGGATTCCATTTAAGATGTGCAACGCGGTCATTGCCCGCCGAATCTTTCCAGTATGCGAACCAGCGCGTGCTGTCAAGCGTGTTATCGAACGATGCAACCGCGTAAGCACCCGATGCGGCGTATGTCACAACGTCATACCGATACGGCGTGTTCAGTGGCGCGTACATATCGGTGATACCCGCGCCGCTCTCGCCGTTCTCCAAAAGCGTTACCGTCGTGCCGTCTGGGTTCACCCTGATAACGGTTATGCTTTCCGCGTCGGGTGTAACGCCGTCGTTCGTGTATTCGGCGATAAGCGAAACATAACCCGTTTCGGGGTCGTTCGTGATGCCCAAATCGCCGCTAACGGGCGGGGTGTAGCTAACCAAAAACGTTGTGTTGGCCGAAGTCTGCAACGACGTGCCAGAACGCGCCGTAACAACGACTGTATAGCTTTCGCCGTTAACGGGTAGCAATTCAGAAGCCGTTACCGTACCAGAAAGCGTGTTGCCTGTAATCGTTAGCGGTTCGGTGTAGATGGTGCGCCCGTCCTGCTGGATTAGAACGCTTGCCGCCGCACATGCCACGCTTTGCGGGTCTGAATACGTTACCTCAATCGGTATGGGCAACGCCGTGACCGTTGCGGGCGGGTTAGATGCCGTAAACGTCAAGCTGGGTACTTGATAGCATGTGAACTGCTTGCTAGAAGCCCAATCGCCGTATGACGCATCTGCTCCCTTAGTCCTAACGCGCCACGTAACGGTAGTGCCAGCCGCCCAAGGTAACGGGGTAATCGTGTAGCTTTGCGCCGTCGTTAGTGTAACGCTAGTCCATGTTGAACCGCCATTAGTGGAGTATGCAAGTTCTGCCGCCGTCTGTGCGCTGCCGTCCTTCGGGTTGTGCAGCCATTGGAACGTGACAGAACCCGCCGACATGTTGAAAACATTGGTAGGGCTTATCAATGTAGGCGGGTTGGGCGGCGTGATTGTAACGATAGAATCCGAAACAATCCACGCGCTAGAACCAACGCTGTTAACGTTGCGAACCCTGATAAGAACCGTGCCGCCGCTTGTCGTTGCCGTGAAGCTGGTAACAGGTGAGCCGTTAACCGTCGTTGATGCGCTCCACGTATCGCCCCCATCATATGACGCTTGCCATTCAAGCGAAGTCGCAACCATAGATGTATTCGATAATGTAACGGAAATGTCGGTTGCGTCGGCGCGTTCAACGCTTATCGAATCGGGCGGGGTAGGGGTCATCGTGACCGATGCCGTTGCAGAATAGCCGCCGTATGCGCCCGCGTTGTAGTAACGCCAGCGGTACGTATAGCTATGGTCTGCGCTTGTGCTTGAATCGGTATAGCTTGAGGCAAGATTTGAAAGCGTTGCAATCTCCGAATAGGCCGCGCCGTCTGTTGAACGTTCTACCTTCACGCTTTCGGCATAGCCCATAGAAGTTGCCCAAGAAAGCGCAACCGATGTATCGGAATTGCGCGTTGCGGTAAGCGTCGTTGCGTTCGGCGGCAAAGCTGGTACGGTAAATTGGATATATGCCCTTGCGCTCGAACTTTGCCCGTTTACATAAGCGTGAGCATAATTGCCTAAGTAAACGGTACGCGGCGCACTCTGCCTTGTGAAGTACGATGTATGGCTGTCATACGTCTTATCGCCGTTACCCGTGAAGCTGCCAGATTTTTCCGTTCCGAAGTCGTGCCATGTCCCCGACTCGCCCCACTGGAGTTGAGAGTAGCCCGTGAACGACCATGCATAGTTTGAAGTTATGCCGCCCTTCTGGGCAAAAGTGCATTGTGTCGGAGTGACAGTCCAATTCGTTACTTCTACGAAACTAAAGAGTGAGCCAACATCAGGCGAAAACCGCGTGGTATCTCGTGACATATATTAAGCCCTTCCGTATGCAATCCGCGCCCGTTGCGCTTCAGAAACAAGCCTTTGCAACGTGGTTTCGGAATCAGCCGTGATATTGAATATGAATGTGTCACCGCCGCCGCGTTCTTCCATTGATTCAACAAGGGCATCGGCGTAATTAGATAGCCAAGGCTCATAACTTGGCCATATCATCTCTCCGCCGCGCTCACCCGCGCCAATCAGCGTTGCACCGTCAACATAGCCGCCGCCGCCGTACCACTCTACATGAAGCGTCGCGGGGTTCGGTATGCGCCCCAAAACGGGAACATCGATGTATTCTCCAACGACGATATGCGGCAGTTTCAAATCTGGCAACTTCCAATGGAAGTTGAAGAAGCCCTTTATTCTATCAATCGCGCCTTTGATGAAATCACGCGCCGCTTGAATCGGGTTCTCCATAGCCGCTTTGATTCCGTCGAAGATGCCCGTAACAAAACCTATCAGCGGTTGCAGTGATTCTACGGCGAAAGATATTGCCTGGCACGCAACGTCAACGATAACCTGGATACCAGGCCATACGGTTTCGGCGATTCCCTTTATTGCAAGGAACACCGTAGAAACCACGTTGCCTATTATCGGGAAAACATACGAAATGACTTCGCCGATTACAGAAACGGCTGTTGACACGATTTCCTGGATTGTCGGCCATACCTGCGCAACAACCGCGCCGACTGATTCTATTACACCCGAAAAGTTATCCAATACCCCCGCGTGTCCACAAATCGTATCATCGAATTCATCAACGGTCGTTTCAACGCCGAAGAAGAATTCGTTTAGGCTTATCAACGCGCCAGATAAGAACCCTACGGCTTCGGTTGCCGCTTGCGTGAAGAACCTCAACGCGGGTTCGATGCCGTGGAATATCTGTATCTGCAAACCTTCCAACGCGCTTTCGAATAGCGTAGTGTCGCCCGCAAGGTTGTCTAATTGCGTTTCGGCCATTGCAGAAGCCGCGCCCTGCGCGTTATCGATTGCATCTGCAATAGCGTTCCAATCGTCAACGTTTGTATCTAACAGGGCGTTAACGCTTTTCAAATCGCGTGCGTTGAAGATCGTGGCAATTGCCTGTGTGCGCTCTTCGGTTGTCATATCGCCCAAAGCGGCGTTGAAGTCCCCCATAATATCTATAAGGGGCCGCATATTGCCCTCTGCATCGAACACCGAAACGCCCAAGCGGTCTAATTCCTCTGCGGCCTCGTTGGTGGGGCTGGAAAGCGAAAGCAATATATTCCTAAGGGCTGTGCCGCCCTCTGCTCCCTTGATGCCGTTGTTTGCAAGCAAACCTAAAACGGTATTAAGTTCCGTAGTGCCGCCGCTAAGAATCTTTGCCGTGCCGCCGACGGTTAGGATAGCGTCGCCCAACTGCTCGACGCTGGTATTGGTTTTGCTTGAAGTCTTTGCAAGCTTGTCAACGAAACCATCTAAATCATCGAACGAAAGCCCTAAAGCAGATTGCGCATCTGTCACCATGTCAGACGCACGCGCCAAATCGATAGAGCCAGCCGCCGCAAGGTTCAAGACGTTTGGCAACGCCGCCATTGCCTGTTCGCTATCGTAACCAGCCAACGCCATGTAGTTTAGGGCTTCGGCTGCCTGGGTTGCGCTATATGCCGTCGTTGCGCCCATCTGCTGCGCGAACTGCTCCAAATCGCCGATTTCGTCAACGGTTACGCCCATCGTCGCGGCAACCTGCGACATAGCCTTATCAAAGCCTTTGCCGACTGCTACCGAATCGCCTATGAATTGCGCTATCGAATTCAACGCGCCCATAGCCATATTCGCCAGCAGATTGCCAACGGCTACGATGCCAGCGCCGATAAGCCCCTGCATCTTCGCAGAAAAGCCAGAGCCGAAACCCGTGCCAGCCTTTGCGCCCTGTCCCTCTAAATCGTCGGTTGAAACCTTCGGTTCAACTTCAACATACGCTGTGCCTATTTTCGTTGATTCCGCCATTTTCACCGCCTTTCAAGGGATAGCTTGCGCATCAATTCATCAATGGGCATTGATTGCGCGTCAAGCGTCCTGGTTTTAAGTCTCATATATGACGGGCCTATTCGCTGCGGCTGCGGCCCTCTCTTGTTCTTATCGCCCATGCTCCACATGAAAAGATTCAGCGAATTAACGAGCATCGCCAGCAACGTTCTTTCGGTGTTCCATTCAGCGTCGGGGTTGAACGCCCGCGCAATGTTTGAATCGCTGGGCAAAAAATGGATTAGCTGCGCTATATGGTGCGGCGTATGTTCGCCGCTCATAGCCTTGTCTAAATCTATGCCGTAGTACCGCTGTAGATCGGCCCGCAATTCGCCGTCGTATTCCGCCGCAATGGAGCAAAGCGCATTTAGTTTTTTGGGTATGCTTCTTGAATCAATGAGACAGCTGTTTGCACTACGTCAACTAACGGGGCATCTTCGCCGCCGCATTTCCCGATGAACTCCGCTTCGCTCGTATCGGTGATATAGCAGACGATTTCGAGCAGCAACGTAACCTTTTCGTAATCATCATCGATTGCGCGAACGTTCTTTAGAAGCTGGAAAACGTGCCAGCCGCCTAATTTCTTTTCGTCAACATCGAAAGCCAACCCGTTTACCTCAATGCGCTTTGCCATTTTTCACCTTTCTAGGAAGTCATGCCCGAAACGGTAGTAGATGTGTATTCGTACATGGTCACGCCGCTTGAATCGGGAATCGAGTTAAAAGTAAGCTGCCGACCGTCTACCTGCGTGCCGTCAAGCGTTGCCGCGCCGCGCTCCGTAAGCTGGAACGTGCCGCAATAGCGTTTGATTACGCCGTCGCGGGGTACGGTTTCGATAACGATGCAGACGGGTTCGATGTTGCCGCCATGATGCTTAACGGCAATCGTGCCGCTGCCAGTCACGACAATTCCAGCTTCATAGCCCCATGTCAAACGCGCCACTTCTGCGTTGGCCTGGATTGGTGTAAAGCTAATCTGTTCGGTGTACTCGGTGCGCACGTTGTAGACCTCCGTGCGGCCCTCCCAAGCAACGATAGATTGGTTTGAGGCGTTCTCTGAAATCTGCACGCCCGCGTCAGACGTGAAACCCAAAAGCTTATAAGTTCCCGCCAGCGCGGTAGTCGCATCGGTCGGCAAAGCAGTACCCTTCGGGGCTACCCAAATAGCCCCTGTCGCCGCCGCGCTACCAACGGTAACTTCATTAGCGTTCATAGTAGCCATTGGCTACCCCCTTAACTATCTTCGATTGTCAATTGTGTTGTGCAGTTCAAAACAAGCTGGTATCTGGGCAACCGCGTGTTCTCGTCATACCAGGGATAGCATGTGTCTACCTGGCATTTGCAGAAGCCCTTCGGCATGTCGCCCGTTACCAGAAGATTGCGAACATCTAGGCTCATCTTTTCGGCCTTGTCTATCGAATCGGCCCACGCCTGAACGGCAAACGTCGGGTGGTCTACCAGGTCGATTACCGTGCCGCCCGTGCGTTCTACGGTATAGAATTCAGTACCCGTCTTAGGCGGGTGCGAATAGGCCGTATAGCCCTTCGCCGTTAACCATTTGATGAATTCCTCGGTTGCCGAATACATGTCTAGCCTTTCGCCTTTAGAAGCGTGTTATGCAGATGGTTGTCTTTGATCGCCGCATAGTTCTTTTCAACAACAAGGGCAACGCAGCCAACATATGCGCTGTCACGCGCTTTCAAAGCCGCGTACTTCGGGGCTGCGCCGCCCACCCGCTCTTTCGTGTCTGGCCTTTCGTATTCTTCGGTGCGGAAACCCGCGCCAATCGAATTTGCCTTTGCGGCTATCGCCTGCGCTTCTTTCGTAACTGCGGCCTTTACCTGCGGCAGATGCCCTATCAATTCGGGTGCATCTGGGTCTAACTCGAAATTCACCCGCACTCTAGCCATGCGCCGCCTCAATCTCTACTGGCATGTTCCAGCGGGTCGGCGTGTTCTCGTACATGTACGGCTGCGGATTCCCGATAACCTTGTACGTACCCGAATAAGGGGGGTGCAGTTCAACGCTGCACCCCTCTAGCGAATCTGCAAAGGTCTTTGGGAAATGCAGGGTATAGGCAACCTTCACACCTTCGGGGCGGGAGGCTTCCAAGAATTCCGTAGCACCTGGGGCAATTAGAACGTCTGAAACGTCCGCGCCCGTCATACCGTAAACAACATTGTTGAATCGGTCTGTGCCAACCTGATACGGCTTATAAACGGTTACAGTTGTGCCGTGTATCATTCCAACCATACCACCCGTCAATTTGCGCATTAATACAACCGATATAGCCCGCCGTAATGCCTAGCAAACGCTTTTCAAGTTTCGTCAAGTACAAATCGCCGCTGGGCGTTGCGAAACTGAAAGATTGCGTGTAAGGCCCTGCGGTCATCGAAGCTTGCGACGCGCCCAAAACGTCAAGGCCGTTTGAAAGCGTGCGGCTAACCATGTTCGTGCAAACGAATTTAAGAAGTGCGTTCTGCTCGGTGTCGTTTGTGATTTTCACCAGCTTGTTAAGCACGGCTGATGCCCCGTCAAGAAGTGCCTGAACGTTCGCCGTTTCATCTGCCGTGAAAGTGCGCCCTAGGCGCGTTTCAATATCGGAAACATCAGCGTATGCCATTTGAACCCCTTAGTTACGCGGTAACGCCCGTTGCGCCCTCTGGTGCAATCTGGAAAAATGCCGAATCCGAAGCCACAACCAGGCTGCACTCGAATTCAGCACGGACCGCGAAGCAGTTGCGTTGCCACAAGTGGACTAGCCCGTCGTTGCCGTCATTGAGCGTTGCGCTATCGCTGAAATCGATGTTGATACCGTCAACGATTCCATAGAAAGCCTTGCTCCAATCGCCAGCAACCATGCCGCCGATGGCTGCACAAGGCACAACGTCCGCGCCGTAGATGCGGCCGATGCGACCGTCGCGGATATTCTCGATAAAGAGCGGCATACCCAAGCCGTTTACGGCCGTCTGAATCTCTGCTTCGGCTGCGGGCGAAGCTGCAATACCGTTCATGCGGTAGCCGTTGGCTGCAATGGCCTTGATGCCGTTTTGGATTTTCTCGGCATAGGTGCTGCCAGTGCTGATGGTCTGCGCATTTACCAGCGAATCGAAGCCCGTGAGTGCAGACTGGGTAAGAGCCTGATAATCGAAAGCCTTTGCTAGAGCACCAGGCAGACGGCCGATAAGAGCGTCATACAGAGCGGGCATATCACGACGGAACTCGTTGGAGAACACCTCGATAACAGCAAACTTCTTCGGCACCATGTTCTTAGTGCTGAATGTGCTGTTGGAAACGGGTTTCTCACAGGCCTCGTTCACGATGGAAACCGTCGGGTCGCCCGTGATAACGGGGATTGCAAGGCCGCGACCAGGCAGATAGATACGTTGCGCAAGCTTCATGATTGCGGATTCTGCGATTGCGCCCTGGATTACAACGTCGCTTACCTCTTTAGGAAGCGAAAGGCCGCTAGTACCACGGTTAATATCTACTGCGGTATTGGAAAAAGCCATATTGACCTCTTTCTATTGCGATTTAAACTTTTGCTCGGCGAAAGCAATAAAAGCGTCGCGGGGGTCTCGTTTGCCCGTTCCGCCTGTGTTGATATGTGAGAAACTGCCAGTTGCGACGCTGTGAACGGGCGTTTGCGCGGCCTTGAACGCCTTGCAGAAAGCTTCCATCTCATCGGCCTTGCAGAATTCCAGCAGTTCGAGCGGCACGCCCTGCTCCTGCGAGTATTGGCGTGCAGCCTGCAATCGTTCGGCTTCGGCTTTCATTTCCCTCAATTCGGCTTCGGCCTGTTCCGCCTTTGCGTTTGCCTTTTCAAGTTCGCTCATCTGCGCTTCCTTGATTCTTGCCAACTCTTCCTCTGCGGCCTTGCCCTTCTTGGCTAGGTTCTCCCACTTCCTTGCTTCCGCTTTCCAATCAGTTTTTGCTTTCGTTTCCCCCTGCGGTTCTTCTACTTGCTCAATCTCATTGGTGTTTTCGTCTGTCATGTGACAAACTCCTTTCCGCCCCCTGCGGGGCAATAAAAAAGCACCCCTGCGGGTGCTGTAATGCGCTCTAAGCCCCCGTTACCCTGCGGTACGTGTACTTAGGCGTTTGGGCGTTTTCGCCCTGAAATAAGCCGTTTGGCGAATTCCCTAAATGAATTTGAGTTTTCGGAACATATGGCCGCATGAAACGCGGCTGTCGGCGAAAATCTCTATGCCAGCGTAGCGGCATTGTTCGCAGAAATATAAATCCTCGCTCAATAGCGAATGGTTAGCGTCATTGTAGTTCTTCCAATCGTAGTACGGGTACGGCATACGGTCGAAAACGCTTGTTCTGATAAGCGCACAGCCCATGCCGCCGCCGTGAATCCTGAATAGGTACTCGCCGCGTTCGCGCATAGCCTTCAATTCGTCGGCTGTGTACTGCATCGTATAGTTGATTTCGCCTAATTTGCAAAGGCATGTTTTCGGCGTTTCGTCGTTCGCACGGTTGCGGTGCGCGTAATAGCCCAAAACGACGTTTTCACCGTGCGAAATCAGGTTCGATAGCGCGTCTTTCGGCAAAACAACGTCCGAATCAACCATTAAAACGTAATCGGCGTTATAGCCTTTCGCAAGGGCTACGATGTTGTTTCGTGCGCTTGCCGTATCGTAACCACGCACGAAATCGAAGATTAGTTCATGTTCGCCTTTGTCTAAATCGTAGATGCTCTTGAACGTATCGGGATAGATGCTCTCAAAGGTGGGAACTGCAATTAAAACCTTGCTCATTGCAAAACCTCGTTCCACCCTTTGTCTTTGTATAGTTTCAAGTATTCGCGTCTAGGCAAACGCGGGTTTGTAATCCAATCCATATACCCGACGTAATGCACAATCGCGGGGTTATCGCTGTAACCCGTTGCCCTGTTCTCGTTATACCTGTAATCAAGGTCAACGGCTTTCCCGCGCATTGCGCCCAAGTAATTCAGAGCGTCTTGCTCAACGCAATTTGCCTTTACGTTGTTAATCCAATTGACAAGCTGGAATTCTGCCTTATCTTCGCGCATCTGCTTTAAGTTGAAATAGCAAACGCCCACATTGTAGTAATGCCCCGATTTATAAGGGTCATATCCGCTGAAACGTTCCCAACACGCCGCAAACCATTTGCCCGCCAAATCGGTATCGAAGATTTCCGATATATCGCCTAAAACCACCGTGTCAATATCGAGCTGCAAAACGGTTTCCACATCGTCTGGTAGAATCGATGTGTAGCAAACACGGATAAGAGCCATCTTCGTAAAGTGCGTTTTCGCGTTAACGCCGTTATCTGGAAATTTCTCTTTAATCGCGTCCGAAACGTTTATGCACGTGATTCTTTCGGGCAACTCATAAGGGAAAATATCATCTTCAATAAAGAAGTAAACCCTATCAATTGAATTGTTCGCCAAAAGGGATTTTGCCGCCCAAACCATTTGTTCGTATAGGTTTCGCGTTCCCGCATATACCACGCAGCGCATCATTTCCCCTTATCTTTGTTTATCCTGCTCACGCCAAACCATCATATAGGCGTTATAGTCGCGCCAGGGTTCGTTAAAACCGCTGTACGGTTTCGGCAACCCTTTTTCTTCGGCTTCCTTATTCGCGTTATACTTTTCGTTGTGCCGTTCGCGTGCGTCTTTGATGCGTTGCTTCAATTCGTCGGAATAATCCCCGCTTCTGTATGCGTCCCGTGCTTTCTCGTAGCTTTCGGCGTAAGCACGCGGGTTATAGCCCTGAATCTTGCCTTTTCCGTAAACCTGCGCCGCCGTGCAAGAGCAGTTCTCATGCGGCTTGTGCGCGTTCGCCGCCGCGCTATCGGGGTAAACATAGCCGTTTGATGCAACCATCAGACAGAAAGGACACGCGCCATAGTTGGGAACGATTGCATATAATGGTTTCGCGGGGTCTTTTATCGCGTTTCGCCGTACCGTTTCGTTTGAAGCAATCCGCGTGTACTGCGTGTTTTTGTCAGATATTATCTTTTGCAGCGGTACTGTGTTGCGCCCGTGCGCTACATCGTCGGCGATTGCGTAAGCGTCGGCCTTAATCTGCCTTTCGCTCAATGTGTTATACGTTACGGCTTTGAAATCTCCTGGTACGTTAGAACCAGCCCTAATCCCATCGTAATAATGGCATGTCAGCGCACTTGCAAGCTTTGAATACGCGGGGCATACCTGGTGCATCAGCGCGTACACGTCCTCATATGCCAATTCGTCGGCTTCCAGCAAACGCCGTTCAAGGTCTAGCTTCGCGGCTTCGGTGACAATCGTTTTACCCGCTTGCGCGTTCAATGCGTCCAATTGATCTGTGAAAGCCTGAATATACGCCGCGCTAACCTTCATCGGCAATCGCCGCTATCATCTGCAAGCCCATGTTCTCCTCAATCTCGGTTTGCACCTTTCGGCGCATATCTTCGGGAAAGCCTATCTGCTCCCAAAATACGTTAGTGCCAGCGAAACCAGGCACAACGCTTGCAAGCTTGACCATCGCGTCCGTTTGTGAAACAACGCTTGGCATAGCGGGGTTGCGGAAGTTCGCCGTGAAGTCCCTGTATTCGTCGGGCAATTCATCGAGCGGAACGTCCAGGACAGCAGCCATGCACATAAGTGCGACATTTCGCAGCATTTCACGCGCCGAATCGTTGAAGTCCTCGACTTCGATAATCAGCGGTTCACTTGCCGCGTAGATAGCTTCTGCACTCGCTGGGTTATCGTGGATAACACCCAATGTGCTAATCGGAACGTTCGTCTCGCCGCTGAACCTTGCAGCCAACGACCGCATGTACTCCGTGTGCGGCTGCATAGAACCCTGAGGCAACTGGCCGAATACTGGCAATTCGTTATCCTCCGTCCGCCCGCAACAGAATAACGTGCCGATATAGGCTTCCCATTTGGTAGTTTGCTCGAAAGCTTCCCTATCTGCGCCCAACAGGTATTTTTGCGGACTGGTGAAGAACTCCGCGCTAATCTCCGTGCGCAAAGCCTCCCTTACGGCGGAATCGGTGATACTCATAACGGCCCTGTTAACCCTGCTTTGGCCGAAGGGGCGGGCAAAGGTTGGTCTGTATGCTAGCGATTCCATTGTAGGCCGCCCCATAGAATACGGCTGCGCGTCCCAATCCCAAAAACCCGCGCCCGTGTCCCAAATATGAACCGCCGCATTATCAAGATACATCGTCAAATCTGCTATTTGGCGTTTATCGAAAGCGTTAATGACCATGCCGTAAGCGATGCGGCCTTTTGCGTCGTCCCACCGTGCGGCGGCTGTTTCCGCGCTGTGTAAATCGATTCTAGGCATACCGTCCGCGCCCATCTGCACGGTTGCGAAAGCGCATGAATGGATTAACGCCGATTGCGCCGCTTGGCGGTACTTCATGCGAAGATTTGAACTTGCAACAAGCCTATCAAGCTGCGATTGCACATTGTAATCCGTTGCCGTGAAGCCGTCAAACCTGGAACGAACCGCCATAGCGTCAACGGCCTTTTGCGGCCAACCTACAACGGTTTCAACATTAAGCAGGGTAGGGGGTATCGAAATGCCGAAATCCTTTAGAACATTCTTGCCGTTGTAGTAGCGCATCTTAAGCATGTTGCGGCCAAGCTTCGCACCCCAAAGGCCCAAAAGGTCATATAGCATATCGCGCCATTCGGCGGGAAAGTCGTTGCCAACGGTTATAGATTGCGTTGCGACATTGTACGTGTGCCAACCGCGTTCATTGCTCACCATACGATAGCCTTTCGGTTAGGATTTCTTTTCGTCGTTTGCGCCGACCAATAAGCCAACGCCGCACTTTCAATTAGGCTTGCTTCGGCCTCTTCGGTCGAGCTGAAACCGAAACCGCCGTTGTTTCCTATCTTGCGTTTTTTCGAGCGCGTGGCCGAAACGTTCAAGCCCTCTTGGTTGAAGTGCGTGATCTGCCTTTCCTTAACGGCGTTCACCAACCAGGAGAACGCTGCTATAACGTCGGCTGTTTTCGGCCTGATAATCGTTTTTGCTGGTACGCCCATCGATAGCAGCTTGTCGTTCAATGCCTGTGCGTTGCTTTGCCCGTCAATGACGATTTGCGCCGCATCTTTATGAACCCGCGCCAACGTATCGGCGAACCAGCCCAAGCCGCCCGACATGGGGCGCGAATCAACGACGTAAACGAAAGGTACGCCGTCCGATGGTTTGTAACAGGCCGCAAGCGTACCAGTCAAACCGTCGGGCGAGAACTTGACTGCATAGCAGACGATACCTTCCTTTTTCGGGTTTCGCTCAATGCACGCCGCCCAATCCTCTGGGTCAATGCACGTTTCTATATCGGCTTCTACCTTTCCCCAATAGCCCAACCGTTCGCGTGCGAACGTTTCCGTGTCCATCTGCTCGTATTCGGCTTCAATAGTCGATTCGTTTATAAGTATTCCCAAAGATGGGTTTGTATCGTACCAGCGCGATTTGTCGGCCGTATCGCCGATTTCGTCAACCGAATATTCAAACCATGCCGTTCTTCCGCTTTGCCCGTCAAGTGCGCGTTTCCTGATTTCCCTGAACACGCCGTAATCGCCTTTGGGTGTTGGCGGGGTAGAGATATAAATAGTTTGCGGGTTGCGACTTGCAGAAATGGCTGGTAGGAAGCTTGCCTGCGAATCGCCGTCTAACTCCAAAGCTTCATCGAATATCAGCAGGTCGCCGTGCTGTCCGCGCCCACCGTTTCGTGTACGCGCAAGAAACTTGATGCGTGCGCCGTTCTTTAAAATGACCTGTTCGCGCCCAAGCGCGGTTTTGATGTCCTTAACGTACTTCTTCAAAGGGTCTGAATCAAAGAAGTTCGCTATATACTCGAATGTTTCCGTGCTTGTCTTTTGCAGGTGCGAAGTGTATATAATCTCTTCGCCCAATACCACCATGCCGTAATTGCAGCGCGTGACGATAAGCCCTATCGTCTTTCCGTTTTGGCGTGCAACCGTGCCGCCGCATGTTTGAGCAGACCAACGGCCTAGGTCGTTAAGCCCCAACCAGCCGCGCATGATAAAGTCTTGCCATTCGAGCATTTCAAGACCGCCCGCCGCGTTTATCGCGTGGCATGTCTGCCAATCGCTCGAAACGTAATCAGGTACGATCAGGTGCGTTGGCGTTTGCTTGCCTGTTCGCAAGAATTCGCGCGATTTCGTCAAGTTCGCCATTGTCCTTTTCTAATTCCTCGATTTCCCTAATTGTCTCGCGGTACTGCTTCGCCAAAGGCGCAAGCGTTCGAGCGTCGGCGGTATCCATTGCCGCCCGTAATTCCTGCTCTAAGGCTTTGAGTTTTTCCAAACGTCCCATTCAAATTTTCCTTGTGTGTAAAACGCTACGAACGGCGGCGGGGTCGCCACTGTGCTACGGG
>Ga0265298_10005555_pt1 | contig 15782 bp, 25 predicted proteins | sample AusTroGonzalo_MG_3_FD_193486 | JGI IMG/M metagenome (GOLD analysis project Ga0265298, IMG submission 193486) | Bovine rumen microbial communities from tropical cattle in Woodstock, Queensland, Australia - Gonzalo_01 | ecosystem: Host-associated > Mammals > Digestive system > Stomach > Rumen ... | reverse complement strand
GGGCTGCGGTTGGATACTGAATGGCAGGCAATAGACAACATATCATCCACGGCTTGCGTGACGGCGTACCCATTGCGATGGGCTATTTTGCCGTGACGTTCTCGCTTGGCATCATTGCTGCGAGGGCAGGCCTGACGGCTCCCTTAGGATTCCTGAGCAGCTTCTTCACTCGTGCTTCGGCTGGCGAATATGGCACGTACACGCTGGTAGCGGTACAGGCAGCCTACGTGGAGGTGATAGCCATGTGCTTGGTGGCCAACCTGCGCTATATGCTGATGAGTGCGGCACTGTCACAGAAGATTGCTCCAGGCACTTCATGGTTTCACCGCATACTGATGGCTTGTTGTGTGACCGACGAGGTGTTTGGTATCTCTGTCGCCCATCCGGGCTATACGCCACCAGCTTATACTTACTCGGCAGCCCTGATATCTACGTTGTTCTGGGCATCGGGTTGTGCTGTTGGCATTGTGGCTGGCAGTCTGTTACCACAGCCGATGGTGACAGCCCTCAGTATGTCGCTCTACGGCATGTTCCTGGCTATCATCATTCCACCTGCCCATAAAGACCGTAACGTGCTTTATGCGCTGATAGCCAGTTTCGTATTGAGTGGCCTGTGTGCTGTAGCACCCGTTATTGGTCAATGGAGCAGCGGTATGCGAACGGTGGTGCTCACGATAGTTATTTCCGCAGTGGCCGCATGGCTTAAACCAATTAAAATAGATGACGATGGAACAGCATAGTATTCTCATATATATCCTTCTGGCCATTGTCATCACCAACCTGATCCGCGTGACACCAATGGTACTGATCAAAGGGGAGTTACACAACCGCTTTGTGCGCAGCTTCCTGTATTATGTGCCTTATGTCACACTGGCCGTGATGACCTTCCCTGATATGATTCTGGCTACACCGACTCCATTGCCAGGCATCATTGCGCTGTTGGCTGGCATCGTTGCAGCATGGTTCCGTTTGGGACTATTCCCAGTCGCAGCCATCTGTTGTATCATCGTCTATTTATTGATATAAAAGCAGATCTTGAAAAATGGATAATAAGAATATAGTGATTCGCAAGGCTGAACGGCAGGATGTTCCGCTGCTGCTGGAGTTCATTAAGGGTATTGCCCGGTATGAGAAGATGGAGAACGAAGTGGTTGCTTCAGCGGATGTGCTGGAACGGGAAATGTTCGACGAACACAGGGCAGAAGCGGTTTTTGCCGTTGTGGATGGTCGTGAGGTAGGCTTCGCTCTCTACTTCTACAACTTCTCAACGTTCATCGGACATTCTGGGCTGTACTTGGAAGATTTGTTCGTATGGCCGGAAGAGCGAGGCAAGGGCTACGGTAAGGCATTGCTGCTGCATCTGGTCAAGATTGCATGGGAGCACCATTGTGGAAGGATGGAATGGACGTGCCTGAACTGGAACCAGCCAAGCATCGACTTCTATCTGTCGCTCGGAGCAGTCCCCATGAAAGAGTGGACTATCTATCGACTGGACGCTGCCGCTTTGGAGCGACTGTCGGAAACAAACGAATAAAACCAAGTCGTGAGACTTTATGAGTATAGGCGTATCCTAACTCCAGGAGGTTCGTGCTATTTAGTTTGGCCGGACTTTTGTTGCATTAAATCAGTAGCGTTTTTGTCCGAAAAATAGAGAGTTTTTGCTCATTATCAATCTTTTATAAATAATTAACGATTTAAAATTGTAAAGGAATCGAACTTAATTTGTAAAAATAGGTTCACTAACACCCGTATTTTTTCCCCCATTTTTCCCCGAAAACAGCCTAAAAATACGGGATTTCGGGGAAAAAACAAAAAAAAGACCGCTAATTCATTGTGAATCAGCGGCCTTTTCCAATATAGGTGGTCGAGGTGACAGGACTCGAACCTGCGACAGCCTGGTCCCAAACCAGGAACGCTACCAACTGCGCTACACCTCGGACTGTTTATGTTTTCTTGATTACGAATTTGCTTTTACTTGATGATTCCCTGCTCCACGAAGATCTTCTTCAGGGCCTTGACGGAGCGCTCCACCTGCTCTTCGGTATGCGTGGCCTGGAGGGCGTAACGCACGAGCGTGTCCTGCGGTGCACATGCGGGAGGCACGACGGGATTGATGAACACACCGGCCTTGAAGGCGAGGGCGGTCATGAGGAACGTCTTGTTCGCATCGCGCACGTAGAGCGGGATGATGGGGCTCTCGGTGTCGCCGATCTCGAAGCCTTCCTCGCGGAAACGCTTCAGGGCGTAGTTCGTCACCTTCCACAGACGCTCGATGCGCTCGGGCTCCTGCTGGATGATGTGCAGCGCCTCGAGGGCTGCAGCGGTGGCTGCGGGAGTGTTTGATGCCGAGAAGATATATGAGCGGGCATTGTGGCGCAGGAAGTTGATCGTGTCCCAGTCGGAGGCGATGAAACCGCCGATCGAGGCGAGCGACTTCGAGAACGTGCCCATGATGAGATCCACCTCGTCGGTGAGTCCGAAATGGTCGCACACGCCCCTGCCCTGCTTGCCGAAGACGCCGATGCCGTGGGCCTCGTCGACCATGATGGAACAGTTGTATTTATGCTTCAGCTCAACGATCTCGGGCAGCTTGGCCAGATCGCCTTCCATGGAGAACACACCGTCGACCACTATCAGCTTGACAGCCTCGTAGGGCAGCGTCTGGAGGATGCGCTCCAAGTCTTCCATGTCGTTATGTTTGTAATGCAGCTGCTTGGCGAACGACAGGCGGCGGCCGTCAACGATCGAAGCGTGGTCGCGGTCGTCGCAGATGATATAGTCGTCCTTACCGCACACCACGGCGAGCACGCCCTGGTTCACGGAGAAGCCCGTAGAGAAGCAGAGGGCCTCGGCCTTGCCAATGTATTCTGCGAGCTCCTTCTCCAGTTGCACGTGGAGATCGAGCGTACCGTTGAGGAATCGGCTGCCGGCACAACCCGAGCCGTATTTATCGAGAGCTGCCTTGGCGGCATCGATGATGCGCTGGTCGCCCGTGAGGCCTGTATAGGCGTTCGAGCCGAACATCAGCACCTTGTGTCCGCCCATCTCAACCTCAGTACCCTGCTTGCCCGTAATCTCACGGAAATAGGGGTAGACGTCGGCCTCCATGAACTTCTGAGGCACGCGGTAGCTCTTGAATTTCTCTTCTAATTGTCCCATTTCTGAATAGGTAAATCTTGTCTTTGTTACTTTCAGCGTGCAAAGTTACACAATTTTTATCAATTCGTGCAAGTTTTTCTTAAAAAAGTTCTTTTTTTCTATTTTTCTTGCATATTTAGTTGTTATATTGGCCGATTTTCGTAATTTTGCAGTTAATTACAAGGTAATTATGAGCAAGAAGAAAATCGTTTTCATCATCAATCCGATTTCGGGCACGCACTCGAAGGAGGAAATTCCAGATCTCATCGAAAAGAGGCTGGACCATGAGCTGTATGACTACGAAATCCAGCTGACGGGCTATGCTGGCCACGCCACGGAGATTGCCAGGGGCTGCGCGGAGCGGCAGGTGGACGTCGTGGTGGCTGTAGGCGGCGACGGCACGGTGAACGAGGTGGCGCGGGCGCTGACGCACTCACAGACTGCTCTCGGCATCATGCCCTGCGGTTCCGGCAACGGGCTGGCGCGGCATCTCTGCATCCCCATGGACCTGAAGCAGGCGCTCGACATCATCAACGCCTGCAACATCGAGGCCTTCGACTACGGCATCATCAACGACCTGCCCTTCTTCTGCACCTGCGGCATGGGATTCGACGCCTTCATCTCACTGAAGTTCGCCGAGAGCGGCAAGCGCGGCCCGATCACCTACGTGGAAAACGTGCTGAAAGAGGGACTAAAATACCAGCCCGAGACCTATGAGGTGGAGAGCGACGACGGCAAGCACCGCTACAAGGCCTTCCTCATCGCCTGTGCCAACGCCTCGCAATACGGCAACAACGCCTACATCGCCCCGGGCGCCACGATGAAAGACGGTGAGATGGACGTGATCATCATGGAACCCTTCGACACCCTCGAGGCCCCGAAGATCGCCTCAGACTTGTTTATGAAGACACTGCCCAGCAACTCGAAGATCAAGACTTTCCGGACAAAACATATCCATATCCGCCGCAAGGAGCCCGGCGCCATCCACTACGACGGCGACCCCATCATGACCAATCCCGAGGTCGACGTGCACATCGAGCCACTCGGCATCCGCATCCTCACCGACCCCGACATGGTGGAAGACACGGGGCAGCCCAACTTCCTGCTCAATGCCTTCAGCGACTTCTTTAATAATATTAATAATGTACGCGAGGACATCGAACGCCAGGGGCACCGCATCCAGGTGATCAACAAGGTGCTGCTGCGGAAACTGAAGAATCTGTAGTCTGTGATGTGGCAGATTTGTGTGGTCATAGTGGCTTTGGCGGCGGCGGTAGGCTATGCTGGATGGCGCGTGCGTCAGACCTTCAGACACAGGGATAACCCGTGCGAAGGATGCAGCGGATGTGACCTGAAACAGCAGATATGCGATAAAAAACGGGAAAATGCGTGCTGCTGCCACAAAAACTGAGCAAAAAATTTGGCGGTATCGAGAATTATGCTTACCTTTGCACCCGCATTTAAGGAATGGTGCTTGACTTTGTCGAGCCACCTTTCGCTCGAAAGAGCTGATGCGAACATCGCTCTTTACTTGCTTACGGTGCCTTGGATGAGTGGCTTAGTCTACGGTCTGCAAAACCGTCCACGGCGGTTCGAATCCGCCAGGCACCTCTCTCAAAAGTTCGGAAACCCCATTAAACAAAGGGATTCCGAATTTTCTTTTTGTCACGTTTTACAAATTTGTAGCGCATTTGTAGCGCACATAAAAAAAAGCAGAGCCATACGGCCCTGCCAGCTTAGAAAAAAATAGTAACTGCTAAGAATTGCGCTACATGCCTCGCGGCAAAACGCTAACTACATTCATTGTTTAACTTCAAATCGGCTGCAAAGGTAGGCATTAATCTGAAACAAAAGTGTTAATAATGTATAATAGGGTGCAAAATCCGTGATCCGTTCGTCTGCCGCAAAATTATATGAATGAACGATGCCCGTATTGCGCTAACTTTGCAGCAACATAAAGAAATGACTGTCATGGATAAATGGTTTGATTACATTGTGATGATATTAGGAGGGGTTTGTGGATGGTTTGTCGGAGAGTTCAAGCCTACGTTTCCCCTGGTTATCATCGCCACATTGTTTGTGCTATATGACTCATGGAGTGCCTATGAGCTTGACAAGAGAGTACACCGGCGCTATCCGACCAGGACAAAGCGCGATTCGGCAAAGTTTTCCAGTTACAAGTTCCGCCAGGTCATTCCGACACTTATAGAGCGGTTTATCATCATTATCCTGGCATACTGTGTACAGCGGTGGATCTTCATAGACCTCTATGTGCCTCTAAGCTATATTGCAGCCGGAGTGGTTTGTGCAGAGCAGGCGCTTAGCATTGCCGAGAACAAAGCCAGCTGCCGGGAAGACGGCGAAAAGCATGCACGCATCTGGAAATGGCTTGCAAAGATACTGATTGACAAGACAGAACGCCACTTTGATGTGGAGATCCAGGAACAACACCATCATCATACTCCATTTGACAAAGACGATATTTAAAACTATGGATCTTATGAAGACATCATACAAGGGACTGGCCATGATCAGGCGTTTTGAGGGCTGCAAGCTTCAAGCGTACAAGCCTGTGCCTACAGAAAAATACTACACCATCGGCTACGGACACTATGGCCCCGATGTGAAGCAGGGCATGTGTATCACGGAGAAAAAGGCCGAAGATCTGTTGCGTAGTGATGTGATTCTTATTGAGACGGAGCTGAATAGCCTTGGCATCAACTTTATGCAGCAGCAGTTTGACGCGCTGGTATCCTGGATCTACAACCTCGGAACCGGCAACTTCAGGAACTCCACCATGAAAAAGTACATCGTGGCTGATCGTCCTGACTATGATATCACCGACCAACTGGTGAAATGGGTAAAATCCAACGGAAAGCCGCTGTTAGGACTTATGCGCAGACGTGTTGCAGAGGCCAATATGTGGCTCGGAGGCGACATCTACAGAATAGAGAACAATAAAATCACAAGACGATGACACTGGAAGAGTTAATGAGATACTACCACGAAGGCCTTACGGATCGAGGCGGCTGCGGCGGTCCCGTGATGTTCGCCTGCCTGCTGATCGTCTTCATGTTGATGGGCTGTAAGACGGTCACCAACGAGGAAAGTTACATAGAGAAGCACCGGATGGAGAGCCTGATCGAAAAGATGGACTCCCTCATCAGCATGAGCCACACGGTGCAGCAGGACTCATCATGGCGCGAGACTTTCATCAGGGAGCTGCAGAGCATCAAGGAACGTAGCGACACAAACCATGTCACGGTGGTCGACACGGCTGGGAACGTCATCAAGGAGACGATCATCATCAACAACACGAAGGAGATCACCAGCGAGAGCACCAGGCTTATGATGGAGGGAATAATCCACAAGATGGACCGGATGGATTCTGTCATGTCTATACAGAACAAGCTGATATGTGAGATGGATTCGATTTTCCAGCAGAGCAGCAAGGAGACTACCATTGAAAAGAAGCAGTCCTGGTGGGAAAACATCTTGCAACAGACAAAAGGCATAGTCGTAGGAATCATATTCAGCGGAATCGTATTCTTTATTCTTCGGTTGAAGAAAAAGCTGCCGTTCGGTTGAAGAAAAAGCTGCCGTGAGGCGCACTTGTTCATAATGGTTATATGTTATAATTAAACATTTCGAAATCACTTGCCACGGCGGTGGCAGTTTGTTAAGTACTCATGGTTTTTAATTCGTTTTAGTTTATATTGGTTTATGGTTTAAAGTTGAATTGAATAGTCTGATCCCCGCCGTCCGTGATGGAAAGCGGGGATTTCTTTATACTAAATACATGATCTGTTTTGCTAAATCTACAATCTCATCGGCTGTTACGTTAATCTGAGTATGATAGCCTTCTTTGTCCGTCTTGGTTATTATCCATGTCGGAGATTTACTGTCTTTTTTAATGCTTACCATATCACAGGAATTATCAAATAGATATTATTCAAAAGATATGGCCACATAATATATTCCCCGAACAACAGTATGCACACCATCTTTAATGGATGATTCCTCAAAGATAACCTTTATACCACAAGATATGGCAGTTTCCAGTTCCTTTGTGCATCCGGCGCTGTGCGCCCAGCGCTTCATCATAAAGATGTAGTCAAACGGATCATCCTCGTTTGTCAGAATGTTCAGGTCTCGCCGCATGTGTCGATTTGTGGATGCAGAAGACGGCAGTCCGTTATTCAAAGGATTAAACGTCCTGAATCCGGCATCAGTAAGCATCTTCTCAACTATTCCAAACGCCTTTTCGCAGGTATCCTCGTGGCCGCTGATAGGACCTGAAATGTAGACATGTGGCTTTTTCTCTTCTTTTGAGACGTTTCTGTCTATGCTCTTTTTCATAGATCCCATAATACAGCGGTAATGTTCCATCGCTGATTCCTTGTCATCAAAGATTAAGCCTTTTTCCATTAAGTATTTACAAAAGTCAATTGTAAAGCAATAATGTTTCCATAAAAAAGAATCAATCTCTTCTGGAAGTAAATCACCTTGTCTCAAAATCCATTTTCCAAAAAAATCTTCTTTCTTCATAATTAAAATAATGATAATTGTACTATATTCTTTCTTATTACGTCCTTTGGACGCTGCTTGTGGTGTACGGGAGGTGGCGGCGGCTTTAGCGGCAAAACGACTCGGACGTCACCTGCAGGGGCGCCAGGATCCACACCCACAATATAACGGTTGTTGTCAGGCTGGTGTGTGTGCGTCTGGCGCCAGAGCTGATAGAACTCGTCGAGTGCATCTATACGGAGGTGGTTGCGGGCCTCATCCCAATGTGATTTCTTAAAACGATCCAGTTTATCATTGATATACACGTCTGCAATGTATTCCTGGACCTCTTTTAGAATCTCCTTGACTACCGGTTTAGTTTGGGCTAAACTGCCAGCTTCAGACTCCGTCTGATAGACGTGCCCTGGCGCAAAGAGGGCGACGGGGTGGTGTCCGTCGAGAGGAATGCGGACGGGTGTCATGCCCGCAAAGCCTCCTCCGTCGACCACCTCGCCCTCCAGCACCTTGCCGTACCAGCGTACATAAACCTTAGTTCCTGGATCCGTCATAGATCTATAGTCTTGATAACCTTGTTGGTGTACTGCGAAGATCCGTCTGCCTTGAACTGGATGCACTTGACAGTGACACCTCCTTCATACACCTCGACCACAGCGCCCTGGCTTGCTCCATAGAGAGTCTTCCCTTCACGGCTGACGGGCTTGGAGAGAGACGGCACATGGACTGTAGGGGCACAGTCGCAGACGGAGTGTCCGATAGGAGTGTAAAGCTGGTAGTCGTACTCCGTTCCTCTGAGCGTGTTCAGATCATCAACAAGCGGAGTCACCTCGTTTCCCGTAGGCAGCTTGACCTTGTATTCCCTTGTGATGCAGTCCTCCTGAGCCTTCCACTCATAGTGAGAGTGTCCGTTGAAGAAGATGGTGTGCAGGTTCTCCCGCATCAGTTTGTTCAAGAAGTGAAACGTAAGGCCGCAGACGGTGTTTGAGCCGGAGTAGTACTTATTTCTGATAACCTCCGATGTCGGGTATGGCCAGATCCGCAGACGGGAGTATTCCCCGAAGGTGTCACCAGCCTTGTTTGGCAGAAAATGGTGGTTGAACACAAAGATGCGCCTGTTCTTGTTTGCCTCCAGTATGTCCTTCAGCCAGCACAGGACTTCGGCATTGTAGAACTGGTAGTCAAAGTTCTTCTCGCGATTACGGTCATAGTCCGTGCCGATGACATAAGCAGTCATCTGCTTAACGTATTGGTCGTTGTAGTCAAGCAGGTTAAACCCTCTTGCCACATCATCCCAAGGCGATCCTGTAGACTCTCCATAGTCAACTGACATGAACACAAGGATGTCACCGTTGTATTCCAGCCAGTAGTTCAGCTTTGACTTGATGGTTCTCTTGCCGCTCTTCTTCGGATCGTTCCACTTGGCCCCGTACTCAAAGAAGTGGATATCACTCTCCGGCTCATGGAACACACTAATATTGTTCTGCCACAGCATCTCAACTGAGTCATAGCCTGCTGGCACGGAACTGCGCTTGTGATAGATGCGGAGATAGTCATGGTTTCCCATTGACGTTAGCAGGCGCAGCTTTCCCCCCGTCGGTGCCCAGGCATACGCATTGTAGTAGTCCTTGAACTCCTCATAGTCCTTATCGTTGTACTGGCACAGGTCGCCACAGGAGCCGATAAACCCTGCACCGACGGAGCGCATGTATACAAGAGCGTTCATAAGGTCGCCCTTGTACTCGCTCTTGTTGGGATCGTCCACGTCAAAATGGTCGTCGTTCAGTACACCAAATATGTAACGGAGCTTCCCTTTGCCCTGAGACGGCTGCTGTTGAATACCTGGGGCAACCTGTTCCTGCTTCCCCTTCACCGTAATCTCTAACTCAATGTCATTTCCGCAATGCGGACATTTAATAATTTGTGCCATAATCTCTTTATTTAAATTAATAATACCGCTTTCTCCAGTATAAGCCGTATCCTACCAACAGGGCAAGAATAGCAATGCAAATACAGTCAGTCCAATCAAACGTCATACGTCCTCCTTTCCTTTATTACCTCCGGCGAGTGCCAACATGACCGCTGCCGCTATCATTCCGGCGAAGAATCCCAATACAATCCCAATAATAAAATACTCCATTTCTATTCCTCCTGTTTTATTAATTGATCAATCATGGCGTCTGCTACTTGTGCTGACGTCCTTGCAAGATATTCTCTGGTTTCTTCTGGAGTACCTTTATCGGGGCATCCGTTGATTATAAACCCCTGCATAGCAGAAATGGCGGCCTGATGGCGTAACTTTTCCCAGTATTCCTCTTCGTTATTGGTAAAACGTCTTACCAAATACTTTTTAAGGTCATCATTCAAATTAAAATAATGATCCCCGAATTTGTAACAGACGATATTACTATAAACGTTTTTAGTTTTTTCAATAACATCACCTAATCGCAACACACATTCATCTATACCATCCATACATTTTACAACATAGGGATTGGCGCCAATATAAGTAAACTTAACAGTCATTTTGTTTCCTCCTTAAATGTTCTAAGTTGTTGACCACATTGTGAACAATAAACATCACTATCTGGGCAGTTTTTTCCGCATTTAAAACATCTACCACTACTTAAGGCTGTAAACATCAAAGAAACCAAAAGGCATGCTATTATCCCAAGTATAAATGCATAAACACAATAAATCAATTCTTTTTCCATACTACTTACCTCCTATCTTTACATTGCTGGTTGTAGAATCCAATAACCAACAACTGATACTCCACCAATTGTTATCAATAGCATATCGATAAACCAAACTGCATAAGTGATCCCAAGCATGCCATTTTCTTTGAAGCCATACCATGACCAATGGCCATGAGTATATCTATACCTTTCCACAAAGAAAAGGATAACGTGCAGCAGCACATAAACAATAACCACTCTTGTTAAAACTATATCCATATTTATTATCCTTTTAGTTGTTCATAAATGTCAAGTAAAAGATTCTTCTCCTTACAAGCATATAAATTTTGTATAGCAGACATCAATGCATCCAAATGCTCTTCACTCGGCTTCCAATGAGACTGAGGACGGATGGATTTGAGCCAATCTGCATACTCCAGTCCAAGTTCATTTTTAGAAACAATGTAACCAATTAATGTGTTACGTTTCTTTTCATCTTCCTCGCTCCACTCTACAGGCTTCTGCTCAATATTAGGATGACCTTCAATCCACTGTTTAATACAAAGCAGCCGACTTTCTATATCTCTACGTTCATCATGATCCACTGCATGACCAAAATTACTTCGAAATTTATTAAGAAAATCTATCATCCATTGAGGAGTTTTTGCTGGCTTCTGCTCCAATTCTTGTGCTGCCAGCGAAAGTAATTTGTCGCAAATGTTTGAAAGGCCCTTTTCTTCCTCTTGTGATAAATCAACAATATTAAAAACCTCTTTTTGGAATGGAGTCATTTTATCTTCATCTAAATCCATACCAATATGTTTTCTTTCTACAGGTTTCTGCTCACCTTGCTTTTCAAGCCAAGCAAGCCATTTCATGGAGCGTTCAGCACCAGATTCTGTCACATTTCTGATGCCGCGCACATGGTCTATAATCTCTTTCCTTATCTTCTCATCCTCTGACTCTGCAAGTTCGGGGAACATATCTTCAATGTCCTTGCGATAGAATGCTCCATTAGTACCTGTAATACATCTTGTCTTCAATATTTCTTTTGCTAATTCAAGAGCATCGTCGTAGGCTTTTGCCTTCTCTTCTACTGTCCTCATAACTATAATGCTTTTAGTTGTTCATATATCTTTTTATCTTCCTCGCTCCACTCCTGCTTTGGTTGTGGACGGAGAGATTTAAGCCAGTCTTTAGCGTTCTGGTGTATTTGGTAATTGTTTTTCTCATCCACATATCCATTCTTTTCTGCATAGTTCATGCAATTCATTATGATATAATCGCGATATGCTTCATCAATTTTACTCCACTCATGCTTCTGCTTACCTTGCTTTTCAAGCCAGGCAATGATCTCTTCAATTTTATTTCACAAAAAGATGAGGCTGAATCTTGAAATGATTTAAATCTATCTATAAGTGTTTCTTTTATTTTCTCATTAGGACTGACACCCTTGTCTTCCTTTTGAAGGTTCTCATACCACGCCATGGCCAGTCCTGGATGGTGATAGGCAAGCCGCATGGCGGCGATGACTGCCGTTTTCGAGTCGCAACGGATGGCGCACTCGATCTGACGGTTAAATTCTTCCTGTGTCATAATTATTTTCCTCCTATTTCTTTTCTTCCTTGTTCTATAAGACACTTGATCATTTCCAGCTCTGTTTCATCCAATTCAAAATCATACTGCTTATCTTCTTCGTTGACTACTACAGAAACAAAGACTTTTCCATCTTCCGAGTCTATAAAGGCTTTTGCTGTTTTAAAGTTATCTTCTATGTAATGATTCATTTTTATTCCTTTTTAGTTTACTTAGTCTAAACTCCCAGTTTACCCAGACTAAACTCCGGGTTTAGTGCCACTAAAGTCCGAGGCCGGTGTCTTGATGCTGGCCGTCACCTTCTGCAGTTCTTTCATGCAAAGCTCTACGGTTGTCAATGAATCGTCCAGGCATTGTTTGAAGAATGTGTTGAGGGCACTCTCGAATGCGCTGTAATAGAGGGTGGCAAAGAGATCGACGATAGATTCGTTTTCGTAAATCTTAGAGTTTGGGAAAGCCTTTTTCATGCCTTTCACTACCTCATTCCAGCCCTCGTCGGCTGCCTTCTCCACCCATCGCTGGTAATAGAGCGCCGGAAACGCTGCCCGCATCTCAAGGTGGTGCTTAATAAGCTTTTCTTTAAGTTGCTTGTTCATACTTTCAGACTTTTAATTTGTTCGTTGTCACTATGTTCGATGATCCATCTGCGAAGGGTGCAGATATTGGGGGCGATCACCCAGCCGCGTCCGTAGTAGCCGGAAGAGCATTCGCTGATGGCTGAGGCCGTGTCCGTGATGGGCATTGTGCGCCCGATCTTGCGCCAGTGGTATTTTATGCCTCCGAAGAGCCTGATGCAGCGCTTCGAGGTCAGCAGCACGTCTCTCAGGTCGCAGTCTATCAGCATCGCCAGGAACTTGTCGGTGTCGTCGAGCTGTTCCAGTCGCGGATCGTTCATGTGTACCACCACGACGTCGCGCGCCCAGTTGTTGCGGTTGAGCGTCCTCAGCAGCACCTGGAGCTGCAGCAGCCTCAGCGTGATCATTATCTCCTGGTCCGTGAGGTTCCTGACGGGAGCCTTCATCTTGATGTAGTCCACGTTGCTCAGAATCTCAGGATCCTCTGCGTTAAAGGGTTGAATCTGCGTCATAATCAATACTTTTCTACAAATGCTTCAAAATCATTTACTCCTATTTCCCCACGATTGAGTTGTGAAAGCAAGTTTCGCCCGTAGGCCACACCTTCGTTATAGATACGATTCTTCTCCTCGCGCAGTTTCTCATTGATCTCCTCCTGATAACTGTCACGTTCTCGTCGCAACTGATAGCAGGCATCTTTCAGTTTCTCACACAAAATCTTTGCCGCTTCAAATGTAACATCTGGAAGTACAAAAGTATCTCTTGCTGTAGTTGCTTCTGTCCGTCCGGCTAACTGATAATCTGAATGGGTTCCCTTAAGCGTTGCGTATCTTCTATCAAACTGCGAAAAAGTCATCAGAAGATTGCGTAAAGCATAATGAATATCGTTGATGGGTATTGTGTACCACGTCATTTGCCCTATTAAAAGATCACTCATTTTGTAGAAGTTGCGCGACAGGTTGCGCTCCTTGGCTATCGAGTGGCCGATTGCCAATTCTTGTTGGCAGTCATAGCAAAGACCGTCACGTCTCTCTCTTGCAACCTCTTCGCCTGTCCTTCCGCACCCTGGGCACGGATCTTTTCCTTCGTACATTCTCATAGCCCTGCTGCCTCTTTATGGTTTCTTCTTTTCGTTTCACTCACTTTCCTGTTCCTGGCCTCAACCAGGTCGGGGTTGTTGGATGCCCAGAGGCTCACTTTGCGGCCCTTCTCACTTACCTTGTCGGGATGTGTCAGCACCCAGCGGTGTAAACCTTCCTGCTGCCGCTGCCTCTGTTCGTCGGTCAGCCGGTGGCCAGGCTTGAACTCCATGGCCGGACTGGGGCGCTGCCCTTTCTTGAACGTTCCGGGATAGCCCATGGCCTTCGACCTGACGTGTGCCAGCTGGCGGCGCTCGTCATATATGGCGGCCAGCCACTCCGAATCCTTCCTCAGTCCCAGCTCACGGGCCTTGCGCACCACCGTCCTGACGCTCACGCCGAAATATCCCGCAAGCTCCTCGTTGAGCGTCGTAGGATAGTCCCTGCGGAAGTCGTCAATCATCTGACGGCTCCAGAAGATGCGGGTGGAATAGCCGCGATGCTCCATCGTCCGTCCTGTCTTCGCGTCGTAGTAGACGCGGTCTGGTTTCCTTTCGTACTTCATAGTCCTATTGTCTCTCTGATGTAATTATCTATCTGTGCCTCGTAGTCGCGGATCTTGCGCGTCATCTCGCGGTACACCTGGTGGTCGTAGCCCTTCGTCTGGCTGTAGCGCTTGCGCTCATGCCATGTCTTGCGCCACTCCTCGGCCAGCAGGAAGGCGGCGTGACTCTTCTTATCCTTCACGGGATAGTCCGGATGGCTGTCGAGGAATGCGCGTCCGCTCTTGATCTGCTTGTCGAGATTCGTCTCGAGGGCGATGGATGCCAGCATGTCATCATGCTTGCGCCCGCCGTCGTAATACTTGTGCATGGCCTTGCGGATCTTCCAGAGCTGGTAGGCGAAGCTTTCCCTCTTCGTCAGCGGCTCCAGGGGCGTCACGTCGGCGGTCAACCGCGTCAGGGCCTTGCCTGGCGTATTCCGTCGGGCATTCAGCTCTATGTAGGCCAGCCTGCGGTCTGAGGTGTTGTAGTCAGGCACCACGTCGCCAGGGTTGTAGATATGGAACATCACTCTGAATGGCATAGTCTAACTGTCTGTTTCAAAATTTAAGTTCAAGTTGCATGGGGGGGGTAAAGTTCCACCTTGGGATTGGTATAGGCAGCCTTCTTGTGGTTGCGGTAGCCGTACTTCATCTTCAACTCCTTGGCCGTCTGGAGGGAGAGCGGAGGCGTTACCACCTCGCGCTCACCCGTCAGGCGGTTGCGGGCCGTGACACAGAACTTCGGGCTGCTCATACCGTACACCTGTCAAATTCAGACTTCAGCATCTTATCCTTCAGGTCGTAGTCCTTGTAGTGGATCCAGTAGGGTTCACCGTCGGGCTGGCCTTTCTCGTCAAGGGGCTGGAGCTTCATCTGCCCCATGCGGTTAAACTCCTGCACGATGCAGTAGTCGCTTTTCACCAGGGACACCTCGTCTGTGACGTACATCCCGATCTGCAGAGCCGTGTATTGATTACCTGTCATAACTATTCCTTTTTAAATTGATTTTCCAACAATCCACCGTAGGTTTTATTTAACTCCATAATTGCAGACGATCCGTAATGGTTTATTGTAAGGGTTACAAACTCACGGATGGTAAAGCTGTCTGTGTCGATATTGATACCGTGTTCACGGGCAAAGTGGTCTCGTCCGGTCTCACAGGATCCTGTCAGGGTGTGGTGCCAGTCGTAGAGCTGACGGGCAGAGATCTTGACGTCTGGATCCGGGAACTGCTCCTTGAACCTGGTGATACGTTCCTCCAGCGGCATTTTCTCCAGCGTCTTTGCCGTTGCATCGTCGAATGCCTTACGAAGGGTGTCACCATGCGCGAAACAGTTGTCTACTTTGGCGACAAAACACGGTGTCAGGGTGAAGTCGCTATTAAGGATGCTGCCCTTGGCATACGTCTCATGTACGCTGTCAATGATTGTGGGAACACCGTCAACCTGCCACACCTTCTGACCGTTGAACTCAGGTATAACATCGCCATAGCCATAGCCATAGCCATAGCCATCGCCATAGCCATCGCCAGAGCCATCGCCAGAGCCATCGCCAGAGCCATCGCCAGAGCCATAGCCATCGCCATAGCCATAGCCATCGCCATAGCCATAGCCATAGCCATAGCCATCGCCAGAGCCATCGCCATAGCCAT
>Ga0265298_10005554_pt1 | contig 15783 bp, 15 predicted proteins | sample AusTroGonzalo_MG_3_FD_193486 | JGI IMG/M metagenome (GOLD analysis project Ga0265298, IMG submission 193486) | Bovine rumen microbial communities from tropical cattle in Woodstock, Queensland, Australia - Gonzalo_01 | ecosystem: Host-associated > Mammals > Digestive system > Stomach > Rumen ... | reverse complement strand
TAATGCCTTTGCTGACGGCATGTCCTTTCCTCAATATATTAACTCCATTCGTATGGAGGTGGCCTACGACTTGCTGACCAACCACCCTGAGATGACCATCACCGACATAGCACGCAAGGTAGGCTTTACCGCTCCCAACCTGCGCGAGCAATTCAAGCGCTGCTATGGCATCACCCCAGCCGAGTACCGTGCCACTCTCGCCACCAGCGATGAGGAAGAATAATAGGGCGTAACTCTCAGAATTTACAAAAATAGTTGTGATATTTACAATATTTGCAAATTTGAGAGACATTACTCTTGCTGGTTTAGAAAAAAGTTGTATCTTTGCATTCTAAAAGCTGAACAGCAGATTATTTAAGATAAAATAGGTTATATATGACTCTAGGTAAAAAGATTATTCAGCCGCCCTACTTAAAAGCAGGGGACAAGGTTGCTCTTGTGTCTCCTGCTTATTGGGTGCCTCAGGAGGCGTTACAGCAGGCAGCAGAAACCATCAAAAGCTGGGGACTGCTGCCTGTTATCGGTCCCAACACCAACAACCTGAATGTCAACGCATACGCAGGCACTGCTGACGAGCGTGCTGCTGATCTGTTGTGGGCACTTGAGGACGACAGCATCAAGGCTGTGGTCTGTTCGCGTGGCGGCTATGGCTCCATCCATCTGCTGAACCGTATTCCGCAGGAGATTTTTCAGCAACATCCCAAATGGATCATCGGTCATGGCGACATCACCATCCTGCTTTACGCTGTGGCAGGCAATGGCGTCATGTGTATGCATGGTCCCATGGCGTTCCAGATAGCCAGTAACCAGGAACCGGCAACCACCATCACCCGTAATATCCTTTTCGGTAAACTGCCACAATACATCATTCCCGGTAACCCCTACAACCGCATCGGCCATGCAGAGGGTATCCTCGTAGGCGGCAATCTCTCCAGCTATTGCTCTGTATCGGGCACGAGGTTCAATCTACCAGCCCGACAGGACATCATCCTCTTCATCGAAGAGGTCGAAGAGTCGCTGCACGACATTGACCGCCTGTTCTACATGCTTCGCCTGCAACAGGACTTCGATCGCGTAAAAGGTATTATCTTCGGTACGTTCAACTCCATCAAGTACGACCTGCAGTATGGCAGCGTCGAACAGATGCTGATAGCCCACTTGCATGAGTACGAAATACCCATCTGCTGTGGCTTCCCCGTTGGCAGTAACAGCTGCATTCCGCTCATTGAGGGTGCCCCCTGCACGCTGGATGTCACCGACCGTGCTGTGCTGACTTACAACATGAAGGGAGATGTGGAACCCTTCGATGTCGACATCACTAATTCCAAACTCATCAAGGAAATGCCAATGTAAGCCTATCAAACGATAGGCTTCTTTTATCATGTTTGAAGTCTCAGAATTTACAAAAGAATCTCAGAATTTACAAAATTTGCATGTAACGGTCTGCATCATTTGATAGTTTGAAAGATTTTTCATACCTTTGGGTGCAAGTAACAAAGACTGACTTCATGGGGACGGATGCGGGCTGAAAGGCAAGCACGGACAGAAGGGCTAACGTAAAACAAAGAGTCATGGACGAGAAAGTTATAAAAATAGTAAACGAGGCGCGATGGACTGACGGGCAGAACGTGAGAAACAGGCTCGACGACATCACATATAATCCGATGCGCAGTCAGGAGGAGTTTGTGATGAGGCTAATGCGTGAGAATGCCAAGACGGAGTATGGTAGGAGGAACGGCTTTCATGGCATTCGCAACATCAGTGACTTCAAGCGTTGTCTGCCACTGACCACCTACAGCGACTATACCTCATACGTTGAGCGAATAGCCAATGGTGAAAAGAACATCCTGACGGCCTATCTGACGGAACATATCTCGATATGGGACGGCTTCAAAGGGTTGCCACAGTCGCGCTGGAGTGTACAGACAAGCTATGACTACGGTTTCTGTACGGGATTCTATGTGGCTGGCCATCATGGCTACCTGACGGAAGGCATGACGCTGAACTTGGTGGACGACAGTGTTGAACGGTTGTCATCGGGCGTGACCGTAGGTAACCTGCTGGGGCGACTGTTGATGAAACGCGACTTTGATACCAAGCAGGTGTATGCCATACCTGTTGACGTGGTCAACTCGTCGAACGAGACGGAAAAGCCATATCTTGAAGCGCTGTATGCCCTGAAACAGCGTGACATCTCACTGGCCATCTGCAATCATTACGATAATATGGTTGAGTTGCTACGCTTTATTGAGAAGAACTGGCCCACACTGGCCGACGATATTGAGCGTGGCACGCGTACAGAGCCCGACGTAGAGAGAGCTCATGCCATACGCGAAATCATGGAGACACACCATATTGGCACACAGATTGTGGAACAGCTCTGGCCGGGTCTGCGCTGCATTATGGTACACGACGTAGACTGTCTGAATGCCAGCTTCGAACTGTTGCGCACCTATTGCGGCAGCAACGTACATTTCGTATTTACCGGCATCAGCTCGCCCGAGGGGACATTCTCGACAACACTGAACCTGGACGACCCACAGACAGTGCTGATACCTGACAGCGTGTTCTATGAATTCAAGCCGAAGGAGGCTGAGAGCTACAATACACTGCTCACCTTGGACCAGTTGGAGATAGGCCGCAGCTACGAATTGGTAGTGACAACACTGTCCGGCCTGTACCGCTACAAGACACTGAAGAACTTGCTCGTGGTGGGACGTCATCACGACACACCGACGGTAATAATAGACAAAGGATAAAGAGAAAACAAGGTTTTTCTTTGTATTTCTCCTGATTTTCATTACCTTTGACTTTCATCGAAGGTATTTTCGCTCGAAAATGCTCAAATAAATTTGGCTTTTTCCTCACTTATTCGTAACTTTGCAGCGTATTAATACATTATTATTATGAAAATAGCTTTAATCGGCTACGGCAAAATGGGTAAGATGATAGAGCAGATAGCCCTGAGCCGTGGTCATGAGATTGTTAGTATTATCGACATCGACAATCAGCAGGACTTCGACAGTGAGGCCTTCAAGAGTGCTGACGTGGCGATAGAGTTTACCGCTCCACAGGCTGCTTATGGCAACTATCTGAAAGCCTGGGCGGCTGGTGTCAAGGTTGTTTCAGGGTCAACAGGCTGGATGAAGGAACATGGCGACGATGTGCAGAAGGCTTGCACAGAAGGCAAGACACTGTTCTGGGCATCGAACTTCTCGATTGGTGTGGCCATCTTCTCGGCCGTCAACAAGTATCTGGCCAAGATTATGAACCAATTCCCACAGTACGACGTAGAGATGGAGGAGACACACCATGTACACAAACTGGACCATCCTAGTGGTACAGCTATCACGCTGGCTGAGGAAATCGTAGAGAACATCGACCGCAAAGAGGCTTGGGCCGAGGACACGACAGACCCCAAGATGCTGCGCGTAGACCATATCCGCCGTGGTGAGGTGCCTGGCATCCATACCATCCGCTACGACTCTGAAGCAGATATTATCACTATTACTCACGATGCTCACTCGCGTCAGGGCTTTGCCCTTGGTGCTGTGCTGGCCGCTGAGTTCACCAAAGACCATCAGGGATTGCTCACTATCTCAGATATGTTTAAATTCTGATAAGAAGCATTAAGGGAGATTAAATCTGCATGTCTGACGCAACCGATACGCTATGGGGCGACGTCAAAGACATGAAACCAAAAAGTAATCAGAATGGAAAAAAGAGAAAAGAAAAAGCTGAATATGAAAGTGCAGTGGGCCAAGTTCATTGGCGTGCTGGTTCTTTACCTGTTGTTCCTTTATTGGGTAGGCTCATGGTGGGGACTCATCGTCGTACCTTTCATCTACGATGTCTATATCACAAAGAAGATCAAGTGGCAGTGGTGGAAAGAGGCTGAAGGGCCTGTGAAGTTCGTCATGTCGTGGGTTGACGCTCTGGTATTTGCCTTGGTGGCTGTCTACTTCATCAACCTGTTCTTCTTCCAGAACTACGTCATTCCGTCGAGCTCTTTGGAGAAATCGTTGTTGACTGGCGACTACCTCTTCGTATCAAAAGTAAGCTACGGTCCTCGTATTCCTGAAACGCCACTGACTATGCCACTGACCCAGCATACAATGCCTTTGTTCGAGTGCAAGTCATATATCGAATGGCCCCATTGGGACTATCGTCGTGTGAAAGGTCTGGGCAAGGTGGAGCTGAATGACATCGTCGTATTTAACTTCCCCGCTGGCGACACAATCTGCTCGGCTCCCCAGTATCAGGCTTACGACTACTATCAGATGTGCTATCAGATAGGCTATCAGCTGTACCCGCAGCGTCCTAATCCCGACTCGCTGACACAGGAGCAGTTGCCCCGCTACTTCGAGACCATCTATCAGGCTGGCAAACAGACTATCGAGCAGAACCAGCAGGAATACGGCCTCATCGACACACGTCCTACCGATCGCCGTGAGAACTATGTGAAGCGTTGTGTAGGTTTGCCCGGCCAGACATTACAGATTAAAGACCACATCATCTATCTCGACGGCAAGGCCAATAAGGAGCCCGACAACGTGCAATATACCTATTATGTGAAGCTGAAACAGCGTTTCGACGATGACCTGATGAAGGAGTTGGGCATCACGATGGAAGACCTGACCAGCCTCAACACGCTTGGCTATATGCCGTTGACCAATCACGCCGTCAACGAACTGAAGAAACGCACTGACCTGGTGGAGAGCATCACGCTGAACAAGGACAGTAATGAACTGGACATCTACCCGCTGAACGGTAACATGCACTGGACACGTGACAACTACGGCCCCATCTGGATTCCGAAAAAGGGCGCTTCCATCGACCTGACACTGAAGAATCTGCCCATCTATGAGCGTCCTATCCGTACCTACGAAGGTAATAAGCTGGAGGTCAAGGATGGAAAGATATACATCAATGACCAGGAGACCACGAAGTACACCTTCAAGATGGACTACTACTGGATGCAGGGTGACAATCGTCACAACTCGCTCGACTCACGCTACTGGGGCTTTGTGCCTGAAGACCATATCGTGGGCAAACCTATCTTCATCTGGTGGAGCTCAGATCCTGATCGTCGGGGCTTCTCAGGCATCCGTTGGAACCGACTGTTCCGCTTCGTAGACAATATTAAGTAAATATGGCAAGCTGGCTGAAGTACGTGATAGCATTTGCATCAGCATTCGCACTGATGCTTGCTATTCGTACCTTGGCATTTTCCATACATGGCGTAGAGGGCAACGGTCTTGCCCCACTCTATCAAAGTGGCGACCGACTACTTATCAATCGTTGCAGCTATGGCCTGCGCATTGAGGGTAACGGTATTCTGCCCTACAGCAGACTAATGCGCAACCCTGTCCAGCGGGGTGACATCGTTGCCTTTAATGTGCCCTGCAATGCATTGACCAATGATCAAGGTGAGGCATTGCAGTCTGTCGCAGGAATATTCATAGCCCGCTGTAAAGCCATTCCTGGCGATACCATTAGCACACAAGAAGGACCCATGTTGGTACCAGGACTGAAGACTTGTGCCAAGACGGACTACTACTGGCTGGAGTCTATCAACCCCAATAACCCTGCTGACTCACGCCACATCGGCTTCATACCAGAGAGCCACATTATTGGCAAAGTCATCACAGTGCTGTATAACCGTAAAAACATTCGTCTGCAATGACCACAGCCCTACTGCAAACCACTTACTTTGGCCCGATACAATGGTACCAGAAGTTGTATCGCTACGACCATTGTCTTATAGAGCAGTACGACTCCTTTCAGAAACAAACCTATCGCAACCGCTGCGTCATTGCAACTGCCAATGGCGTGCAGGCACTCACCGTTCCCGTAGAACATCAAGCTAATAGCCAAGAGCCAAAAGCTAACGGCCAGTTCGTCAAGGATCTCCGCATCAGCGACCACAACCAGTGGCGACGTGTCCATTGGAATGCCCTGCAGAGTGCCTATAGCGAGAGTCCGTTTTTCGAATATTACGCTGACGACCTGCATCTGTTCTTCGAGCAGAAATATGAGTATTTGCTTGACTTCAACGAGGCAATCCGACAGAAAGTCTGCGAACTCATCGACATCCATCCACAAGTCACCTACACGACAGATTACGCATCATCCGTCAGCCATCAGTCATCAGCCATCACCGACTTCCGCGACGTCATCAACGCCAAGCACCCGCAGGCTGACGCAGAGTTTACACCCAAAGAATACTGGCAGGTCTTCCAGCACAAGCACGGTTTCCTGCCCAACCTCTCGATACTCGACCTGCTCTTCAATCTGGGACCAGAATCTATTTTTTATCTATAAACCCTATTATTAATTTCAAAAACAAACATTATGAAAAAAATTAGTATGAAAGTAACTGTCTGCTTCATGGCAGCAACTCTTCTGTTCAGTTCATGTTTCGTTGGTAAGTACAGCCTATGGAACAAGTATATCAACTGGCAGAATCACATGACCAGCAGCAAGTTCTTGAATGCCATCGTAGGCTTTATCCTGGTGCCCATCGTTGGTAGTATTTGCCAGTTAGTCGACATTTTGGTACTGAACACCATCGAGTTCTGGTCTGGTTCAAATCCCGTACAGGCTAACATTGGCAAGACCAAGAATGTGATTGGCGAAGACGGTCGCGTCTATGCTGTCACCACATTGAAGGACGGCTATGATGTCAAGTCTCCTACAGGCGAGATGACTTACTTCCGCCACCATGCAGAGAACGACTCATGGACCATGGAGCAGAATGGTGTTATCACAGAACTCTTCCACTTCAACAAAGACGGTAAGACGATCCAGGCCAACATCAACGGTCAAACAAAAGACCTCACTTTGGACGAGGCAGGTGTTTATCAGGCACGTATGATGGCAAACGATGGCACGTTCTTTGCCATGAACTAATTTGAAGGTGAAAAAGTGAGAAGGTGAGGAAGTGAGAAAATGTCTCACTCTCTCACCTTCTTATCTTTATTCGTGTACGTAGAGGTCCCAACCGAGATAGGTCTCGATGGCCTCGTTCAATATGTCAACGACATCGGTACGGCACATGGCGACGTGGTGTTCGAAGCCGTTCTTGCAGATATACTTCATCAGCTTCTGCAGGTTGTCAACCTTCGTGACGGCGATACAGCCGTCCATGCCGTAGGGATCGTTGGTGATTTGTCCCTTGCCGAGATAGGCCTTGATACAGCCCTTGGGATCGTCCGTCGAGATGCGGAAGAAGGTGAAAGGACCCTCGCTGACCTTGGCATAGACAGCACCAAAGGTATTGATTTTGCCCAGCGTACGACCAAGAACGCCCAATGGACCCAATTTCAGGTCGCCATTGCCCACAAACTGCTTGGGGAAGTTGCCACAGTGGGTGCACACGCACTTATTGCGGTCCTCAGCGAAGTTGTTGTTCCAGTCGAGCAGGGCAGGTGCATTCTGCGAAGCCAGCGAGAGGGCATACATCGAGATTGCACCAGCAAGATCGGTCTCGCATGCAGCAGGAATCAGCTTCTCTGAAAGCATCGACATAGTAACACAGGGTGCACAACCGTAGTTCTGCTCCAGGCTGTCCCAGCACTGGATGGCTACAGCCTGCACGTCATTAGTCTCAATCCAATTCTCAACAGCCACACTGAACTTAGCCTGCAGGCCGAGTTTCTCCTTGTAGTTATCAGGCACCTTAGCATAGTTGCAGGTACGATTACACATCTCAATAAACTTTGGATCGTCGTCTTGAATCTTCTGGGCAGCATAGAGAATCTCGCTGAGGTCGGCAGGTACGACAGTAATACCTGAGCGCTGCAGCAGCTTTTCAGAGGCACGACAGGTATTGAAACCCAACGGGCGCGTACCAATCTGTCCCAGACGACAATGACGCAAGCCATTCACCACGCGGCAGATGGCAGCAAAACGGTCGATGTCCTGCTTCAGCAACGGGTCATAAATAGAATAGGTATGCAGCGTGGTGTCCGTAAAGGGGATGCCATACTGGTAGAGGTTGTTGCATACGCTGATTTTACCACAGAAGGCATCACGGCGTGAGTCGAGGTCAACCTTATCATTCTCGTCGTCGCAGGCCTGCACCATGACGGGCACGTTAAGGTCAGCATCACTGATGGCATTGATAATACCTATCTCGAAGCCGAAGTTAGGCAGCGAGACAATAATGCCGTCAATCTCGTCACGATGGGTCCTGAATTGCTTAGACACCTGAAGTCCGTCTTCACGGGTCTCGATGCTCGAACTGCCCGTAGGCGTAGCATCCTCAGGCAAGATGACGTATTCGTAACCACCATCGTCGAGCGTCTTCAGTAATTGCTTACGAACATCCTTTGCCAATTCGGAGTTAAAATAGGCGCGTGTTCCGATAATCACGCCAAAACATGTTTTTCCGTTCTTCATATCTGTTTTGTTTTAGTTATTTAATCAACTGATTGACTGCATTGCGCCAACCCTGATAAAGGGCTGTCAGCTTTTGGCCATTTGCCTTTGGCTGGTAGGTTTGCGTCACCACACGGAAGCCTACCACCTCGTCGAAGCTATGCCACAGGCCACGGGCAAAGCCGTTCATGATGACGGCACCAAGGGCTGACGCATCGTCGACTTCCGTACAAACCACAGGGGTAACCAACATGTCTGCCTGGAACTGCATCAGGAACTGGTTCTTCGTTGGCCCGCCATCAGCTGCAATCTCCTTTAGGCTGCCACCTGTAGCACGCGCCATCACGTCTACCAAGTCCTTAATCTGATAGGCTATCGATTCCAAGGCAGCACGCAGGAAATGGGCTTTTGTCGTAGCGAAGGTCAGTCCGAAGACCGCACCCTTCACATCGCTCTTCCACCAAGGAGCTCCCAGCCCTGAGAAGGCTGGCACGATATACACGCCACCATTGTCGGCAACACTAGTAGCCAACGCTTCCATCTCTGAGGGCTTTCCGATGAGTTGCAGCTGATCGCAAATCCATTTCAGTGTAGCACCAGTGCTATAGATGTTGCCTTCAAAACCATAGTATGTCTTGCCTAAAGCCGAGAAACCTACTGAGGTCACCAGTCCTTCTGGCGCAGCTTTCGGTTCTTCACCGATATTCACCATCACACTCGACCCCGTGCCATATGTCACCTTGCCGGAACCCTTTTCGAAACACATCTGTCCGACCAGCGCACCATGCGAGTCGCCCAGTACACCTGCGATTTGAATGGGCTTGCTGAACATGCCTTCACAAGTGGTTTCGCCATAGATGGCATCGCAGGCTCTGACCTCAGGCATCATCGAGCGAGGAATGTCGAATAGGGCCAGCAGGTCGTCGTCCCACTGCATGGTATGGATGTTAAACAACATGGTACGCGAGGCATTGGTGGTATCGGTTGCAAAAGTCTTGCCACCTGTCAGTTTCCATATCAGCCACGTCTCGATAGTACCCATCAATAATTCGCCACGTGAACATAATTCACGGGCACCTTCTGTGTTGTCCAGCAACCACTTGACACCAGAAGCCGAGAAGTTCGGATCAATGAGCAGGCCACTCTTCTGCATCACCATCTCAGCCTTTCCGTCAGCCAGAAGCTGACGGCACAGCTCGGCACCACGGGTATCCTGCCACACGACGGCATTGGCAATAGGCTTACCCGTCAGCTTGTTCCATACCACAGCTGTCTCGCGTTGATTGGTGATGCAAAGAGAGACCCTTCCCAACCTCCCCTGTTCAGGGGAGGAGCCTTGTTCTCCCCCTAAGCAGGGGGAGTTAGAGAGGGTCTTAATAGCCTCTATCATGTTGCTATAAATCTCCTCAGCATCATGCTCAACCCATCCTGTCTGGGGATAGTATTGTTTGTGGTCGACGTTGGTACGGGCCACGATATGGCACTGCTCGTCAAACAGCAATGCCTTAGTTGATGACGTGCTTTGGTCAATAGCGATGATATAATTCATAGCGGTAAAATTCATCACTCTTCATTTTTCACTTTTCACTTAGAAAGCTGGTCACAGCTTTCGCCACGCCTTCTGCATCCATACCATAGTGATGGAATATTTCTGCATTGGTTCCATGAACGACGTTCTCGTCAGGAATACCAATGATACGTACAGGAACGGGCTGTTCGCTGAGTGTCTCGCACACCATAGCACCCAAGCCACCAAACTGTGAATGCTCTTCAACGGTGACGATGCGACCAGTCTCTTTGGCAGCCTTCTTGATAGCTTCCTCGTCGAAAGGTTTCAGCCACGAGCAGTCGAGCACACGGGCTGAGATACCTTGTTCCTTTAACTTCAAACCAGCCTGCCATGCATGATAGACGGTTTCACCAGTAGCTACGATGGTAACATCCTTGCCATCTAAGATTTGAATGGCCTTGCCCACCTCGAAACGGAAATCGTCGTTCTCGTAGACATCAGGCACAGCGGCACGACCCACACGAACATAGCAGGGCTTGTCGAAGTTGACGAGGAACTTCACCAGTTTCTTGGTGACTCGCCAGTCGCTGGGCAGACAAACCGTCATGCCGGGAAAGGTGCGCAGCACGGCAATGTCGTGCAGCGAGTGGTGGGTTGCGCCTAAGGCTCCATAAGCCACACCACCTGACACACCCAGAATGGTGACGGGGTTCTCTGAATAGGCCAGATCAACCTTCACCTGTTCCAACGAACGAGCCACATAAAAACAGGCGGGGCCACAGCAGAACACCTTCTTGCCCGAATGAGCCAGACCTGCCGAGATTCCTACTGCATCCTGCTCAGCAATGCCACACTCCACAAACTGTTCAGGTAGTGCCGAGGCATAGTCACCCAAGGTCACAGAACCACGCGCATCAGTGGTTACGGCAACGATATCTTTGTCTTCACGTGCCAGTTCCAGCAACGTGTCAGTAAACTGCTTTCTACATGCAATCATAATTGATTTTTGATTTTTGAATTTTGAATTAAGATGTATTCTCGCTTCGCTGCGAGTAAGATGTACGAAGTCTGAAGTACTTCTAACATCGTCCTTTATACTCGCCGATAGGCGACACTTCTTAATTCATAACTCTTAATTCTTAATTGAGTTAATTCTTTCTTCGATTTCCTTAACAGCTTCCTTGCACTGCTCTTCGTTCAGTACACCATGGTGCCACTTGGCAATGCCTTCCATGAAACTGACGCCCTTACCCTTCGTCGTGTTCGAAATTAGCAGGTGCGGCTTTTTATTCGTATAGTCGATAGCGTCAAACGTCTTCACAATGTCCTCCATTGAATCGCCGTTCATGCTGATGACATCCCAGCCAAAGGCACTCCAGCGCTCCTTGATGCTGTCTATAGGCATCACGTCCTCTGTATCGCCACTGATTTGCAGGTGGTTACGGTCGATAATGGCCACCAAGTTGTCCAACTGATACTTGTTGCCCGCCATAGCAGCCTCGTAGATACTGCCCTCGCCCTGTTCGCCATCACCCATCAGCACGTAGGTCTTCCACGCTTTCTTGTCCATCTTTGCGGCAATAGCCATACCCACGCCAATGCTCAGGCCGTGGCCAAGGGCACCGCTATTCACCTCGATACCAGACACCTCAATCGTTGGATGTCCGCTTAGAATACTGTCAAACTGACCTAACGTGTCGAGCACCTCAGACTTCAGAAAGCCTTTAGCCTCCAGCGTCACATACAGCGCCTCTACGCAGTGACCCTTCGACAACACGAAACGGTCTCTCTCAGCCGCCTTGGGCTCAGCGGGGTTCAGATTCCTCATGACATGGAAATAAAGTGCCGTCATCACGTTCAGGCACGACAGGTCGCCACCGATGTGGCCGGCCTTGGCGGCATATACCACCTCAACAAGACGCTTACGGTTCTTCTCCGCAAGCAATTCCAATTCCTTTACGATCATAGTTTGTTTTTAAGTATATACTTTATTTAAAGATGTATGAATGCCTGAAATGTCATCATCTTACCATAAAATTCTTCTCATAAAACTCACGTATTAGTACAAGACCCGCTTAAATAGAAAAAACGGGCAGACTATTTGGCCGGTCCGATTTTTTATCTTAATTTTGCACAAACAATTTTGAGATAAATGAAAATTTTTCTGGAATTCACGAAAGGAATCCACAAAAGTGGGTACTAAATGATTGAATTAACTCTCAAAAAGATGAAAGAATTAGAATTAGAATTCACAAAACTGGTCCGAGAATACCGTAAGACAATCTACACGGTATGCTACTTCTTCTCGGACAACCCAACCGATGTTGAAGACCTATTCCAGGAAGTGTTGGTCAATCTCTGGAAAGGCTTTGCCAAGTTCCGTGGCGACAGCAGCCCGAAGACGTGGATCTGGCGTGTGAGCCTGAACACCTGCTGCAATATTGAACGAGGCAAGAAACGGAATGTACCAACCGTTCCGCTGCTTATCGACAAGGATGTGATGAGTGTTTCCGATGAAAGTGGCCGGCAAATCAAGATGCTGTACGACAGAATCAATCGCCTTGAATTGTTCGACCGCGCCATCATCCTTCTCTGGCTGGAGAGTATGAGGTATGACGAGATTGCTGCGATTGTCGGTCTCTCTACCGCTGCTGTTACCAGCCGTCTGTTCCGCATCAAGGAACAACTCAAATCAATGTCAAACAATTAAAAGTGAAAAGTTATGAACGAGAATATTTTAGAGCTCCATGAGCTGGATGAATTAAAAGCTGCTTACAACCTGATGGATGAAAGGCTGGACGGTCAGGAGATTGTGTCGGACGAGCAACTCCACGAGGCTATGATGCGCAAGTTCAACGATATCCGTGAGAGTCTGAAGGAAGGCCTTATCTGGACTAACCTGCTCTTTGTGCCCGCTTTGGCCTGGTGGGCTTGGGCTACCAGCCAGCTGACATTGTTTGGCATTATATTGCTGAGTGTGTATTGGGTGGCTTCACTGATCTTCAGATTTGTGATACTGAGACGCACGAAGAAGGAAGATTATGGCTCCTATGACCTGAAGACCCTCGTTGAGAAAGAGTCAAGCTACGCCAAGAACATCAAATGGGGTAGTATCGTTACACTCATTTTCTTTGCAGTGTTCTTTTTGCAGATGTTCATAGGGCAAAAAACAAGTTGGATCATATTTGTCGTCATGACTTCGATCTTTATAATATCCTTCTTGGTTCGTTGGCTGGTAATTAAGTACAAGTATAATGGTCAGGCCATCGACCCTGCAACAGGCAAGTCTCGTGTGCTGGGTTCAAAGTGGATCAACATCTTCATGTATGTTGTCTTTGGGCTCGTCCTCTGCCTCTATATGTCAGCGTTGGTCATGAATGTAGTAAACGGTGTATCCGTTATTGGCCTGATGAGTGCCCTCAATGGTCTGTCGTATTGCATCGCCATCGTCGTGTTAATCTTGGGAATCTTGCATCAAAGAGAAAAAATCAATGTCTCGCGCCGCCTGTTGATCATTTTGGCTGCCATTGCCATCGCCCTCTCTGTATCCATTGCAGGCATTGCAACACTGAAAGGCTTCACAGAACTGACCCAGGGCAGCCACATATTGATAACAGTCGCCTCCGCAGGTCTTGGTCTCTCCTGCCACAAGATGCGGAAAAAATAGAAAACAAAGTCTTTATCGCAAGCCTTCTTTATCAGTTCCGAGCCAGCGCCCCCTGGTTCGGAATTGTTGTATGCAAATCACAGAATGAATTACCAGAATCCCTGTGATCCAATTAAGAAATCTTTTCCAATATCAAACCTAAATGATACTCCACAATGCCTTCATTATATGTGATATCCTTAACCTGCACCAAAGCACTTTCTCTATCTTTGTTATAGCCAACAAACAGGCGTAATGCATCATAACGGCGCAGATAGCGCTTACCATCTGCCTCATCGAGATAGGTATATTTATTGAGTGTAGTTTGTTTCAGTTCTCTATACTCTATCTTTTTTGCCCCACTCACAATCTCATCAAAATAGATCTTCTTGATGTTGAGTGTCAGCACTTTCATACCCGTAGTATCGAAAGTCGATTTTGCTTTGATAATCCGTTTCTCCAGACATTCCATTTGTGGATTATAAGTATAGCCTACAATGGAGCCATCCATGATTTTCTTGATGATCACATCTACTACAGGCAGAGGCACAATAAACCATTCTTGAGGCTGGTGCGCTATACCCTTTTCATCATAAACAACTACTTGATATTGCACAGCCATCAACAGTTGATGCACCAAATCCTCAAACTTATGCGAGTTCAGATTAACGACCTTATATGTGGCTACTATCTTAACGGGAGCCATCAGATAGGTTGGATCATTTTCTGCGTTGGCAATACGCTGCTCCACACTGTTTGTCGTAAAACCTATTTTATATAAATTCTTTTCAGCCTTTATATCTGGGGCATTAGACAGCGAGGACAATACATAGATATAGCCGGTTACATTGTCTTCTGTGGCAATATCCGCATTGCTGAAGAAATGGCTTTCCGATTCTTCCTGTAGTTCCGATATGGCATAGCCATCGCCTACCACATTCTTACGAAGGGTCTGCAAAAGGATGTCCGATTCTGTACCATTTTCATAGATACAGCGTGTTCTGGCATCAGGCAGGAAATTACTACTTCTTTTCATTTCACCTATCTGCTCCAACAATAACATTTGTCCACCCACATAGTAGAATCTGCCTGCTGCGAGGGTTGCCGTCTTGTTGATCTTTACCAAAGAGCGTTTGCCCTCTTTCAACTCCTGATGTACCTTTGCGAACAATGGTTTATAGTCCTGAAAGTTCTCGCAAAGTTTATGCTGAGCCACATAGTCAGGTTTCTTCTTGGCTATTACTCTCCGCATATCCTGAGGTATGTCGAAAAGGCTTTTTTCCTCTTCGCTCATCTTCAGTAGAGGGTCGTCAAATATCGCTTCCAGTTCTTTATCTATGTCCATATTTCAAATCCTTTTTCACGCAATGTTTTCATTGCTGCATACATCATCTTCTCTTTCAGGTCACCGTCTTTTCGTGGCTCCCTTCCGTTTTGAGCAATCCAGTTGTTCACCTCTGCCAACTTCTGTTGCATCCTGTCGTTTGGTGTTGGGGCAGCCACCTTGGGGCGTACACCATCCAATAACGGATCGTCGAAAATCTCTAATAATTCTTTTGGCCATTCCATACGCTACTCCTCATATTCAAGTCCACTTAATTTCCTCTGCTTCAGATTCTTGATTTTCTGCAAAGCTATAGCCAGTTCCTTCACCTTGGGGTCTGGATCATCCACAGAAGGCACTTTCCCATCATGCGCTGCAACATACTCTTTCAGAGGACCCTTAAAGAGGGTGATAGCCTGTTCCAAAGTCATATCATACTTTTGCTCAGCAATGGTGTCCTGTATCACTTTCAACGTCTTTGCATCTACTGATTTCGAAATGACCTCATAGGCACGCTGGAAGGGATTGATAGTGTCTATCAGATTAATACTCAGCTTGTCGATATTGATAAACCTATTGGCAATCTTGATTAGTCTGTTACCCTCACTGGGTTTATCGTCATCATCAGTAATCGTAGAGATGGGATTACCTTTTTCGTCTACAATGTCATTACCCTTAATAATCGTATCAAGCAATACACGCTGGCGCACCTCTTCTACCTCGCCATCACTTAAATCAGGATAGCGTTCTCTAATCACTTTGGGTATCAAGTGTTGGGTGATGGTTTCTGCTGTGGTTGAGCCACTGAGGGCTTTTACCACCATATCATCTTGCAGGATGGCAGCCTTCAAGTCGTCAAGTTGGCTATCTACGATGGTCTTAGTCTTAGCACTTGATAGTGGCTTCAATCCCTCTACCACA
>Ga0265298_10005553_pt1 | contig 15784 bp, 10 predicted proteins | sample AusTroGonzalo_MG_3_FD_193486 | JGI IMG/M metagenome (GOLD analysis project Ga0265298, IMG submission 193486) | Bovine rumen microbial communities from tropical cattle in Woodstock, Queensland, Australia - Gonzalo_01 | ecosystem: Host-associated > Mammals > Digestive system > Stomach > Rumen ... | reverse complement strand
AAAGTGCCAGTACTCGGCAACCTACACCGGCTTCAATATCGACAGCAAGAATCCTTCGGAAAAGACCTACTCCGTATGGACATCCGGAGTTAACAACTGGGTAAAATGGGAAGAAAAGTGCGGATCCGGCACGGCAGTATCCTTCTGGAACCGCGGCGACTCCATCAAGGGCGAGTAAACAAGACCTGAAGTAATAAAAAAAGCGACGAACATGAAGCAGTAAACAGGATAACGAACAGGTAAATTGATCAGAGCTCGCATATAGCAGGACCTCCGAATCATCATTAAGGTGATCCGGAGGTCTTTTCGATCTCAATACAATATATCCGATCAAAATATTTTTGATAATCTCCGCCCGGATGAATGGGTTCTCCCATACATTCCTTAAGCTTCTTTCCCATCCGGTCAATCTTGTATCCGGGACATGGCTGCCTATGAAAAGTAGAGTTGCAATACATCTTTGCGGATCAGCCTGCAGCTGAAACCGTAGAGTTTCTTCGCAAGCCGCATATCCTTCGACCGTTTTGAGGACTTTGCCACCTTACATTTATAGAAATATTCTCCGGAAATGTTCTGAACTTCCGGGCTGGAAGCGAGGTAGATCGCGGTTCTCGCGCCCTCAGCCGGGGTAAGGAAATAGGGTTTCAGAAGTCCCGTGATCGTCTTTCCGAAGCCCGTCTCCCGGTCGATCCCGATATTCGTCGCCACAGCACCAGGATGGCAGCAGTTTACGGTGATCCCGCAATCCGCCACTCGCCGCGCCAGTTCCCTGGTGAAAAGTACATTGGCAAGTTTACTCTGGGAATACGCCTTCACCACATTGAAATGTTTCGTCAGATTGATATCCTCGAAATGAATCCGCCCGGTTTTATGCGCGCCGGAGGCCACATTTACGATCCTGGATCCCTCGCCCATCAGAGGAAGAATTCCCATGGTGAGCAGAAAATGACCGATATGGTTCACACCGAACTGCCGCTCCAGGCCTTCCTTCGTCTCCTGCCGGTCAAGTGAAATGAACCCTGCATTATTCACCAGAATATCGATCCGGTCATATTTCCGGCGGACCGTCCGCACAAAAGTTTTGATCGATTCATAATCTCCCAGATCGCAGAGCAGCAGTTCCAGCCTGCGGTCCCCCTTCTCCATAAGCGCATCATAGGCCTCACGCCCCCGCTTTTCATCCCTGCAGAGCATGATCACCTCTGCGCCCATATCGCTGAGCGCCTCCACCGTCGCCCTTCCCATACCGGAATTCGCCCCAGTCACGATCGCTATTTTTCCTGTTAATTCACCCATGGTACCCCCATTTTCATTTCATAGCTTTTTTAAGAGATCATATCTCAGGTCAATGTCTGCAGGACTCCGCCCAGGTTTTCAGAGTCTCAAAGAGTTCATCGTATGAGGCTGCACAGTAGTCTATATCATAAGCCCGGACAGCGGCTTCAATCTCTCCCTCCGGCATGAACCAGACGGAGGTCAGGGATGCATTCTTTGCCCCCGCCATGTCCGAGGTGAGGGAATCCCCTATAACAATACAGGTCTCCTTCGGCTCTCCGATCGTTTGGAGAACCAGATCAAAGTATTCCGGAGCCGGTTTGTTGACTCCCATATCCTCGCTTACAAAAAGCCCGTCGATGTACTTATCCAATCCGGTGGATGCGATCCTTCCTCTGGCATTTATCGTTGCACCGTTGGATACGATATAAATTCTTGAATCCTTTATCCCATTTTTGATCTTCTCCAGCAACTCCTTTGCGCCGTCCATCAGAACGCCGTTTTTCGACATGGTCACGATGAAATCATTGTTAACCTTCAGGGGATCCAGACCTGCAGCATCCCCCGAACACAGACTGAAGATGTAGCTGAATCTCTTGATAAAAAGTTCATTTCTGGAGATCTTTCCTTTTTCGAGTTCACCCCAAAGCGACTTATTGCAGCTTTTAAAAGCATTATAAATATCATCCGAAAAGGATAATCCGTTCTCCTTCAGCACCTTCTCCAGCGCTATTTTCTCTGATGCATGAAAATCCAGCAGCGTCTGATCCAGATCAAAAAGATAATTCAAATGATTTGACTCTCCTTTAGCGTTGCCTCTCATATTACTGCTCTCTTTCTTCCCCTCCAGCAGCCATTTCCACGCCGGGATCACAGAAACCTTCACGCCCTCATATTCCAGAAATGTCTCTTCGCTGTTGGTAATCAGAACATATTTCACACCCGGAATATGGTTACTGAACCGGGCAAAAGCACGCAGTTCCCGTTCTTTCGTTTCGATATTATCAAGTCCTCCATAGCATACCTGAATGGCCAGTTTTTCTTCCGGGATATAGAAATCAACTTCTATGTTGCTTTCAAAGTAGAACACCTCGTTTTCTCCGTACCTGCGGATCAGTTCGATTGCCACGAGATTCTCCAACAAGGCGGTTTCCGCTTTCATGGTAAGCAGCCCCAGCAGGCCGGTATCCATGAAATAATACTTCGGTGCGGTCTCCTTTTCCAACAGCTTTGCCGCATAATTCTGAATGGTAAAAATGAGATACGAATCGAGCATATGACTGATGTAATTGATCACCGTCTGTTTGCTGATATTTGCCCCTGCACTTTTTACAATATTCGCCAGCCGACTGTAGGACACCGGTTTCATCACAGATTCCGCAAGCTTCTTTAAGATCATGCGAACAGCAAAATCATTTGAGACATTGTTTCTGGTGATGATATCTCCCAAATAGATTGTCTGGTATATGCTTCGCAAATATTCTCTTTTATTCTGTATCCCGACTAACTCCGGAAATGCACCGTATTCCACATACCGTCCATAGGTTGCCATGATTTCAGCTCTGTCCTTTGTACTGACCGTTCCGGAATAATCCTGCTCATTTCCAAGCGCTTTCAGGTACTCATCAAACGCATATGGGAACACCTGCACAATCATGAATCTTCCGCCCAGAGTAGATGCAATCTCACTGCTTAGCATCCGGCTGTTGCTTCCGGTAATGCTAAGCGGATACTTCATATCCGCCAGTCGACGAACAAACTTATCCCAGCCTTCTACATTTTGGATTTCATCCAAGAAAATGTAAGGCTTTCCCGCTTTACCTGCGTTTTCGATTCCGATTTCCAGGATCATATTCAGATCATCGGCTGTAATTTCCAGAAATCGTTCATCTTCAAAATTCACATACAGAATCCGGTTTTCGACAACACCGCCTTCCATCAACTGCAGAATCTGCTGATACATCATGTAAGACTTTCCCGTACGTCGAATACCTGTGAAACAATAGTTTACATGATCTTCCAAGATATAATTCCTTTTTATGATTCTGCGATCCCTATACATTTCTCGCTGATCCAGTATGATCAGTTTTATATTATCTCTGTTCATTCCGACCTCCGGGATAATAACGAAAACATGAATCTATGTCAACACTCTCCGTCTTTACTGTCTTATGGATTAGACAAAACAATAGTATTGTTGTCTAATATACAAGACAATAATACCGCAATATTGACTTGTTTGCAAGACAACATTGCGGTATTAGCCTGAATTATATTAAATCCTTTTCTTCTCTAGAAAACAGTTCCTTCACTCTTGCCGGTTTTTCCATAAGCACACCGGACACTTCCGATGCGATCTGCGCTTTTTTCTTCCCGGAAGCGATACCAAATGCCTTTGCCATTTCTTTCAGCTTTTCTATGTTCCCTCAAAGAGCACCTCCACCCAGCTAAGGATTTTCTCCCAACTGGTCTGGAAGTCATAAAGTATCAGTCTTTCTGATCCAATCCCGTATCTCCGGAAAGGTCCCTCTTCAACACCAGCCGAGGAAGTACAACACGTCTTTCTTCGTCATCCTTCTTCCACCAAACAACAAAATTCACTACTGCTTTTTCCGGCTGGTATCCTTTTTTCCTCTGTGCTTCCATGCGTTCAAGAAACTTCATGGAAGCACATGCCACTTTCTTCCCCTGCATATCCGTAAAGAAAAGCTTTTCTTCCTGCAGCACCGGGATCAGCGGCATTCCGGAATGGATCCCCCCGGTATTTCCGTTAAATTCCAGCCAGATATCCTTAAGAGACAAGGCCATCATGATTTCTTTCGGTGGAGAAAACTCCGTAGCATCTTTATATACATCCGCTCCTGCCTCCTTAAATGTTCCCAGAAGACTGCCGAAAGCCGGATGATCGGTGATCACATAAAGACACTCTTTTGCCCTCGTCATCCCCACATATATCGCCCTGTTTTTCTCCTGATTATCCCCTGCAGTTTCGCTTACCACAAGAAAAACATCCTCATACTCATGACCTTTCGCCTTATGTATCGTGGAAATACAGATTTCCCCGGTATCACATCGATAAAAGTCTGAGAGCTTTGCCTCACGGAGGAACTCCGAAAGATCATTGACAAATCCCTCCGGAGATGACTCTCGAAACTTGTCCAAAGTATAGAGTACCTGCGGAAGCACCTCACTTTTCTGAAAATGAGCCGCCAGAAGCACCTTGGCGTTTTCCCACATTTCATCGGTGATTCTGACCTCCCCACTTTTCCTCAACACATTGAAAAAGTAGCGAAATTCATCCATATCCTCCGGCGGAAAGCCCTCTGCCTCCTGAATCAACCTTGGCCGAAGTCCTTTTTGGTACAGCAGGTAGTAGATCAGATAACTCTGATCATTGGTCGTGGTAAGGATTGCTGTGCTCTTATCCTTCCGGTACCATTGCTCAAAAATCATCTCCACTTCCTGGCAAAGCCCATCTTCCCGCTCATATCGGATAAATGCCACTCTTCCCCTCAGATCCCGGGCAGCACGGATTTCCTCCATTTTCAGGCGATCCTTAAGCGTGCCGAGAAACACATTGGAAATCCCCACCACCTCCCCTGCGCTGCGGAAGTTCTCCACCAGCTCGTAAACTTTTGCACCATCTTCCTTTCCCAGTTCACGCATATAGCCTGAACTGGATCCACGGAAACTGTAGATATTCTGATCATCATCTCCCACGGCGATGATCCGCATCCCCTCATTTTTCTCACGGAGGGTCATGATCATTTCATATTCATCCTGATTGATATCCTGCGCTTCATCCAGCACAAGCACGGTTTTCGTGATCCTCTCTTCTTCCACGACGCCTTCCCGAAGCAGTCGAGTTGCATCAGCCACAACTGTTTTTGACTTTTCAATCGACCCCACCGTTCCCAGGAGGTCAAAGGCATAGGAGTGAAATGTCTTAATCTCCACAAAATTCGCGGCTCCTGCGATCAGATGACGAAGTCTTGTTTTAAATTCTGTAGCTGCTGCCCTGGAAAAAGTCAGCATCAGAAGCTGCTCGTATTTTACATCCTCCATCAGAACCAATGACGCCAGTTTATGCACCAGGATTTTTGTCTTCCCGCTGCCCGGCCCGGCAGCTACCACGATAACCTTCGACTCGTCATCATTGATCACTTCGGCCTGGCGTTCTGTCAGTTCCTCAAAAAGCTCATGATACTTTCCCGGAGAAATGTTCCTCTCGATTTCCATTTTCCTGGAGCCCTGAAAATACTTCTTCAGAAACAACTGATAATCCATTTGGAAATAATCATGTACAAAGGTCAGCGCTGCCGTATAATCCCGAACAATCATGTTCGCATACTCACCCACGATATGAATCTGCTGTGTTTTCAGATGATAGAATTCTTCCAGTTTTTTGTAATCATCCTTTTTATACTGGATGCGGTTATCCTTCTCCTTCCGGCGAATCTCCATCCGGTTATACATCATCAGAAAACCGCCCTCTATACGAAACGCCTTTGTTCTGGAAATGTAAAGCAGCGCCTCTTCGACCTCTGCGATCTCAGCATCCGGCCGTTCATAGAGCACCGGTGCTGCATTATATTTTCGAAGCAGATCTACAGAGGAAAAATCCACTTTAAAAACATTTTTCCCTGTTTCTCCCACACTGGCAGCACGAACAGCAGCCTCCGATACAAAGGCTTCATCGATAAATGTGCATAGCGTTTCGCGAAGCGCAAGCCTTTCCAGAAGTTTTGCCGGCCGCTGCGAAAGACAAGGAGTAAATCCCTGCCCCACTTCACCCTCCGGTTTTTCGATATATCCGCGGATCGTCCAGAAATGCACAATCTCCTTAAGCCGCTTCACATCCGTAGGTATTCCCTCCGCAAGCGCCTCTTCATTTAACTCCTTATACCCATATCTTTTCTGATCCCTGATCACTTTCGTAAGAACGAATCTCTCCAACTGCAGATACTCCGAGAGAATACGGTTTGCACCTTTTCGTCGGATATCCTGCTCAGTGAGAAACGCTGTCATCTCCTTATCGTCCGAAAGAATCCGGGCACATTTCAACTGGTCGATGAGGCGGATCACTTCCTCTTTCTCATAGCCGAGAGTATCCGCCAGATAATCCACATAAGTCACCGGATCCTTGCGATCCCTGCTTCGGGAAGAAAGCACGGTCTGCAAAAGGAAAACTGCCCGTTCCCTGCTCTCCTCCGTGAAAAATCCGGAAAAATCCATCTTTTCCCGCGCTTCACCGATATTCTTTACCAGAATACTGTCCGCATAGATTCTGGGGCTGTTATTTCCTCTCTCGATATAACCAGCCATTTCCAACGCAGTAACCGCGGTGCGCACCTTTGTCTCCAGATCTGTCACCGTATTTGTCGTCCATCCGGCACTTTTCGCCAGATCCAGCGCTGAACAAAATATCCTCTCGTTCCTCCCGGAAAGCATCTTGATCCCTCGCCAGATCTGCTGTATCTCATTCATGGTAAGCTTCGTCTGGTTGAGCAAGGTAAAATGAGCATCCAAATCTTTTTCATTGAACAGGATATAGCACTCCGCATCGATCTCCGTATCCCGCCCGGCACGGCCGGCTTCCTGCACATAATTCTCCAAAGAATCGGAAATGTCATAATGAATCACCAGCTTTACATCCGGCTTATCGACACCCATACCAAAAGCCGAAGTGGCAACTATGATCTGCACCTCTCCGGATAAAAAAGCATCCTGATTCTTTACTTTTTCCTCCTGATCCATTTTCCCGTGATACGGAAGAGCAGAAATCCCGTCCTTCTGGAGACGATCCGCCAATTCTTCCGTCCGTTTCGTCCGGGAAGTATATACGATGGTCGGACAGTTTTTCTGCTGGATCAGACTGCGAAGCGTCTTATACTTCTCCGTACGATCTGCCTGATAACGTACCTCATATCGAAGGTTCGTTCTCGCTGCGTCTGTCGTGTACATTTCCAGTTCTACATCCAGTTTGCGCTTGAAATACTCCCGGATATCACTGATCACCTTCTGCTTGGCTGTAGCCGTAAAGCAGGAAACCGGTATTTTCCGTCGAAGTTTCTTCTCAAGATCAGCTATAAAGTCACCGATATAGAGATAATCCACTCTGAAGTCCTGTCCCCAGGACGAAAAACAGTGGGCTTCGTCGATAACAAAACGCACCACATTCCGGGAGGAAAGCAACTTCTCGACAGACCGGGAACGAAGTGATTCCGGTGCAATGTAAAGAATAGACGCGATACCGGAAGCTACCCGTTCAATCGCTTCCTTTCGCTCCAGAACATTCAGAAGACCATTGATCGTCACAGCATCCGGGATTCCACGCGCAGTAAGGTTATCTACCTGGTCCTTCATCAGAGACTGAAGCGGAGAGATCACCACGGTAAGCCCCTTTTCCGTTTCCGCGGCGATCAAAGCAGGTAGCTGAAAAGTGAGGGATTTTCCTCCCCCGGTGGGGAAGATGGCAATCAGAGATTTATGATCTACCGCTGCACGAACCGCTTCCTCCTGCAGTTTTGCCCCATTATAGGTTCGAAAGTTTTCATATCCGAATTTTTCCTTCAGCTTACGATGAATATTCAGATTTACATCACAGTACGCACAGCCCTCTTTACAGGGTGTTCCCCGAAGCAGGCGGGTTACCTCCGTCACCTTCGGATAGTTTTTCATCACCCATCCCGGGAGAACCGACTCCCGATCATCCGCTGAGATTGCCGCCAGGACATAGGCTGTCTCAATCTTATATTTTCGAACTAATTCTTCAAAATGTACATTTTCACATATTTTGCCTTGAAATGTACCATAAATCTTTTCAATCAGATCGGTTTCGGAAAGATCCAGTTCTTTTGCATCATCCCATAGCAGAAGACAGTCAAAGAAGGACTTGAACGCCTCCTCCTTACTCAGCAGTCCATGATATATGCTTTGCATAGTATCCGGAAGTTTTCGGAACGCCGCGACCTCATCCAGAAACAGCGACATGCAGTTCTTCGCATCACAGAGCGGATTGTTCATCTCCTCGGAAACAAGCTTATAATCCTTCACCAGGTGATGATAAGGTTTGCGGGGGAAAAGCAGGGGCGACAGAGGGAGTGTATCCACAAACCTGAGAATTCCCGTCTCCCGGATTGCGGGGAGAAGATATACAGCATCATGCTCAATCAGATTATGACCGCAAAGAAAGGAAGCACCCTTTGCAAATGCAGCAAAATGCCGCTGATCTGCATCATGGTACTCCCTTCCTTTTATAGCCGTAACCGGAAGCGTAGCGCGAATTGCTCCGATATCCATTAGTTTTTCTGATTTAGCAGATACCTCCGTATCTACAAAAACCATATCCGTCATCTGATCCTCCATGCCAATCCAATTTACCATTCCCGTCTTGTCCGCAAGAAGAAATCATCAAAATATTGTCTTGCAGATAAGTAAAAAATACCTCAATATTGTCTTGTCTGCAAGACAAATATTGAGGTATTTTGTCGGAATTAAGAAAGATCATAGGTATGTGAGGATTAGACCGTCTGCTTCCGGATTGCCTTCACATTCCTGTTCATCCTGTGCCGGCCATAGTATCTGAAGGCCAGTTTCCTGATCAGTCCGATTTCCTGGTTATGCTCCGTAAGGAGGTTGTCCGGGTTGTCATATACGCCGAAATCCTGATTGATCCCTTCGCTCTGGATGTAGGTGTTGTTGCGGTTTAAATCAATGCTGGGATTCCGGAAATCCTTCACGGCGACTCCGTACCCGCAAAAGGCTCCTTCACAATCCGCATTCGCTGCCTGCAGTTTTTCCAGATACATTTTGTCCAGAATAAACGCTTCCAGCTCATACCACTTCTCTTCGAAGAACACTTCCACCCAGCTGTGGAAGATATTCTCCGGAGCATTCCGATAGACAAATCCGGTCATGGCGCCCTTCTGTAGTTTTTTATCAATGGTGAATCCGTGAATCCGGCAGGGAATACCGCAGCCCCGGAGCAGCGCCATGAAAAGAGTTCCCTTGGTGTTGCACTGTCCGTAGCCGTCCTTTAGCACCTTCGAGGCCGGGATGTTGTCATCCACATTGTATCCGAACAGGATCTCATCACGGACATAGTTGTAAATGGACTTAAGCCGCTCAAACTCCGGAAGATCCCTCCAGCCTTTCTCACGGATCAAGTGTTGAATGGATACACATCCATAGTCCAGCATTGGAGTTTCCTCCAAGTATCTTTCACCATCATTCTGCCCAGCCGATCTGCTCATCTTGCGTAGCACCAGCACCTTCGTATAATCCGTGTGATAATACTCCTCTACCTTAAATCCATACTTTCCAAAATAAAAATCCATGTCCTTATGAATAAAAGTTTTATATGGTTTCGGCTCCATGAAATGAATCGGTGCAAAGAGGATCTTTCTCCCGGGATTCTTACTGGGTTCCCACTCTGTGACAATGATCTCACCATCGTCCTTCAGGACTCTCCCAGCCTCAGCAAGCAGCGATCCTGCCAGGTCTTCCTCCATTTCATGCAGGACCAGTGAGATCAGAACCTTATCGAAACAATGGGATTTGAACTTAAGCTCCGTCGCATCCATCTGATAAAGCCGGATGTTCCGAAGGCCTTCCTTTTTCACCTTTCCCCTGCCGACATTCAGCATTTGTTTTGAAAGATCAACACCCACCACCTTTGCTCCGGGGTTTTTTGCGGCTATATTTATGGCATTAGTGGCCGTTCCTGTACAAAGATCCAGAATCTTATCCTCTCCCGCAATCCGGTCCAGCACCACCTTCCTCGGGCTATGCTCATAATCTTTGAAATATACCACATCCAGAAGATCATAAACTTTTGCGATCATTTTATAAATAAGACTTGTGTTCATATCTCTATCCTCCTGCATTGCCGAATCACAAGCAATATATGTTTATATGTTCATCTGTTCATATATTATATGCATATTTGAGCATTTGTCAATATGTTTTGCGAAAACCTGTTTCAAAAGATGAAAACCCGTTGACAATATAAATGTAATATGTTACCTTTATATGTAACATATTACCTATCTTAAATTGTATTGAAGAAGGAGAACCTTAAAATGATACTTGAAGAAGCCGCAGGAAAACTGGACTTTTCCGAAATTCCCCCGAGTTACTATCTGCTCGGACTAATCAGTGCATTTGAAAACCGCTTTCAGGCCATTGCCGACAATACCATGAAGGAGATCAGCTGGAAGCAGTTTTTTCTGATCATCTGTATCAACATGTGCAAGGAACCGCCCACTCTCGGGGAACTGGCGGAAATTGTCGGGAGTTCGCACCAGAATGTGAAACAGCTCCTTCTAAAGCTGGAGAAAAAAGACTTCATCTGCTTTATGCCGGACGAAGAGGATAAAAGAAAGCAGCGCATCCATTTAACGGAGCACTGCAGGGAGTTCTGTGAAAAAAATGATGTTACGAGCCAGGTGATCATGGCCAAAATGTTTGACGGGATTCCGGAGAAAGACATATTAACAACCATTCAGACCATCACACATATCGAGAAAAATCTGCGGAGTTAATGTAGCGCATATTGATCAGCCGCACAATACTTATCCCGATAATCACCTTATAATATCACGAGTTATTCATAGGAGGATACAGAAATGAAAGGAATCGTCATCTATAAATCAAAATACGGAGCCACGAGAAAATATGCACACTGGATTGCAAAAAAGACCGGTTTTCAGTGCATTGAAATGGATAAAGTCAGCCTGAAAACCGTGCAGGAATACGACACCGTCATCTTCGGCGGCGGTGTCTACGCTTCCGGAGTACCCGGTTTCTCCTTCCTGAAGAAGCACATCGACCAGTTGGCCGGAAAGAAGATTCTCACCTTCTGCTGCGGGGCATCTCCCTTTGATCAGAAATTCTTTGATGAGCTTACCGGTAAGTTCTTCACAGACAAGCTGGCAGGAATCCCCTGCTTCTACTGCCGCGGTGCATTTGACATGAAGAATATGACTTTCAAGGATCGTACACTCTGCAAGATGCTTCGAAAGATGGTTGCAAAGAAGGATCCCTCCACCTACGAGGTGTGGGAAGAGGCGATCATGTCCGTGGGCGAGGATGAGGCCGGCGACTGGACCGATCCGAAGTATATTGAGCCCATTCTGCAGGCGCTGTAGGTTTGGAACGACTGGGGACGGCGGAACGACTGGAGACGGTTCCGGAACGCCCCAGGTCATTTAGTTAATTCTGTCTGTCATCCTGGAAGAGCGAAGCTGGGTGCGAAACGCTAACGCTTCGCGCCTACGAAGAATTCCCTGACTGAGTCAAAGGATTCTTCGTCGCTACGCTCCTCAGAATGACAGGTTTTTTTCTTATCTTAACGACATTGAGAACACCCAGACCCGTTATACCGTTCTCCTCCCCGCGAGGACTTCCTCATAGTCCTCCAGGTTTTTCTTCAGCAGTTCGGGAATGTTCAGCCCATAGGGACACTTGGGAATACATGCACCGCAGTTGATACAGTCCCGCACCTTCGCCATTTCATCCTGCCAGTATTCACTCAGCCAGCCGTCACTGGGCGCACGGCGGAGCATAAGCGTCATCCGATTGCACTGGTTGATCTGGATACCCACAGTACACGGCATGCAGTACCCGCATCCACGGCAGAATTCACCCTTCAGTTCCTCCTGCTCCTTTCGGATGAAAGCAGACATTTCCTCGTCCATCACAGGTGTCAGCTCCATGTAGGAAAGCCACTCGTCCAGCTCATTTTCCCGCTGCACACCCCAGATTGGTACAAACCCATCAAACTGTCCGGCAAAAGCCATAGCGGCCTTTGAATTCGTGATCAGTCCTCCTGCCAGGCCCTTCATGCCGATAAGCCCTACATTTCGCTCGTTACAAAGACGGATCAGCTCCAGTTCCTGCTCATCCGCAAGATAACTGATAGGATACTGCAGGGTTTCATAGAGTCCGGACTCCACGATCTCCCGCGCCACACCGATCTTATGTGCCGTTCCGCCGATGTGCCGGATCTTCCCCTGCCGTTTTGCCTCAAGCATGCACTCATACATCCCCGATCCGTCCCCGGGCTTCCAGCACTCTCCCATTAGATGGAACTGGTAAATGTCGATATAATCCGTCTTCAGCTTCTGAAGCGAGGTATCCAGGAGTTTCCAAAAATCTTCAGGATTCTTTGCCTGAGTTTTCGTCGCAATGATGATCTCATCCCGCTTCACATATCCGGTACCGAAAGCCTCTCCCACCTTCTCCTCACTGTCCGAATAGGCCCGCGCCGTATCAAAAAAACGCATACCTCCGTCATACGCTTTGCGAAGGATCTTCACTGCTTCAGGCAGCGGAACTCTCTGGATCGGAAGCGCCCCGAAACCGTTCTGCGGCACCGTGATCCCGGTGCTGCCGAGTGTGATATCTTTCATCATCTTTCTCCTTTTCTGTTACGACTGATTCAATCTACGGTGTTTTCAATCATGCAAAGAGTCTCATCCCCTGCCCACTCGCATGCCACCTTTGTCCAGCCACATCCGGATATTTTGCCAACCACTCAGGAGGCGACGTAGAGCGCGCAACCCTTGTCCGGCACTCCTGAATAATGTCTGATTTTGGATGGTGCGCAGGTATGAATAATGCGACGCTCACCGGTACCGTGCTCGTCGCATACATCAAGTCATGTTCTCCGATTGTTTCTTCGTTTCCTTCTTCTTGGTATACAGCATAACTTCATCCCCGGCACGGAAGACCAGTTCCCCGCGGGGTACCAGCGTCCTTCCGCTGCGGCGGACCATAATGATAAATGTCTGCCGGGAGATGTCCAGGTCTCTCAGGGCAACCCCGTTCCATTCGTGATCGCGTCCCAGGATGATCTCCTTGATATCCACATCTGCGTCATCCTTCAGCGCTTCCGCACCGATGATCAGACGGTCACCCGCCTGAAGCACCACATCACCACGGGGTACAATGGTTTCATCCCCCCGCTGCACAACCGCGATCACTGCTCCGTGCGGCAGCTGGGTTTCCTTCACCATTTTACCCACCCATGCGTCCTTATGGTTCAGCCTGAGGTGAATAAACTTGATATCTTCTTCTATACTCTCCCCGATCTTCTTGAGACGGGTGTACTGTTCCACGAATCCCGCGGATATAATACCTGTAGGAATAGCCACCATGCCGACGCCCAGGAAAGAGATCAGGATTCCCAGAGCTTTACCCATGGTGGTGATGGGATAGATATCGCCGTAACCCACGGTAAGCAGTGTCGATGCCGACCACCAGATTCCCGAGAATGCATTCTCGAAGACATCGGGCTGTGCTGCATTTTCAACGCTGTACATACAGAGACTGGAGGCCACCATCAGGATCAGAATGATGAAGACCGAAGAAAGAAGCTGCGTCTTCTTGCTGGCGATAACCTCTGTGATAACATTCAGCGAATCATAATACGCATTGATCCGGAAAAGCCGCATGATCCGGGCCACACGGAAGAACCGGAATACGGATGCTCCGCTGGGGAAGAAGATCGGCAGATAGAAGGGCAGGAATGATAACATATCTACGATACCGGCAAAGCTGAAAATGTACTTCATCATGGCTTTTTCCGGGGAGACATCCGGATATAGATACTTTGCGGTGTATATCCGGAGTACGTAATCCACAGCAAAAAAGAACACCGTAATATGCTCAAGTATAGCGAAGAGGTCGCCGAATTTTGCCTCGAGATTGTCAAAGGTATTCAGCACCACGACCAGCAGGTTTACGATCAGCGCAATGGTGCTGATCACATCGTATGCCTGATTCACCGGTTCATCCACAACGCCCACAGATACCATGCGGAAAGCATGATACCTCATGCGCTCGGACTTCGGAAGTTCGGAATCCGGGATACGCACATGTTCCTCGCCGGATTTTGCCTTATTCTGTTTTCGGTTTCCCCGTAAACTCATTTCTGGTATAGTTCCTCTAAAATGCTTTCATTTATGCTGACTGACTGAGTGAAGGGATTCTTCGTCGCCGGCGCGAAGCGCCGTTGCTCCTCAGAATGACAGACTTTTTATAATTAACGACAATGGGAAGGAGCTATTCGGAAAGCGTAAACCCCTTCGGCAGCAGTTCCTCTAAGGTATAATCCTCTCTGAGAAGGATCTCTCCCTCCTCATCAATCTTCACGACATACACCGGAATCTGCGGGCTTACCGCGAATTCCGAAAGCACCTGCCGGCAGGCTCCGCAGGGATAGGGCATATCTCCTGCTGCAACGATGGCGATTGCTTCAATCTTCCGAAAGCCCTGACTTACTGCAGAGAAAACAGCGGTTCTCTCCGCGCAGATGGTGAGACCGTAGGAAGCGTTCTCGATATTGCAGCCGGTGAATATCTTTTTTTCTTCCGCAGATACCAGTACTGCCGCTCCTACCGCGAATTTTGAGTAGGGGCTGTAGGAATTCTTACGGGCTTTGATCGCCTCATGGATAAGTACTTCCATCAGCTTTGTTCCTCCGTCTTCCCGATCTTATCTCCATAGCTCATCTTATCCAGCCGGAGCTCAAATTCTTCCCTCGGCATAGGCCGGTCGAAGAAGAAGCCCTGGGCCTGGTCGCACCTGTTGGCCTGCATAAGGTCAAGCTGCTCTTTCGTCTCCACACCTTCGACGATACATTCCATACCCAGTCCCTGCGCGAGATTTACCACGGTGTTGAACATCATGGTCTTCTTATCCCGCTCGTTATCGCTTTCATTCGGTAGGAAGCTGCGGTCAATCTTCAGCACATCCCAGGGAAGATCCCTGATCAGTGTAAGGGACGAATATCCGATACCGAAATCGTCCACGGCTGTCTTCACGCCGTTTTCCTGAAGTCCCGCAACGATCTTCCGGAGGCTTACAAAATGTGCATCCTCGGTGGTCTCGGTAAACTCGATCTCGATATATTCATGCGGCACATTGTTGCGGTCGATCACTTCCAGGATATGCCGCAGGATGTCCACATCCGCAAGATTGCGGCGGGAAAGATTCACGGATACGCGAACCACCTCGCGTCCCTCATCCAGCCAGCGACGGATGTCCCGGCACACATGGTCCAGCATATACATATCCAGCGCACAGATGGCCATACTCTGCTCGAGATGTGGGATAAAAGCTCCCGGAGGAACCATTTTTCCGTTTCGGAACCAGCGGCAGAGGGCCTCCGCCCCCACCAGCCGGTAATTGTGCATATTCACCTTCGGCTGGTAATACACCCGAAACTCTTCCTTTTCCAGCGCATCGGTGAAGATGGCTTCCACCTTCATCTCCTGCTGGGTTTCCTCCACCATCACGGAATCAAAATATGCAACGGAAATGTCCTTACTGATCTTCGCCCTGTGACAGGCCCGGCTGATCCGGTCCATGATCTCTCCCGGCAGATGCTGTTTCCCGTCATCGGGAATCTGATACACACCGATGGCCGCACCCACCCGGATACTGTCCCCGGTCTCATCGTTATAGACGATCAACGTCTCTTCCAGCATATCCAGGATATCAT